>ERZ808240.2231-NODE-2231-length-21864-cov-8.515246_pt1 | contig 21864 bp, 12 predicted proteins | sample MGYA00521084_ERZ808240 | MGnify/ENA primary metagenome ERZ808240 (study PRJEB31516, sample SAMN03275571) | gut metagenome | biome: mammalia-associated habitat; material: feces | host: Papio cynocephalus | place: Kenya | collected 2012-08-06 ...
TTCTTAGCGACTGAAAGGAGCGATAACTCCTTAACTTCTTAACTCCTTTAAAAGAGGTAATGGCTTAACTTCTTAGCGACTGAAAGGAGCGATAACTCCTTAACTTCTTAACTCCTTTAAAAGAAAACTCCTTCAACTCCCACAAAAACATACACATATGACATACAGACACTTGACCGACAACGAAATCTCCACTCTACATGCCGACGGATGCTGGGCGGAGGACTGGCAGCGCATAGAGGTGGCGGAGAATTTCCAACCAGGCTTCTTCCATCGCGTGATGTTCTACGGCGACATCAGGCTCGGAACATTCGACAAGACGGTGGAGATAAGCAAAGGCTTCATAAAGCACTCGGGCATCACCGACGCCACGCTGCGCAATGTCACCATAGGCGACAACTGCCTGATAGAACGCATATCGGGCTACATCAACAACTACGTCATCGGCTCCGACTGCATCATCTCCAACGTGAGCACCATGGAGACCACCGACGGCGCCACCTACGGCGAGGGCAACCTCATCTCGGTACTCAACGAGGTGGGCGACGGCAATCTGCTGCTCTATCACGGACTGACAAGCCAGACGGCTGCCTTCATGGTGAAGCACTTCCACAACAGCCCGATAAAGAACGCTATCTGCCGACTCATACGCGAGGAGATTGAGCGCACGTCGCCGGAGATGGCGACCATCGGCAACGGCGTGAAGATTACGAACACGAAGGAGATTACGAACACCGTGGTCTACGACGGATGCGAGATTGCAGGGGCGGCACGCCTCAGCGACTGCACCATCATGAGCACGCCGACAACGTCGGTGTACATAGGCACGGGAGTCATCTGCGAGAACTCCATTATCAGCGACGGCTCAAGCATCATCAACAGCGTGAAGATGCAGGACTGCTTCGTCGGCGAGACGTGCCATCTGAGCAACGGCTTCACGGCGTCGAACAGCGTGTTCTTCGCCAACTCCTACATGTCGAACGGAGAGGCGTGCGCCGCCTTCTGCGGACCTTTCACGGCAAGCCACCACAAGAGCTCGCTGCTCATCGGAGGACAGTTTTCCTTCTACAACGCCGGCTCCGCCACCAACTTCTCCAACCATGCCTACAAGATGGGACCGATGCACTACGGCACGCTGGAGCGGGGCTCGAAGACTGCTTCCGGAGCCTACATTCTCATGCCGGCGCACATCGGGGCTTTCTCCGTGTGCTTCGGCAAACTGATGTACCACCCCGACACGCGCTCACTGCCCTTCTCTTACCTGATTGCCTACGGCGACACGATGTATCTCGTGCCAGGACGCAACCTCACCACCGTCGGACTCTACCGCGACATACGAAAATGGCCGAAACGCGACATGAGACCGGAGGGCACGAAGAAGAGCGTCGTCAACTTCGACTGGCTCTCGCCTTTCACCGTCGGCGAGATTCTGCGCGGAAAGAAAATCCTTGAAGACCTGCGCGACGCATCGGGCGAAGACGTCTCTACGTACAACTACCATGAGTATGTCATCAAGAACTCGTCGCTGCGAAAGGGCATCAAGTACTACGACATCGCTCTGCGCATCTACATGGGCGCTGTGCTCAAGCGCCACGCGCCGGTGAAACCGGCACAGGAGGTTGGCACGGGGGCTTGGACGGACATCTCCGGACTGCTCTTGCCGGAGTCGGAGGAGCAACGCCTCATCGACGACATCCTTTCCGGCGACATCGACACTACGCAGATGCTCACGGAGCGCTTCGAACAAATCAACGACATGTACTCGGAATACCGCTGGGCATGGTCCTACCGCATGATTCTCGACTACTATGGCTTCGATGCGCTCACGGAGGAGAACGTGGAGCGAGTGAAGCAGGACTACGTGACGGCACGACGCGCTTGGATTGCCGAAATCAAAAAGGACGCGGCAAAGGAGTATCGCCTGGGCGACGTCGAGGAGGAAGTGTTCAACAACTTCAACGAACAACTCGACAAAGAGGTTGACTTCGAGAACCAAAAACTGTATATGTAGTTGGTTAAAGGAGTTAAGGAGTTAAAGGAGTTAAAGGAGTTAAAGAAGTTAAAGAAGTTAAGAAGTTAGGAAGTTAAGACGTTAAGAAGTTAAGAAGTTAAAGCCATATGCTTTGACGCTATAATGAAAGGCGTAAAAAAATAAAAGAGTGAAATATGCTAATGGCTTAACTTCTTAACTTCTTAACTCCTTAACTTCTTAACTCCTTAACTTCTTAACTCCTTTAATTAACTCCACCCAAAAAAACACATCATAAAATAATAATATATATGAAACTAAAACAACTATTTGTCTCCGCAGCCATTGCCCTCGGCCTCGGCTTCTCAGCCCAGGCGTCGGCTTACGACTACGAGACTGTGAAGGGCGACCCGATGCAGACCCGCATCTACACGCTGCCCAACGGACTGAAAGTTTATCTCTCCGTCAACAAGGAGAAGCCGCGCATCCAGACTTACATCGCCGTGCGCACAGGCTCACGTAACGACCCCGCCGAGACTACGGGTCTCGCACACTACCTTGAGCACCTTATGTTCAAAGGCACTCACCAGTTTGGCACCGCCGACTACGCAAAGGAGAAGCCCTATCTCGACGACATTGAGCGTCGCTACGAGCACTACCGCACCGTCACCGACCCTGCCACGCGCAAAGTGCTCTACCACGAAATCGACTCCGTGTCGCAGATTGCAGCCAAGTACTTCATCCCCAACGAGTACGACAAGCTCATGGCGTCGATTGGCGCCGAGGGCACCAATGCCTACACCTCTAACGACGTGACGTGCTACGTGGAGGACATTCCGTCGAACGAGGTGGACAAATGGGCACGCATCCAGGCCGACCGCTTCCAGAACATGGTGATACGCGGTTTCCACACGGAGCTGGAGGCTGTCTACGAGGAGTACAACATCCACCTCACAAGCGACATCGACAAGGAACTCGCCGCTCTCAACAAGAAGCTCTTCCCCACTCATCCCTACGGCACGCAGACCACCATCGGCACACAGGAACACTTGAAGAACCCGTCTATCACGAACATCAAGAACTACTTCCACAAGTATTACGTGCCTAACAACGTCGCCATCTGCATGGCGGGCGACTTCGACCCCGACAAGGTCATCGCCACCATCGACCACTACTTCGGCTCATGGAAAAAGAGCGAGAATCTCTCCTATCCGCAGTTTGCGCCCGTGAAGGAGCTGACGGCTGTAGCCGACACTACGGTAATCGGACAGGAGGCGGAGAACGTGCTGCTCGGATGGAAGATGGACGGAGCCGCAACACTGCAGAACGACACGCTCAACGTCATCTCATACATGCTGCAGAACGGCAAGGCAGGACTCATCGACCTCGACCTGACGCAGGCAATGAAGTGTCTCGCGGCTCAGTCGGGCAACCTCGACATGCGCGACTACTCGGAGTTCATCCTCCTCGCACAGCCTAAGGATGGACAGACACTCGACGAGGTGAAGGCGCTGCTGCTCGGCGAAATCGACAAGCTCAAGCGCGGCGACTTCAGCGACAATCTGCTGCCGTCGGTGAAGAACAATCTCAAGCTCGACTTCCTGCGCTCGCTCGACTCCAACCAAAGCCGTGCCAACGCCTTCGTCAACTCCTTCATCAACGGACGCTCATGGCAGACGGAGGTGGAGAAGTTCGACCGCATCGACCGTATGACCAAGGAGGAAATCGTCGACTTCGCACGCCGCCACTTCGGCGACAACTATGCCTGCATCTACAAGCGCATGGGCGAGGACACAACGCAGAAGAAGATTGACAAGCCTGCCATCACTGCCATACCGTCCAACCGCGACATGCAGAGTGCCTTCGTGAAGGAGATAAAGGAGTCGAAGGTGGAGCCTATACAGCCCGTGTTCCTCGACTTCAAGAAGGACTTCACACAGTCGAAGACGAAGAAGGGACTGCCCGTCTACTACATCCAGAACAAGCAGAACGAGCTCTTCACGCTCTACTACCGCTTCGACTTCGGCGAGGAGAGCAACAAATGGCTGCCCTACGCCAACGACTTCATCTCTTCTTATCTCGGCACCGACAAGCTCTCGGCTGCTGAGGTGAAGCAGCGCTTCTACGAACTGGGATGCGACTACGGCATGAACTCAGGCGACGATGCCTCATACATCATGCTCAGCGGCTTGGGAGAGAACATGACGGAAGCCATGAAACTAATGGAGGACGTGCTCAACCATGCAAAGGCAGACAAGGACGCCTACGCCAAATATGTTGACATCGTGCTCAAGAGCCGCAAGGACGAGAAACTCGACCAGAGGGCGAACTTCAATGCCCTGCGCCGCTATGGCATGTGCGGCGAGTACAACTCGCAGCTCAACATTCCTGACAGCACCGAGCTGGTGGAGATGGATCCGCAGAAGCTCGTCGACATGATTGCATCGCTGAAGAACTACAAGCACAGCGTCATCTATTACGGTCCGCTTCAGCTGAAGCAGCTCATTGCCACTGTCGACAAGAACCACAGCCTGGCAAAGACGCTCGCCGACGCACCAAAGGGACGCCCCTACACAAGAGAGTTGACTCCGAAGAACGAGATTTTGCTCGCGCCATACAACGCCAAGAATATCTACATGATTCAGTACCACAACGAAAACCAGCCTTGGAATCCAGAAGACGAGGCTAAGATCGAACTGTTCAACGAGTACTTCGGCGGCGGCATGAACGGCGTGGTGTTCCAGGAGCTCCGCGAGAGCCGCGGTCTTGCCTACAGCGCATGGGCAGACTACTCTACGCCCGACCGCAAGCAAGACTACAACTTCGCCATGACCTACATCATCTCGCAGAACGACAAGATGATGGACTGCATACGCGTGTTCAACAATATCATCGACAGCATACCGCAGTCGGAGGGTGCCTTCGAGCTTGCCAAGCAGGCAACAATGAAGCGCATCGCCTCGCAGCGCATCACCAAGACCGGCATCATCTTCTCTTATCTCGGAGCGAAGGAGCTCGGCATCGACTACGATCTGCGCAGCAAGGTCTACGCCGCACTGCCACAGCTGACGCTTGCGGACATCGTGAAGTTTGAGCACGACAACATGGCACGCAAGCCGTGGCGCTACATCATCCTCGGCGACGAGAAAAACCTCGACATGAAATCGCTCGAGAAAATAGCACCAATCAAGCGCGTGACAACAAAACAAATCTTCGGATACTAAAAAAATAACTGGGAGAGGGGGCGCCCTCGCCCCCGACTAACTGGGAGAAAAAGCGCCCTCGCCCCGACTAACTGGGAGAGGGGGCGCCCTCGCCCCCGACATATAAGAGAATATTCCATTATCGTTAGGATTATTCCATTATCGGTGGCGAGGGCGTCCCCTCTCCCAGTTATTTTTTCACAAGAAAACCTCTCTATTCTATTTCTCCACTTCAGCCACTTCCGACTGATGGCGTCGTTCCATGGCTTTCCGCATCTGATAGATTTTCACGGAGTTGACAATTTCCACAACGCCGTACACCATCATTGCCCAACCGATGACAAACAGCGGGGCAGTAGCTATCGACGACGGCGACACGACAGCAACGATGCCAATGAGAAGTGTCAGCGTAGGCATTATCCAAAAATAGAAGCCTATGCGTGCCACACGCGACACGTTGATTAAACTCGCGAACTGACTTGCGGAGCCAAGAATGAGTATGGCTGCAAGGACATACATCAAGCTGTCGATGAACGTGCCGGGCATCAAGGCAAGTACAAGACCGAGCACCAGACTTCCAACACCCACTATCGGGAACGTGGGACGGAGCGGTTTGAGGCGGTTGCCCTGCGCGTCGAATATCTCTATGTCGCTGTCTTTACGTCCACGGGCAACGAAATACGTGACGCAGGAGAACACTCCCGACACGAAAAACATTACGCCCGTCAACACTGTTATCCAAGTCATGGTCTGCTCGCGGTATTTCACGAGCAGCGCTCCCACGACAACCGCGCACAAGGCGCGGAATAAAGAACTCTGAAGTATTTTCATTTTCTTTCTACATTTTTTATTATCTTCAGACCATTTCCAATCCAAGCGCATCAACGAAGTCTTTCACTTCCTTCTGCTGCATCAGCTCGTCGAAGGCCTCCTTCTTCGTCTTGCGGCGGCTTATCTCGTCGGCCTCGGCAAGGCGGAGAGAAATGTCAACGCCGCCGTTGTGGAGAGCCTTGGCAAGAGTGACGCGGATGCGGCCTCTTATCTCGTTCACCTGATCGAGCAGCATCTTGTTGTCGACGACTATCTCTATGCGCGGGAAGTCGGCTATGCGCGGCGTCATGTTCTTCATGCGCGCCGCCAGACCAACCATCTTCTGCGGCATACGGTTGCACATCGACAGCCATTGCAACTCAAGGAACTCCTGCGTGAACACTTCGTTCTCCTCTTTGTTCTGCACCTCCGCCTCCTTGTGTTCCTCGGTCGGCTGCTTGCGCTGAAGGCTTTGGAAGGTGATGCCGATGCCGGAGAGCTTCAGGCGTGGCCCCTTTGCTGCGACATTCTCACCACTGCCTGCGGAGGCTGCCATGCCAACGCCGTTGCCTGCAGAGGCAGAAGCAGACGGCACGGAGTCTGTCGCGGCAGACTGCTGGGGCTGGTTTACATCAGATTGTTGATGGGCGGCTATCGCCGCACTGCCCGGAGCCGCCACCTGCGGAGCCGCTTTAGTCCGGGCGAAGTCAATAAGCTTGAACAGGGTTTTCAACTGCTTGGGCTTGCGCCCCGAACTGTCGGCATCATCGGGCTGCGTCAGCTGCGCCACCTGAATGAGCGTCAGCTCCACAAGCAGGCGCTTGTTGCTGCTCTCACGATAGCTCAGATCGCACTGGTTGAGAATCTTCAATGCCTTATAGAGCACCTGCGTCGGACAACGCTGCGCCTGCTCCTTGTACTTCTCGCGCTGCTGTCCGCTCACCTCAAGCAGGCTCACCGTCTTCTCATCCTTCGCCATGAGCACGTTGCGCACGTGCGACGCCAAGCCATTGATAAGGTTGCCGCCGTCGAAGCCTTTCTCTATGACGGAGTTGAGGAGCAGCATGATGTCGCTCACCTTGTTGTCGAGCGCAAGGTCGACGATGCGGAAGTAGTTGTCGACGTCGAGCTCGTTGAGGTCCTCAATGACCTTCGCGTAGGTGATGTTGCCCTGACAGAAGCTGGCAGTCTGGTCGAAGATGGAGAGAGCGTCGCGCATTCCGCCGTCTGCCTTCTCGGCAATGAGCGCAAGCGCCTCCTCCTCGTAGGTGATGCCTTCCTTGGCAGCCACGTTCTTGAGGTGGGCGATGGTGTTCTCCACTGTCATGCGCTCGAAGTCGTATATCTGACAACGCGAGAGGATAGTGGGCAAAATCTTGTGCTTCTCCGTTGTGGCAAGGATGAAGACGACGTGTGCCGGCGGCTCCTCGAGAGTCTTGAGGAAGGCGTTGAAGGCTGCCTGCGAGAGCATGTGTACCTCGTCGATGATGAAAACCTTGTACTTGCCCACCTGCGGCGGAATACGTGTCTGCTCCATGAGCGACTTGATGTGCTCCACGGAGTTGTTGCTCGCGGCGTCGAGTTCGAAGATGTTGTACGACCGTCCCTCGTTGAAAGCACGGCAACTCTCACATTCTCCACACGCCTCACCGTCGGCGGTGGGGTGCAGGCAGTTGATGGCCTTGGCGAAAATGCGGGCACACGTAGTCTTGCCGACTCCGCGCGGACCGCAAAAGAGATAGGCATGTGCAAGCTTTCCGCTCTTCACGGCATTCTTCAGTGTCGTGGTGAGAGCTGTTTGTCCCACCACGGAGTCGAACGTCATCGGGCGGTACTTGCGTGCCGATACTATATATTCTCCCATATCGTGACTGTTTTATTTCTGCTTAAGTTATTCCACAAAGTTACGATTATTATTCTGAATAACGGATGCTGTAGGGATAAAAGTTGACGAAAAAAATCTCCCACAGACGTTGCAGCACACATTAATATATACGCAACTCCGTGGGAGATAAAATAATCAATTTACAATGTTAGTAAGACGTCAGACCTTTATCTTGTAAAGAATAAAGATATTCTTCTTTATTTGCTCATTGTCGGGATTCAACTCATGAAGACGCAACCAATATGGTTTTGCCGTTGCTTTGTTTTTATCCAAATAGTACAATGCCAAATACTGACAAGCATAGCTTTCAAATGCCTTCATGGATTCACCCTTTGCCTTAGCCAAGGCATAGAGCTTCTTTGCAGGTTCAAGAGCAAGTCCTGCCTTTTTGTCTGTATCAAGGAATTCTTCAGCCAATCTCAACTGTGCTGAATAGCCATAATGTGCATATTCAGGGAACTTATCAGCACCTTTCCCATACATGTCAAATGCTTTCCTGTAGGCAGCAATCTGTTCGTTTCCGACAGACTCCTCAGCCTTATCCTCAAACAGCTTGGCATAGTTCTGCAAATGGTAATACTGCAATGTACCCTTTTGCTCAAGTGCCTTCAGATATTGATCGAACATCTCCTCTGCCTTGTCGTACTCTCCCAAGTCCTTGTAGGCATTGCTTATGACACCCATAGTTGCTGCTACAACATCATCTTTGACAGTCGGGCTTTCAAGCAACTTCTTGAGTTCGTCAATACCATCATTTGTCTTGTTCTTATAGACAAGAGCCTTTCCGTATCTAAAATGATCCAAATCGCTTATCATCGTGTCCTTTGTAGCCATCAGATGCTCGCTGTAATCCAATGCTCTTGAAGAAAACAAGTTCTTGTATTCATACAGAACATCTCCCTTTTGGTTGCGAACAAGTTCATAAGCCTTGATGGCATAGTCGGCACCATTGGAAAGAAGATAATAATCGGAAGGATATCTCTGCAAGCCTGAATCACACACGTTTATGATACGCTTATAGTGATTGAGCTTGGTGTTGCCGTCCGCACCGTCAACAAATGTGTACACCATTCGGGCAAGAGAAGCATAGTCGTCAGATATCAGCGAATCCTTATTGGCCTTTTCATACATTTGAATGCCTTCCTTTACTTCATTCGTTGTAATGGCATAGTTGGCATACAGACGTGCGTATTCACGTTCGTAAGGATAATCGGGCATAGCTTCCTTAGCCTTTTTGAGAATATCTTCAATCACTCCACGGCGTCTTTTCACCTCAGCAATCTCGCCGGGATCCTCGAATTCCATCGCTAACTTTGCCAACTTGTCAAGACCTTTTTCATTGAAGGCGATGTAGCTACGGTACACCCGCAAGTCGGTAGGCGCCATCTCAAGGGCTTTCTTGTACCAGTTGACGGCGGTAGCCGTGTCTTCAGCCCACTTGTAGATGTCAGCCCTAAGCGTATAGGCTGGTCCGTAATGAGGGTCTATGGCTATTGCCTTGTCGATATATTTTTGCGCATACGTAGTGTCGCTGACGCCCGACTTTGTCCAGAAGGCGTTAGCGGCACCGACATACACTTCCGGACACTTCTTGTTCTTGCCCTGCTGCGCCTCGCATATCTGCGACACAACGGGCTCCACGTCCTTGAGGGTGTGGGTAACGATTTTCTCGATGCCCTTTATGGCGGCGTTGACATCCGTGGCGTCGGTTATCTTACGTGCCTTCTGTGCCGTCACCGTAGCTCCTGCGAGGAAGGCTCCTGCGAGGAAGGCGTAAGTTCTAAAGTTTTTAGTCATAATCGCTAAGATTTTTACTATATATATGTTAGAGTTTTTGTGCTTCACTGTTGTTGTAGGCACTTCACGCATCACAGATTGTACTGCACGCCGAGGTCGAGCGTCTCGAAGACGCGGAACTTCGTCATCTCAAAGCCTGCAAGCTGCGGGTTGAGACGAAGGACGTGTATCTGCGGAGTAAGCGTCACGGCAATGTGCTTGGCGACGTTCATCTTCAGCTTGATGCCACCATTGGCTCCCATGAGGGGCTTCGTGTAGTTGTAATTGCTGTACGAGAGGCTGTACTGCGACGACACTTTCACCGAGCCGTCGGGTTTGTGCGAATTGCCCATGGCGAACATCAGCGTCGGACCGACGAAGGCTTCTGCCTCAAAGAGTCTGCCTGGTTGATAGCCTGAACAGAGGTTCGTGATGTTCACAAGATAGTTGAGCGAGAGGAAACCGCGCGTGTAGCTATGCTTGAAGAGTCCTGTCGTGGTATAGGAAGTGCCATACTCGTTGGTGGCTATATACGACTGTGGCGACACACTGTTGAGCCCCATATACTCGAAGGCGACGCGTGCGGCGTGTATCTTGCCGAAATGATACTCGGCGAAGGCGTTGAAGTTGTAGTTCATGCCTGCCCCTTCATAAGCGTTGCGCGTGAAGAAAAGACTCGTTCCGCCACCGACACCGAAGCTGAGCGGAATGTGCGGTGCCTCATATTTCGGGCGCACACGGCGGTAGCTCGTGCCTCGCGTGTAGGCAGTAAGGCCAAGGCGCACGGCGAAGACGCCGTCGCTGAAACGCTTCACGCGGTCGATATTGGAGTATGGTATCTTGTAATTGTAGTTGGTGTAGCGTGGCTCTATGAACACCTGCAGGTCGTTTGACAGGCTATAGGACGCGTGCAAGCCAGCCGAATAGAACGTGCTGAGCGTTCGCAGTGGCGTGTCCTGATTCTTCATGAGCCAGCCGACGCCACCTCCAAGAGCCACTGCCAGATTGAACGGTTGGTCGAAGGAGTAGCCTTTCAGGAAGCCAAGCGGATTGATGAGCGCCTCGGCACTTAAGTCGGCGTTGACATTGTGGCGGTCGTACGTGGCGCTGGGTTGCTCAGGGATGTTGAACATGGCACGCTTGTCCTCGTTCTGCTCGCCCATCGCACATTCGTCCTTGTCCCACGTGATGCTCGTCATCGAGGCATTGAGGCGCAGTCCGACGACGGGTGAAAACCAGCGTCCGACGGAGATGGTCGTGGTGTGGCCCAGCTTCGAGTGGGTCTGGTCGCTGCCGCCATGGAAGAAGCCGACGCCTCCCGACACTTCCGCAAACCATGGCGTGCGCCACGTCTGCGGGTGCTGCACGGCTGTGCTGTCGCCAGAGAGCGGCAAGTTCTTCATGTAGCGCATACGATCCTCGATGGAGAGGTTGTTGTTGAGGTAGTACACGACGCCGATGTTGGCACCGTAGAACGCACCAAACTTATTGTAGAGGTGGGGCGAAGTGACGCCGACATAAGGCTCTATTGCAATGTAGCCCTGCGGACCTGTGAAGAGACGTGCCTGCAAGCCGACGTGAGCCTCGTATTTCCCACGCTTGCCACCGATGTTCTTCGTCGTGTTGTAGCGATAGCCGAAGCCAAGGACTGTGGAGATGTCGAGCAGACGCGAGGGGCAGTAGCCGTCCATAAACGATGAAAGACTGAAGAGCCAGTCGGCAGACGCCTGTATCTGCTTGTAGTTTTTCTTGTTGCCCTCGTAGTAGCCGTAGCCCATGCCGAAGGTGAGGCGGGCTGAATGAAGACGGCTGAACTGTTTGCCAAGGCTCACATGTGCCGTGGTAAGCGGCGAGAGATGGTAGTTGCGGTAGCCGATATCCTTATGAATACCGGCGCCAAACTCCATGAAGAGATGGTCGCTCCACTTCTTGCGGAACTGGTCGTCGTAGCCACGATAGCGCTTCTCAAGCACATACTTGAGGGCGTTGAACTCCGTGGCGTAGTTCTTGCGTGTCTTTCCGACAGTGTCCTCTTCCCCACTCTCGTCCCACAAGGTGTCGGGCACCTCAGTAGTAGTGCGTGGCAGCACCTTCACTGAAGGCATATTAGCCGCACTGGCTCCAAGTCCGCCCATCAAGCAGACAGCCGTCATGTAAAGACTTATTCTCTTTTTGCTCATCTTCATTGGTCTTATTGGTTATCACCAGAGTTGACATTCTCCCCATTCTCCGCAGCAGCGGAAGCATCAGCCTCATTGCCGTCTGATACGGAAGCATCGGAGGTGTTGCCGCTCTCTGTGCCGACATTAGCCTTTCCCGCCTCCTCAGCAAGCTCACGGTCGTGGGCAGCCTTTATTATCTCAAACTTCTTGCGGTAGGCAGGAATGTCCTTTCTCAGATATTTATATTGTTTGCGCACATTGTCGTTGACATTGCCCTCGTTGCGATAGAAGCGTATGAACTTCTTCTCCATGTCGAAGCTATGCTGGAAATAAGCGAGGAAGAACGGCACCTTGCTGACGTCTATCTCCTCATCCACATTCGCATTGCCGCCGTTAGCAATCTCATCCAACTGCTTCAGATACTCTTGATATTTGTCGGGGGCGGTGCGCATCAGTTCATCCTCCTCTTCAGTACTAAGTTCGCGGAAGCCTGCGCTGGCTTGGCTTGACGCATAGTCGTTGACCTGCGGCTCCTTTCCTGCCTCGTCAGCCCAGATGATGCCCTTCAGATACCACTTCTTCGGGTTGTCGTCGGGCATGCGGTCGAGCAGGCGCTCACACTCCTCACGCGACTTGTTGAGCTGCGAATGAAGCTCCGTCCAGATAATGGCGCGGTTGAAGTCGCCGGAATTGAGCACATAGCGCTCGGCTTCGCGAATGTCCTCTATCTGCTTGGGATTGGTAAGCGAGCCTTGCAGATAGGCAGGATAACCTTGCTGGAAGGTCACGAGCTTGCGCATACGGCTTGCTGCAGCCAGCTGCACCTTCTTGTTCTCCAGCATCTCGATGAAGAGAAGGGCGGAGTCGAGCTTCGCCTCCTGGAAGTACATCACAGCCTGATTGAGCACAATCTGCTCGCGATTGATTTTCACGGGGTTGAAGCGGTCGCTCATATCCATTTGGTTGACCGGACGGCTGAGGTCGATGAAAGGACGCAGGATGTTCACGTCTGGCATACCTGCACGACTAAGCATGAGCGCCATGCGGTTGGCAACATAAGGCGCGAGCTTCAAGCGTGTGTACTCCGCCTGCGATGTGATATGCTTATAAGCAAGCATCGTCACGGTGTCGAGCTCAAGAGAGTCGGTGATGGTGGCGAGAAGGTTGAAGTAGTCACCATTGGAGAGCTTCTTCTCTCCCGACATATAATCTTTCTTGAACGTATAGTAGTTGTCTACAGCTTCCTCGGCGTTCATGATGTGCTTAATCTCATACTGGTACTGCACAAACATTATACGCATGCTTTCCAGTATCGGCACAATCTCTGTTTCATAGAAAGGCTGTCCCTTAAGTATGCCGAACACCTCGTTAGGCTTGTAATTTTCAATCGTGTTCTTCACGACGTCGTACACGTCCTGCGCCACACCCTTCTTACCAAGCGCGTTGAGCACGTCCTCCCACGTGTACACACGCGGATCCTTCGTAGCGATGCGCACGTCGGAACCGATGTGGCGACGAAGAATATTCTTTGCGACATTGGCACGTTGGTTGGCAAGACGCGTGTTAAGCTCAATGCTACCTTCAGGCGAGGCGCCACCCTGCACCTCCACATTCCAGAGCTGCGTGCCATAAGACCTCAGCTCCTTCACGATAGCCTGCTGCTTTGCCATATTGGCAGAGTCGTTGAGTAACTCGTCGGTTCCTACACGGAATTTAAGGTCGAGCTCCTTCTTCACATCCGCAAGGTTCTCCTGTGCCTGTTCCTGGAATTCGCTCGTAAGCGGCATGTCGGCTGCAGCAACGGAGAGGTCGAGGAATTTCAGAGGCTTGAAGGCGAGGCACGAGCCTGTTGTCAACGTGCCGCTGTCCCACACCTTATGATGGAAATCCTCCAGCACCACGTAGAAACTGCCACGATAGATTCTCTCCTTGTCGGGCTTCTTGTACACGACATTTGTGCTGTAGACCACGGGCTTATCGTTCTCAAGCACCACTCTCGGGTCGTAGCCGCGGGCCACGGAGTCGTTCTTCATATAATCGAAGCCCATGCGCTTGTCTTGCTTCACATGATAGTCCTTACCCTCCAAGATAATCGGTTGGAGATATGCCATGGTGTCCTCCGTCTGGCAGTCGACAGCCATCGGCTGGCAGATGATGCGTGAACGGTCGGTGGTGTACCCTGCGGGCAACTCAAAAGCGACGGTAAACGTTACCTGATCGCCCGTGTCGATACCTGGAACGGGCTTGATGACAGGTCCGGAAGAAGTGTACTTACCGGTCTTAACGACCTCGTCAATCACTTGCGTGGCACTCTGAATTGTCACAACAAAATTGTCTTGCCCACTCTTTATCTCAACAGCCTTAGCTCCATACTCCTCATCATATACGACAAAAGCCCATCCTGACATGGCTGTTGCCTCAACGACACCATTGGAATTGGACAGAGCGAAACTCTTGCCCAACGATCTCATAGTCTTTTCCAAAGCATTCACATCACCACTGAACATGCGTTGGTTGGCGGCGTTGATTTGCGTTGCAGCATTCTCCGCCTCACGCATGGAACGGAACATACAATACTGAACGGTCTTGGCTTTCTTCACCTCGCCTTTCTTGCCCACCTGTAACGACACTGCTATCTTTATCTTGCGCTGTCCTCCGTCGTCAGCAAAGACAGAATGAGAATTGGTGTGGAATACGGTGGCGGTTGCTGTGGCTGTGAGTGCCAGCAGACACGCTGCCGCTATTGCTAAGCCTGTATGTCGGAAAAAGCTTCGTTTCATAATCGTTTTTATGTTTTACCTTTTCTAATTACTTCAGTATGTAAGCTATTGAGATGCCGAGACGTGAGGGCATGAGATAATAGCCGGTAGCGTTGGTCTTACTGATACCGTCGATGGTGTAGTCGGTGTTGTAGTTGTCACCGACATAATACTCCTTACGGCTATAGCCGACAGCGGCAAAACCGGCGTGAAAGTCGATGTTGAGCCGCTTCGTGATGTTCATGACGTAGCCGAAAGTAAGTCCTCCGCCATAGGCAATGCCGTCATACACCTTTCCTTTATACGTTACGTCGTAGAAGGCGCCTACGGCTCCGATGCCCACAAAGAGGCTATGCATGGGTCGTCCGGAGAAGTAGTAGCGGTACTCGGGCTGTACTCCAAACATCTTCATGCGCTTGCCGTAGGGTTTGTAGTTGCCGAGGACGTTGAGTCCGACGGTGGACCAGTTGCCCACTGTCATCTCCAAGCCCAAGCTGGGCGTCATGCAAGCGTCCATAAGCAAATCGGTGTTCACGGCAAGTTTCTGTGCGCGTGCCTGCACGATTGCCGCAGCCATCAAGACTGTCAAGAGTAACTTTTTCATTTATATCGTTGTTTTGTTATATTCGATGTTGAGGGAATGTTGAATATTAAATACTGAATGTTGAATGCTTAATGCTGAATGTTAAGTTTATTTTCTTACTCACATTATTTTACATTATACATAATTCTACAGTCATTATTATTCTATATGTAGTATACATTCCTATATTATTGGGGTGGTGGGGTGTGATGGCTTGTGATGAGGGGTGTGATATAGTAGGGGTGTGATTAGAGAATGAAGCGGTTGTCTCCTGTCCGCCGACGATTTATTACGTCGGATTATAGACGAGGATTGTCGGCGGACGGAAGACTGCCGCTAAATGTGATGTGGATTGTTGGCGGACGGGAGTCTGCCACTCCATGTGATGTGAATTGTCGGCTGACGGGAATCAGCCGCTCCAATATTATTCAAGTTCGATGATGCGCTTCTCCCACGGAGTGAGGGTAGCGTTAGCCTTGATTTCTTCAGGATCGGAAACAGAAATTACGATGTCGTACTCGTAGCCTTCCTGCCAAGCCTCGTCGGCGTGATTCTTGAATGACGGGTACACTTCGTACTGTGCCGACTTGTATACTACCTGAGGATTGTCGTCGTCCATGAAGTAGTCAACACGCAGACGGAAGACGCCCTTGTTGGCGAGCTGCTCGTTCTCAGTGTTGAGATAGCCGTTGTCAACATAAGAGCCATCCTGGTTCTTCGTTGGCACAGGAATGAGGAAACCGTCGCCATAAGAAACTGTGTCTTTCGCGCCGAGCACGATGGTGCTGTTGTCGATTACGTCGCCCTTGTAGTCGCACAATGAGAGAGCGGTGGCCTCCGTATTGTGGTTGTTGGCAGTTGTCCAATCAACATTGAAAGAGCCCTCCTTGTCGGTAGACGCAGCCGCATCAGTCTTGAGGTTGGCGATGACAAGCGTACCGGCATCAGCAACGTTGAGGAGCTTCACGCTCTTGATGCCGAGATGCTCGATGCGGGTGTTGCCGCCGTTACCCTTCTGAAGGATGATGTTGAGCTTCATGAGCTTGTGCTTGAAGGTCACGTTTGGCAAGTAGTTCTTGTAGTTGTACTCTGTGCCAGCCTCAATGTCGTCAGCCTTGTGACTGCGGAAGTACTTTGCACTGAAAGCCTCGTCAGCGTGCTTGTCGTCAGCAGGAACTACAGACTTACCCCAGATAATATCCTTCGTGCCGTCAATTCCAGTAATGTTAACACTGTACTTCTCGCCAGCCTGATCGTGGTTGACAGTCTCGTTATAAGGATAATAGCCATAGAAAGAGTAGCTATACTGGCTACCCATCGGGTAGTAGTACTTCTCGCCAGCCTTGTTGCCAGTCTTGTCGTAGAAGCTGAGGCTTGTCACCTTCTTGCCCTTGGGCTGTCCGTCCTCACCAAGCTCACCGAGAGTGGGGTCAACGGCTGTTGTAGCGTCAGCCTTGATGTTCTCCATCCAAAGGAAGTTTGGGTTGTCGAAACCTGTCTTCCATGTGATGTCCTGCGTACCGTAGATTTTGCCAGTGGCGAGGCAGTAGATGCCAAGGCCCTTGGCATCGAACGTGCCGTCGTAATTACCTTCCTCATCGCGGTTGCCAAGAGCGGCACGCGTCAAGTTGGCCTTCTGACCCACAGATAGCATTACGGGAATGTCGCTATTGGCATCGCGCTCAATAGTGCTGTTGTTGTTGGCGCCTGCGAGGTCGTCGTCGTTGGCACAGCTCGTCATGAGCACTGCCGCAGCCATTCCCATAAGGAATAAATGCTTATTCATTTGTAAATCGATTAATTTTTGATTAAAACTGAAATGTATGATGGCATTGGAACTATTTTGCCCTTTAACGGCGTTAAGCTCTGTCCGCCATTACTGCCCAGGGCGTTAGCGATAAAGCCGAGCGTTACTGGGCTTGAGGGATTTGTCCTTTCGTACACAAAGCCATTTTGTGGAGCGGCGGACGGAAATCCGCCGCTCCTATTGGCTCGTTGCAGAGTTGTTATTCCCTCATAATTGTAACTTACGCTACATTATTCTGTAGGCTCAGTGAAGATGCCGTTGTTCGGGTCGCGGTCGTCATCGATGTCGATAGAGCCACCGTTCTCCCACGGCTGGAGAGTTGCAGTAACAACGATTTCCTCAAGACCATAAACAGTGATAGTAACCTTGTAAGACTTGCCAGCCTCGAAGGTCTTCACGCCGTCAATCTTGATGTTTGACTTCTGCTGGAGTTTCTGCTCCTCAACAGTGCCGTCGATGTTCTTAACAATCTTCTGAGCGAGATCGATAGTGAGAGGATAAGAAGCCTCACCAGGAGCTACGAGAAGAGCCTCACCTACAGAGATAACATCACCAGTTGTGATGGGCTGACCCTCATCATCGGTATCCTTAGGCTGATCCTGGTCGTCAAGAGGCCAAGTTAGTTCAACCTCACGAAGAGGAACGAGTTTTTCGTTGTGGCTTGAGTTAGCCTGGTCGCGCTGCATGAGAGCGAGCGGAGTGGCAACGTCTTCAAAGTTGCCAGCGAATGTGAGGACAGGATCGGAAGCTACAGCGTCTGTGTGAGCAACTGTCAGCTGACCAGCAGTCTTAGAGTTAACAGAGATGCCAGTTACGCGAACAGCCTCAGTGTTTACGCCAGCGCCCTTGCCTGCAGCAGCCTTAGAACCTGCACGTACCTCGAATGTGAAACGCGAGAGGAGGTGCTTGAAGTTGATGTTAGGCTGAACGTCCTTACGGGCAGCGAATGCAGAATAGAAGTTGTCTTTATACTGACCGAGCTTCTGTATTTCCTCCTGAGAAGGCTCTGCCTTGCCAGCCATAATGTCCTGTGAACCGTTGATGTTGATGTCAACAACACGCTTAACGGCGTTGGCAGCGTCCTGAGTTTCATTGCCTTCAGCATCGAGAAGCTTAACGTCAGGAGTTGCGCCAGCGATGGCGTCATCCACGCGATAGCCCCAGAAGTCGTAGTTACCGGAAACAGGATAGTAGGCGATCTTGCCAGAAACTGTAGAAGCGATGCCACTTGACACGCCCTCTTCATTACCAGTCTCGTCATTAACAGTCATCTTAGGAGCAGTGAACTTCTCGTTGTCGAACACAGCGGTACCAGCCTGATTACCGTTGATTTCTTCCGGAGTCTTGTAGTAGCCGAGCTCCATGCTACCCTTCTGAAGCATGTAAACCCAAAGATCCTGTCCTGCCCACACGTTGTTCTCGCCAGTGAGGTCACCGACAGTACCCGTACCACGAGTGCTAACGCCTACGTTAGAAGAAACGCCGAGCTGAATTTTCGGCTGTCCTGCGAGCTCCTCGCCGTTGCCGCCGAGGTTGTCTTCGTTCGAGCATGCTGTCAGCATACCAGCTGCAGCCAATGCAAGGAATAACATTTTTTTCATAGTTACGAAAAATTTAATTAATAAATAAATAAAATACTTTCTATGTTGTTTGCTCTTGTGTTAATAATTGGGAGTGATGTCCGGGTTGTTCGGATTCTCATCGGGATCAATCGGCGGCAGTTCCACCTCTTCCCATCCTTGAACGCTACCGCCCATCTCTATCTTCTCCAGACCATACACACCAATCTTGATGTTGTACATATAACCCTTCTTGAAAGAAGCTGTTTCTTCGCCAGCCATCTTCACAGGAGTAATCTTGTACGTTGTTTTATGTTCATTGAGCGCACCGTTGGCCCCATCAGGGAAAGTGTATGTGAGCGTAACGACATAAGACTCCTGCGGAGCAACGAGCAGTCCGGCACCGACTTTCACAGCCTCAGCCATCTTTTCCTCGTTGGTAGGCACGTACTTGTCGGTAGCCTCCGGGTTGGGATTGTCAATCCACTCATCCTTCCACACGACATTATAGCCGCCATTCCGCAGATGTGGAGTGTAAGGACCAACAATCTTTCTGCCCGAAGCGTCCGTAGTGATATTTCCCACCTCTCCGACGGCAAGTGGCTTTTGGATGTTGGAAACGCCATCCTCAGGATAGAACACGAGTCCGCAGTCTTCAAGTTTGCGGCTTGCCACAGTCAGTTTGCCGTGAGTGAGCGACTGCACGGAGATACCCGTGATAGTCACCTTCTTTGCGGAACTTGAGCCGGCGTAAGCCTGGAATTTCAGAAGCGTAAGTTGGTGCTTCATGTCGAGCACGGGATTAATGTTGCGGTGTGCGGCGTAAGTGCTGTAGTTGCCGGGGATGGAGAGAATCTTCTGGCGTTCCTCTTCCTGGATGTTAGATGCGTTTGCGTAAACGCCATCTTCCTTGAAGTCGTCATCCGTGAGCGGTTTAGCATAGCCAGCAAGAATGTCCTGGTAGCCGTCGATGTTAATGTCGTATGAAATAGCGTCAGACTCACGCTGATAGCTGTTCACGTCAAGGTCGTCGACATAATATCCGAAGAAGTTGTAGCCAACGTCTTGATAGCGGTCGCTGTAGTAGAGTTCGTCATTCCAATCTTTCACGAGCGATCCTGTAGTGCCGATATAAGTGTCCTCCTCAAAGCGGAATCCCATGCCAAGCTTATAGTCGGCACCATCAAGCAGGCACGATGTATGCTCAGAATCTGCGAAGTCAGAGTTGCCGTTAGTGGCGTACGAATAGCGGCGCATGGATGGAGCCTCAGTCAGCACGCCCTGTCCGCCCTTCGGGTCGTTGAAGTTGTAAGCGCGGAAAGCGAATACATTGAATGTGGATCCATAGTACTTGGCTTTGGATATGTCGTCAGCCTCCACAGCCTCGAACGCGCCCGTACCTCGTGTTCCTCTTGTGTCGGACACGATGGAGAAGTAGGCCGGATTGTTAGTGTAGAGCTTTATAGGAGTCTTGTCTATATTTATCTCCTCGTCATTCTTCGGCAGGTCGTCGGGGTTGGGTTCGTAGTTGAGTCCGGGATAGGAATCGTTGCACGAAGTGGTGAGCAACAGTGCGGCGACAACTGTGCTTAGAATGCCCGTTATTCTCATTGTTCGTTTCATATGTGCTGTATTGTTGTTTTGCTTGTTTTTATCGGCGGACGAGAGTCCTTATAATGTTTATATCGGCGAACGGGAGTCCGCGCTCCGTTAGATATCGACATGTATGTCATCGGTGGATATCCAGCGGTCGAGGGCATCGCCCTGGCTGTCATCGCTGCCGATGGTGTTGCCGTCGAGAATGATTTCGGCGGAGATGTTGATAGTGCCGTGGTCACCATTCTTTCGCACGTAGCGACCGTCGGGCGTGACAGTAATGAGTTTCGCCTTGTTGAGCGTGTGGTAGAGATTGATTATGCCCTGCCATTTCTTCGGGTAGACGCGTCCTGTGCCGGGCTCCGTGACGTGGCTGTAGATGATTACCTGCATGATGCCAGGTCCGTAGATTTTCTTGCGCACGTCTTCTATCGACTCTCCGTAGCCGCGCTGCACATTGACGATGCCCGTGACATTGATGTTGCCTTGGCAACGTATGCGTGAGTTTGTGTTGGTGTCTTTGCCGTTAGCGTCTGCCAGCGAAGGCGTGATGGTGACGGGGAACATTATCTTGCTCGTCTTCGAGATATCGAGGTAGCCCGTGTTGAGCATGATATGGTTGGGCACGCCGCTTATCTCCGCCCACACCTCGTCGATGGTAAACTTCACGTTCTTCGTGTCCTTGACGATATTGAAGTTGATGTCGATGTCCTGCGAGAGCGTGCGCGGCTTGAAGCGTTGCGTCGTGAGCTGGTCGGAGGAGATGCTGACGATTTGCGTAGAGTCGTAGTAGAGCGTGCTGACGTCCGGGCGGATGTACTTCGCGTAGGGATTGAAGTCGTTCCATCCAAGCGTAGGTTTGTTGAGGTTGGGGTCGTCAACGTTGTACTGCTTATAGGTGAAGCCTACGTTCTGCAGTGGCGACTCGGCAGCCGGAGAGTTAAGGAAATGATTGAGCTCTGAGTAGTCGAGTTGGTCGTTGCCGAGAGGGAACGTGACGAACTTGTATTCGCCACGTTGCACATGTTCTACGGATTTCCACTCGTAGCGCTCATCAGGATTATTCGTGGACGGATCATCGGGCGTTGTCGGCTCCTCTGGATTGGCTGGATTGTCAGGATCAGTCGGTTCCTCCGGATTGTCAGGATCAGTCGGTTCCGTCGGGTCAGATGGATCTACGACAGGAGTGTCGTCGCCGTCGGCTTCATCTGCGTATGCGGCGGAGAGTCGGCGAAGAGCGTTTGCAGATTCGTTTCCATCTGTCGATTCGTCGGGAGTGGCAGGCGTGTGTTGCTTGAGATCGTCAGGAATATCCGTACCTTCAAAGATGCACAGCCAGTTGTCGGATGTCCTGACAGCAGCAATCTGCTTCTGCTGCCCCACCACCTTATATACAAGCACACCCATAGTGTCGGGCACGTCGGTACGCCCGTTCCAGTCATAGCTAAAATTCAATCCTGCCTGGTGAGGATGGGACTGCTCGCAAAGGTCTACTTCTGAACAGGCTGTGAGCGACGCGCCCAAAAGCAGGGCGCAGAGGATATGCTTACTGCTCATTGGTCGCCTCCTTTCCTTCTGTTTCATTATCTGACTCTGAATTGTTCACGTTTGTGTTGTTAGTGGTGGAAGCAGATTGCTGCTCGTCTGAGGAAGTCTGCTGACTATCATCAGAAGAAGCCTGCGGCTCTGCTGACTGCTGACCATCATCAGAAGAAGCCTGCGGTTCAGCTGTCTGCTGACTCTCCTCAGAAGAAG
>ERZ808240.2232-NODE-2232-length-21854-cov-11.619340_pt1 | contig 21854 bp, 22 predicted proteins | sample MGYA00521084_ERZ808240 | MGnify/ENA primary metagenome ERZ808240 (study PRJEB31516, sample SAMN03275571) | gut metagenome | biome: mammalia-associated habitat; material: feces | host: Papio cynocephalus | place: Kenya | collected 2012-08-06 ...
CGTGAATGCAGAAGCTTCACATCCGTATCTGTTGGCTCCCGAGTGTTCCTAAACGTTGTGTGCTGCCGCACCCATCTGCAGGTCCTAGCAATCGGGGCCCCGTAGTTCGAAAGGGGTCCACCTTTGAGTGAGATTCAGAACTCGTCCATTTTCTCTCTTGATGATGTCAACGAGGAGGAGATGAACAACCTCATCGACGGTACGATCACCGACTTTGATGAGGGCGATCTCGTTAACGGCACTGTCGTTAAGATCGAGCATGACGAGGTGCTCGTCGACATCGGATTCAAGTCCGAGGGCGTTATCCCGGTCCGCGAGCTTTCCATCCGCAAGGACGCTAACCCTGCAGACATCGTCAAGCTTGGCGATCCCATCGAGGCCCTCGTTCTCCAGAAGGAGGACAAGGACGGCCGTCTGGTCCTCTCCAAGAAGCGTGCCGAGTACGAGCGCGCCTGGAACCGCATCGAGGAGAAGTTCAACTCCGGCGAGAACGTCGAGGGCGAGGTCATCGAGGTCGTCAAGGGCGGCCTGATCCTCGACATCGGCCTGCGCGGCTTCCTGCCCGCCTCCCTCGTCGACCTCCGTCGCGTCAAGGACCTCAGCTCCTACATGGGCACCCGCATCGAGGCCCGCGTTATCGAGATGGACCGCAACCGCAACAACGTCGTGCTTTCCCGCCGCGTTGTGCTCGAGGAGTCCCGTAAGGCCGAGCGCTCCGAGATTCTCTCCAAACTCAAGGCCGGCATGCGCCTCAAGGGCACCGTTTCCTCCATCGTCGACTTCGGCGCCTTCGTCGACCTCGGCGGTATCGACGGCCTCATCCACATCTCCGAGCTCTCCTGGAACCACGTCAACCATCCTTCTGAGGTTGTCAAGGTCGGCCAGGAGGTCGAGGTCGAGGTGCTCGACGTCGATCTCAACCGCGAGCGCATCTCCCTCGGTCTCAAGCAGACCACTGAGGATCCGTGGCGCGCACTGGTCAAGAAGTACCCGGTCGGTGCTATCGTCGAGGGCACCGTCACCAAGCTCGTTCCCTTCGGCGCGTTCGTCGATCTGGGCGAGGGCATCGAGGGCCTGGTCCACATCTCCGAGATGGCCAACAAGCACGTCGACCAGCCTTCCCAGGTCACCCACGTGGGCGACAAGGTCCAGGTCAAGGTCATGGAGATCGACCTCGACCGTCGTCGTATCTCCCTGTCCATGAAGTCCGCTGCTGAGACTCTGGGCGTCGAGATCGAGGTCGCTCCGCTGCCTTCTGAGAAGAAGGACGAGGACGCCGAGTAAATCGGTCGATTCCGAGCTTACATAGCGAGTTCAAAGGACCCGTTCGGTTATCCGAGCGGGTCCTTTATCTTTACATGAAGAGCTTGATGCAATGAGGGGCCTTGGTGCGATTTTGATACGTATTCCTCGGTATGCTGTCATCAAGTTGAAGGCGCGAGCTTAAGACGGCCGTCGCGGAATTCGTCGCTGCCTTTGACCCCATGTGGTTTTCACATCATGGAAGTAAGGAGCCCGTCATGAGCGACACCAAGAAGTTCGATGTCCCGCAGGTTGACTCGAACGCCGTTGCGTCCGAGTTGAGCGATGACCAGCTCGGGAAGGTTTCCGGCGGAAACTCCGCCTGCTGGCACCTCAAGGAGGGGCAGACGTGGGAAGGGAAGTGCCCGGTCTGCAAGAAAAAGACCACCCATACCTGCATCCATAATAGGGTAGACGATTGTTTTAATTACACCTGGTGGCAGTGCGGCGAGTGCGGGTCCGTACGTCGTTGGGACCCCGGGTTTCTTTGGGCCAGCTGGAATAGCACGATCTATGAGAATCACGATGATGCATTGCTTCACGACAATAAATGGTAGCGTGATAGAAGCGGCTTCATCTGATGCTTCTACTTACGATCGGCTCACGACAAAGGTCTTGTAGCTATTCCACTGATCGCTCGTCATGATTGGCCGAAGGAACTGGGGGTCATCGAGAGATGACGCACGTTGCCTGCTAACACGAACTGCGTTCGTTACGCCATCGGGCCCGGCCCCGTATTATGCGGAGCCGGGCCCTCTTTTTGGTTGCTGTGGCTTTGAACTCAGATTTCGATGGTTCGCGGCTCTAGAGATCGCGTCCCATCAGCAGGGAAAGCTCGTCGCCCTCAATTCGCTTGAAATCGTGGCGCTCGTAGAACCGGATGGCGGCGGTGTTGTCGGCGCTCACGCCGAGCATCAGACCAGGGACATTTTGTGCCTTGAGACGGTCGGTAAGAGTCTCGATGAGCTTGCCGCCCCAGCCGCCGCCGGTAAGGCCGGGTTCGATATCGATGTGCAGGTGTGCCGGATAGCGGTCTTTGTGACGCCGGTAGGTGTCGATCTCTCGGGCGAGACGATCGACATAGGCGGGCCCGAGCGACCGGATGCGCTCGTGATAGGGGCGAGCATGCTGTACCCAGTCGTCGAAATCGGGTGCACAGAGCACGTAACCGTGGGCTACGCCCCCATCTTCTAGAATCAAGGCGATCTCATGGTCGAGGTATTCGTCGCAGTACATATCGAACGTGAAGGCGCGGTGCGTGGCCTGTGTGCGGGCGCGCTCGCTCGCCGTGGCGAGGCATACGGCGCGAACGCTCTCTTTATATGAAGACTTATAGTCGATGATCTGCATGCTCGCTCCTGTTCGATCTGCCCGCCGGATTCCGTGACGCGCTTTTGCGCTTTGCCGGGTTTGACGCGCGGGTGCTGGGTACGATATGGTCTGCTACGCCTTGTCCTCGTCTTTGCCAGATGCGCCAGTCGTGACAAGTTGTATCGATTTAATTATCGCACCATCCAAAGGAGCTTGCATGCATCCGTTCTTTATTCTGCCCTCGGGTCCCTTTGATCTCATCATCTGTGTCGCGATCGTGGGCCTCATGGCGTATTTCTGCTACAGCGCGCAGTTCGGAACGCTCAAATTTGCGAGCGGCGTCGTGGGCGCCGTCTGCGGCGTCTTTATGTGGTGGGGCGTCAACTGGGCACTCGCCGCCTTTATCGATCCGGGCGACAACCCTGCTCTGGCGATTCTCGAGCTCGTTCTCGGCTGCGTGATCGCGTTTGTCGCCTTCGGCGTCGCCGGTATGAGCGTGCCCAACTCCAAGACGCGCGACAAGCTTAAGGCCGAGGAGGAGGCGCGCCTCAAAGAGGAGCGTGAGAAGTTCGAGAACATGGGCCGATAGTGCCTGGATGCTGAATGTGCCTTCATATGAGGCATTGCGATTCGGTCGGTTTTGCTGTGAATGAAGCGGTGCGGGCTATTCGGTCCATACCGCTTTTTGTGTGTTTGGAAGCTGTGCGCCGGGGCTGTGCTAGAATCACTAGCGCTGAGCGGGCCAGACGGTCGCGCGATGCGCCGCTTGCGGCGTGCGTGAGGAAAGTCCGGGCTCCAGAGGGCGGGATGCCGGCTAACGGCCGGGCGGAGTGATCCGACGGAAAGCGCCGCAGAAAAGAAGACTCCCACCTGCGCCTTTGGCGTAAAGGGAAAAGCTGAAACGGTGGTGTAAGAGACCACCAGCGTCGTGGCAACACGGCGGCTTGGCAAGCCCCATCCGGAGCAAGCGCGAATAGGAACGCCATGGGCCGGCCCGGCCCGCGTTCGGGTAGCGTGCGAGGAGCTGCATGGCAACGTGCAGACGAGATAAATGACCGTTCACGACAGAACCCGGCTTATCGGCCCCCTCAGCACTTTGTTGACGCTTTGACGGCGCCAGCTGGCCGATTTGGCACTCAATCGTCGGTCGCCGCCCTAAGGCGTGCTCCCTCCTCTTTCGGGCCAAATCGACTCACCTGGCGCCGTCTCGCTGTTTTGCCTTATCATTTAATTTAATCTTGTTGTCGCGTAGTTACTTTTAGGCGGTTTTCTTGGATAGCTATTTCACGCTGAAGGGCGGGGTTGAGGCCTCGGGGGAGTTCATGGACCGCAAGAGCCGGTTTATCGCGCAGCTGATCCATGTCGAGTCCGAGGATGAGGCGAATGCCTTTATCGAGATGGTGCGCAAGCGGCACTACGACGCGCGCCATAACGTGCCGGCGTGGATCCTGCTCGACGGGCGCGAGCGACAGAGCGACGACGGCGAGCCGAGCCGCACGAGCGGCATGCCCACGCTCGAGGTGTTGCGCGGGGCGGGGCTCAAGAACGTCTGTTGCGTGGTGACGCGCTACTTTGGCGGAACCCTGTTGGGGCCGGGCGGCTTGGTGCGCGCCTATACGGCGGCGACGCAGGCGGCGGTCGAGGAGGCGCGAGCGACGGGTTCTGTTATCGAGATGACGAGCGTCGTTTCCGTCGACGTGCATGTCGCGTACCCCCAGTACGAGCAGGTGCTTCATCTGGCGGAGAGCGCCGGGGCCAAGGTAGTGGGCACCGATTACACCGACGCTGTGACGCTGCATCTGGTCTTCAAGGCGGGGGAGGAAGCACCGTTTTGCGCGAAGATGCGCGAGCTCATGGCAGGGCGCGAACAGATCGAGGTCGGCGAGCTCGAGTTCGCCGAGTTCTAGCCCCGAGCGTCCCTGCGGAACCGTTTTTCGGAGGTGAAAGAAAAGAAGGGCCATCGGCATTCGTCTCCGATGGCCCTTCTCTTGGCTACAAGCGTTTTCAATGGGCGCTTGCAGAGTTCTGGCTGCTACTTTGCAAGTTCGTGAAGCATATCGCAGGCGATTTCGACGGCGTCGTCGATGCACCCCGGACAGCTGCGGAGCGGGCCGGCATCGCTTCCGATGCCCTTGAGCGTGCTGCAGACGGTCGTCGAATTCTTGTCCTTGAAGCGCTTGGCGATCTCGCGCGAGAGCTTGTAGGTCTGGCCCTTGGTCTTGGGGTTCTCCATGCCGTCGCTCATGACCCAGCCCATGATGGCCACGGCGCCCGAGATGGCGCCGCAGGTCTCCGTCATGCCGCCCATGCCGGCACCGAAGCCTTCGGTGAGCATGAAGGCGGTCTCGGGGTCGAGGCTCACGCTGGGAGCGAGGGCGCATGCGACGGCCTGAGCGCAGTTGAAGCCGCGTGCGTGGTATTCGGCCGCCTGAGCTTGGCAGGCTGCCGTGTCGAGCGCGGCGGTATCGATCTGTTTCATATGCTTTCCTCCTGTGCGGTGTACCGGTCCATCTTACCTGTGAACGGCTTCTATCCCAAGATGGCTTTCTCGAGTTCGGCGACATTGCCGGTGAAGTGGAAGCTCTGGAGGCCTGCGAGCTCGGCGCCCTCGCAGTTGGCCTCGTTGTCGTCCACGAAAAGCGCCGTCGCGGGGTCGATGCCAAAGCGCATGCAGGCGAGCTGGTAGATAGCCGGATCGGGCTTCATGATTCGCTCGAAGGCGCTTACCACGCGCCCGTCGAAGTGTTCGTTTGCGGGCATGTGATCGAGCTGCTCGCCGATGCGCACGCCGGCGTTCGAGAGCAGGTAGACGCCGAGGCCCGCCGCCTTGAGGCGCGGAACGAGCGCGTTGGTCTCGGGGATCGGGAGCGATTTCTTGGGCCAGTCGCGTGCGCAGGCCTCGAGATTGGGCCAGAGGCGCTCGGGCAGCTCGCGGCGGGCAAGACGCTCAAGCGTGTCGAAGCCAAGCGCTCCGGCGTCCACGAGTGCCCACTCGGTACGCCCGAAATACGCATGCCAGAGCAGACCGGCGTCCTCATCGTTGCTTGTGAAGTCGCGCGCGAACGCATGCCCGTCGAAGACCATGAGCACGCCACCCATATCGAAGATGACGTTTTCGATCGAATGTGCCATAACGACCTCCGTTTTTGAATCAGATGCCTTTCATGCTATACTCGCGAACCGCAAAGGCAAGTTCCGATTCCATATGGCGGGGCCCCGACCGTAGCCGCACAACCGTGCGCCGCCGGTCAGGGGTCCCGCTTTTTTGTTGTAAGGGGTTGAGATGGAGAAATCCGAGGAACAGCTGAGACGCGAACGTATTGCCGTCGAGGGCGACACGCACGGCAAGAACAAATGGGCGATTCTCTACACGGTGCTCGTCATGACGTTTATGGCCTGTCTTGATTCGAGTATCGTCACGGTGGCGCTTCCGGTCATGCAAAAGGAGCTCGGCGTGGGGCTCGACCGAATCCAGCTCGTGAGCTCGGTTTACCTGGTCGCCACCTGTCTCGCCATGCTGCCGTTCGGGCGTTTGGGTGACACGCACGGCAAGGTCAACATCTTCCAGCTCGGTGTCGCGGTGTTCACGCTCGGGTCGCTTTGCTGCGGCCTCTCGCAGACGCTTGAGACCCTCGCCCTCTCACGTGTGCTCCAGGGCGTGGGCTGCGCGGCGGCCATGGCCAACAACATGGGCATCATCACCGAGTCGTTTCCCGCGTGCGAGCGCGGGCGTGCCATGGGCTTGCTGTCGACCTTCGTGGCGCTCGGCATGATGTGCGGCCCGGTGCTCGGCGGTGTCCTGGTCTCGAGCTTTCCGTGGGAGAGCATCTTTCTCATCAACATCCCCGTGGGCGTCGTTTCGTTTCTGGTGGGGCTCTACACGCTGCCGCACGTGAAGCCCGCGGCGGGGGAGCGCCCCGCGCCGCTCGCGCAATCTGCGCGCCGCTGCTTCTCGAGCCCGGCCTTCAGCATCAATCTCGCCTGCATGCTCATCGTCTTTATCGGCATCGGAGCGTCGGAGTTCGTCCTACCGTTCTATTTCCAGGACGCCCATGGGTTCTCCTCGGATGTCTCGGGCTTGCTCTTTCTGGCGCTTCCGGTGGTCAATGCCTTTGTGGGGCCGCTCTCGGGGTCGGTCTCGGACCGTATCGGCTGCGAGGTGCCGACCGCCGTGGGCCTCGCCGTCTACATCTGCGGTCTCTTCGCGGTGAGCACGCTCGACGAGCGCTCCGTGATTCCCGTGATCGTGGGATTCGTGGCGCTCATGTCGTGCGGTACCTCCATCTTCCAGAGTCCCAACAATTCCCTCTATATGGGCTCGGCGCCGCGCGAGGCGCTCGGGTTCGCCGGGAGCATGGGCAGCCTCGCGCGCTACGCCGGCATGGCGATCGGTATCTCGGCGGGCTCTCATATCCTCTACGGCCAGATGTCCGTCGCGGCGGGGCGTACGGTCACGAGTTATGTTCCCGGTCGACCCGATATCTTCCTCTGCGGCTACCGCGCGCTTTTCTATACGCTCATGGCGTTCGCCGCGCTGGGCTTCGCGCTCACGGTGGTCCGACTGGTACGGTCGCGCCGATAACCCCAATTTGGGGACAGTCCCCAAATTGGGGTTCGGCGGCGCGTTTGCCGCCGGGTGTCCGTGGTATCCTATCGTGCAACGTTGTCGAATCGCGCGGCGATGCCGCGAGAAGGGGTTGCACCATGCAGGAACTTGAGGATCGCATTCGCCGTGACGGTATCGTCAAAGCCGGGAACGTGCTCAAGGTCGATGCGTTTCTCAACCATCAGTGCGACGTCGAGCTGTTCGATCATATGGGTGCCGAGTGGGCTCGCCTGTTCGAGGGCACCGAGATCAACAAGATCCTGACGATCGAGGCCTCGGGTATCGGCATGGCGTGCATCGCCGCCCAGCATTTTGGCGGCGTGCCGGTGGTCTTTGCCAAGAAGGCCCAGTCCATCAACCTTGATGGCGAGCAGTACGCCACCACCATCTACTCCTTCACCAAGCAGAAGGAGTACCCGGTGATCGTGGGCAAGCGTTTCCTGTCCCCGGGCGACAAGGTGCTCATCATCGATGACTTCCTGGCCAACGGCTGCGCCCTCGAAGGCCTTATCAAGATCTGCGATGCCGCCGGGGCCGAGGTCGCGGGCATCGGTATCGCGGTCGAGAAGGGCTTCCAAGGCGGCGGCGACAAGCTTCGCGAGCGCGGTTTCCGTGTCGAGAGCCTGGCGCGCATCGATGCGATGGACTGCGAGACGGGCGAGATCACGTTCGCTTAAGGGCCTGCGGGATCGTCTCTCGCCACAACTTTCGAGCATGATTCGACAACGGTTCCGGGTACCTGCCCGGAACCGTTTTTGTTACGGGGGTATTTATGGGACCGCGATTTCGATCGCATGTGGTGCGATGCCGGTGTCTCGGTTAGGAGAAAGGAAGAGGATATGCCAACAGGGGACAAGGACGGGCATCGCTTGGGCTGGCGTGACTATGCACGCTACGTCGGGATGTCTGCCGACGAGCTCGCGCGGGACTGCGCGGTTCAGGTGTTTCGCGCGACGGGCCCGGGCGGGCAGGGCGTCAACACCACGGATTCCGCCGTACGGATGAAGCACGGGCCGACGGGTATCACCGTGACGGCGCGCGAGAGCCGCAGCCAGTTTCAGAATCGTGCGAGCTGCCTGCGTAAGCTCAAGGCCGAGCTCGAGCGCCGCGCCCGGCCGCCCAAGCGTCGCGTCAAGACGAAGGTGCCTCAACGTGCCCGTCAGCGCCGTCTCGCGGACAAGCACTTCAATGCACTCAAGAAGGAGTTGCGGCGCCGGCCGAAAGGCGAGGACTGATATGTGGCGTCGCCGTCTGGTAGGGGTGCGCGGGCGGTCGAGGGCGACAGGACCTATTGATTCTTGGAAACCTCCTCGCGCTCCTCGACCACGAGCTCGTGATGACGCTCGATTGCCTCCTCGACGGTGCCGCCGGCGTCTCCCGCGAGCGAACGGCGCTTGGGCGCGACGATGCGCTGTGCGGGATAGACGCCACGGTGACCGGCGACAAGGTAGCTGATGAACGCGACGATCACAAAGTAGATCGCGCCACGCCCGTGGAACATGTCGATGCTCATCATGATCGTGGTGATGGGCACGTTGAGGCCGGCGCAGAAGACGCCGAGCATGCCGAGCGCCGCGACGAAGCTGGGATCGATGCCCGCGACGCATCCGATCCATCCGCCGAGGGCCGCCCCGATGCCGAAGAGCGGAGTGACCTCGCCGCCCTGGTAGCCGCAGCCGAGCGTGAACGCCGTCACGACCAATTTGGCGGCGGCGTCGATGACGGTGGTCTTGCCGACGAATCCGGCGCCCACGAGCCAGGTTGAGAGGCCGGCGTAGCGCCAAAGCCCAAAGAGGGCGTAGACGGCGATGAGCACGAGCGAGCCGGCGAGCGCGGACACGAGGTAGTTGTGGAAGAAGCGGGCGTAGGCGCCCTTGATCGTTCTGATCATCCAGGTGAAAACACGTGCTGCCAGGCCGAACGCGACGCCCGCGACGACGGCGAGCGCAACGGTCGCGGGGGTGATCGCCGGGATATGCGTGATGGCGTTGACTTCGTGAACGGTGCCGAGTGCCTCGGCGACGGCGTTGCCGGTACAGGACGCCACGAGGCAGTAGATGCCGGCCGTGTAGTCGATCTTTCCCACGAAGCACATCTCCATACCGAAGAACGCTCCCGCGAGCGGTGAGCCGAACACGCCGCCGAAGGCCGCGGCGATGCCGGCGAGCATAAGGTCGTGATGGTCTCGCTCTCCCAGATGCATGCGGTTCGAGACGTTGCTCGCGATGGTTCCGCCGATCTGCACCGCGGCGCCCTCGCGACCGGCCGAGCCGCCGGCAAGGTGCGTGGCGACCGAGCAGACGAACGTGAGGACGGCCATGCGCGCATGGATGAGGCGGGTCGACAGGGCGCTGTCGATGACGAGGTTGTTGCCGCGGCGCGCCATGAGGCCGTGGTTGCGGTAGAGCCACGCGGTGGCGACGCTCACGACGGGCAGCAGACAGAACACCCAGGGATGCCCTTCGCGATAGCCGGTCACGATGTCGAGGGATGCGAGGAAGGCCCAGGCGGCGACGCCCATGGCGACGGAGACGACGAGCACGAGCGCGAGGAGCTTAAGGCTCGCGAGCGCATTTCGCCAATCGCGGCGGGTGTCGGCCGCAAGCATCCGTTCGCCGAGGATGAGTTGGCGGCGGCTGATGGCGGCGAGGTCCTGAGGTCGGAAGGATATGTCGGGGCGTTGCTCCCCGGTGGTGTTTTGGTCGGACATCTGTGCTCCGAATGTATGACAGCGGCGGGTGGTTTTCTATCGGTGCCATTATAGGGATACAGGGAGGGAACGGAATCGCGGGGCGCGACCTGCCACGTTGGTAAGACGCGCGTCGGCGAGCGGTGCCGTGACCGGTGGCGCCGCTATCGGTGGCCATCTCGTGCCCGTTCGGACCCTCGGGGGAGCTTTATACTCTGTAAAGATTAAATGAACGGAATCGCCGACGCCCGGCACGTTCGATGGCGGCGGTGCGATCGAGAGGTGATGAGATGGCGGAAACCCTGATGCCCCTGGAGGACGCCCAGGCGATCGTCCTTGAGAACGTGGACAAGACGCCGTTGGTGGAGATTCCCGTTTGGCGTGCCGCGGGGTCGCCGCTTGCCGAGGATGTCGTCGCCGACATCGATATCTCACCGTTCGCGAACTCCGCGATGGACGGCTATGCGCTACGCTCTGCGGACCTGGTCGGGGCCACGCCCGAGGCGCCGGTCGAGCTCGAGGTGGTCGGCCATGAGGCGGCGGGCCATGTTTTCGAGGGCGCGATCGCCCCGGGACAGACCGTGCGCATCATGACGGGCGCCCCCGTGCCCGCTGGGGCCGATGCCGTGGTCAAGTATGAGATCGTCGACGTGCTTGACGGCGACGGCAACGAGGGCTCCCGCGTGGCCTTCACGGCTCCCGCCAAGATGGGGGAGAACGTGCGCGCCGCAGGTGAGGAGGCTCATGCGGGCGATATCGTGATGCATGCCGGCGAGGTCGTGACACCGGCGGGGGCAGGCCTTCTCTCATCGGCCGGCTGCTCGAAGGTGAAGGTCCATGCCGCTCCGCGCGTCGGGATCATCTCCCTGGGAACGGAGCTCGTGGCGCCGGGGGTGAAGCCGGGACGCGGACAGATCCGCGACTCCAACTCCTCGGCACTCATGGCGGAGGCGCTCGATGCCGGTGCGGAACCCGTGTTCTTTGGCATCGCCCCCGATGACGAGGCGGCGATCGCTGAGCTCGTGCATCGTGCCGTCGCCGAGTGTGACTTTGTCATCACGAGCGGTGGGGCATCGGCCGGCGATTACGACTACGTGACGGCGCTCGTCAAGCGGGAGGGGACGGTCCTGTTCGACCGCATCTCGATGCGGCCCGGCAAGGCGATCACCTTTGGGCTGATCGGTGGTAAGCCCTATCTGGGACTCTCGGGGAATCCGGCGGCCGCCTATGTTGGCTTCGAGATGCTCGCCCGCCCGGCGATCCGCAAGATGCGCGGTTTCGCGCCGGCTGCGCGCCCTGTACAACGGGCCGTCCTCACGCACGGGGTCAGAAAGCGCCAGGACCGCCGCTTCTTCGATCGCGCCCGCGTCGAGCGCGATCCGGAATCCGGTGAGCTTCGCGTCACGGAGGCCAAGACCCAGAATTCGGCCCTGCTCGGCACCATGCAGCGCGCCAACTGCCTTCTGCGTATCATGGAGGGACCGTGCGAGCTCGCGGCGGGCGACGTCGTGGATGTGGTTCGCGTCGACGTGCCCGAGGGAACGGAACTTTAGGAGTGGTTGCCATGGATTTGAAGGTCTCGATCGTCACATGCTCGGATTCGCGCTCGATCGATGAGGACGAGGCGGGAGTCGCCCTCGAGGTGCTCATTCGCGAAGCCGGCTGGACCGTCGCGTCGCACGTGGTGGTGCGCGACGACGTCAACGAGATCGGTGACGCGATCGTCGAGGCGACTGATGGCCACGCGGCGAACGTCGTGATCACCTGCGGCGGCACCGGGCTTTCCATGCGCGACGTGACGCCTGAGGCGACACGCTCCGTCTGCCAGCGCGACGTGCCCGGTATCGCCGAGGCCATCCGCGCTTATTCCATGACCAAGACGCGCCGCGCCATGCTCTCGCGCGGCGTCTGCATGCAGCGCGGGACATCGCTCGTCGTCAATTTTCCCGGGTCGACCAAGGCGGCCCGCGAGAGCTGGGAGGCCATCGCCGATCAGCTCGAGCACGGCGCCCAGATGACGGCCGGCGGCGGACATTAAGATTTCTGCGTCCGATTCTGCACGACATGGAAAGTTTGGCCCCGTTTACATCTGTAGGCGGGGCTTTTTCCTACTCGACATTATTCGCGCAAAAGTATAATCTTTACGCCGTATAGAGCCGGTGCACCGACCCGGCAAGACCCGTCCGAAAGGAATCGCAGCATGATCGATATGGTTTCCCGTCGCGGCTTCCTCGCGGCTGCCGCTGTCGCCGCCGGCCTCGGCCTCGCAGGTTGCTCCGGCAACAGCGGTTCTGAATCCAAGGGCTCCGCTGCCGGCTCCGCTCAGGCGGGCTCTGCCGCCAAGAAGTCCGTCGAGTTGCAGATCTTCGCCGCCAACTCCCTCGAAAAGGCGCTTCCCGAGGTTCAGGAGCTCTATTCCAAGGAGGCCGGAACCACGTTCGCCGATACCCAGTTCAAGGCTTCCGGTGACCTGGTCGAGCAGATGCGCGCCGGTGCCGATGTCGACCTCCTCATCACCGCATCCAAGGGCACCATGGATGACGCCGAGACGGCCGAGCTTATCGATTCCGGTTCCCGTGAGGACATGTTCACAAACGACCTCGTGATCGTCCGCAAGGAGGGTTCCGACACCAAGGTCGAGGCTATCGCCGACGTCGCGAACCTCGACGGCAAGATCGCCATCGGGGATGCCGCGACGGTCCCCGCCGGCAAGTATGCCAACCAGGCGCTCAACTCCGTGGGCCTCTACACTGGCGCTGAGGGCGACGACGGTGAATATGCCGATTCCATCAAGGACAAGGTCGCGCTCGCCGACAAGGTCGGTACCGCCGCCAAGTATGTCTCCACGGGCGATTGCATCGTCGGCTTCGTCTACAGCTCCGATATCTATCGCTACGATGGCGTCGAGGAGGTGTTCGTCTGTCCCGAGGATTCGCACAAGCCGATCGTCTACCCGGGCGCCGTGGCCGATAACTCCAAGCATGCCAAGGAGGCTAAGAAGTTCCTGGACTTCTGCATGACGGACAAGAAAGCGCAGAAGATCTGGGCCAAGTACGGTTTCGAGCTTTCCGCGTAGCGTGTCCTTGAGCTACCGTATGCATCTGGGGCGAGCGGCGTCGGCGTCGCCCGCCTCTTTTTTGATCAGCTGGCACAACCCGAGGAGCTTGCCCGTGAGGAGACCTTCGATTCATAGCCTTGCCGCATGTGTCGCCGTGCTCTGTTTGGCGCTTGCCGGGCTCTCGGCCGCCGCGCCCCGCGTCGCGCGCGCCGATTCCGCATTCATCACGGCCGACGGGCGCGAGGCGACCGAGGACTCCGCGATCCTCGACGGCTGCGGCTTTGGCCTCAACAATTTCGAGCGCAATGCCAAGGGGACGGCGCGCGACCTCAGGGGCCAGCCGACCGGATATCGTTTTCCCATCTACCGCCGGACCACGCTCGTGACCGTGACCACGCCCGAGAGCATCGTCGTGTGGGTGGACGCGAAGGCCGCCAAGGACGCCGGGTTCGACCTAGCCTCGAAACGCGACCGGGAAGCGTTGAAGAAGATAGTTGTCGGCCTCGACCGAAGCCATTCCATGGGCGGGGCGCTTCTCAAGGAGAGCAAGCTTCCGTGGGTCTTCACGACCGATGCGATGCTCATCCAGGGCGCCTATCGATATGACTTCAAGGTCGCGGGCGAAGACGGTGATTTCTATACCTGCGTGAATGCCGCCGATTCCGCGTCCGCCGAGGCGCTCGATTTGGGCGACGGTGCATTGTGGAGCGACAATGCCCGCCTGGTCGCCGCGAGCGCCGTTTCGACGACGGAGCCACCCACGTTTATCGATCGGGCGCGCACGTTCTTTGGCGGGATCGACTATCGTCCCTTCTGGGTCTCGCTCAAGACGAGCGCACTCGCTCTCGCGATCTCGTTTGTGCTGGGCCTCTTCGCCGCATGGATGACCATGGGGACCACGAGCCGCGTCAAGGGGTTGCTCGACTCCGTCTTCACGATTCCGATGGTGCTGCCGCCCACGGTCTGCGGTTTCCTGCTCCTCATGCTCTTCGGTCAGTCGACCGGGGCGGGGCGTTGGCTTATCGCGCACGGCATCTCGCTCGTGTTCACCTGGCCCGCGGCGGTGATCTCTGCCGTCGTGGTGTCGTTTCCGCTCGTCTACCGCACGGCGCTCGGTGCCTTCGAGAGCCTGGATTCCCAGATGCTCGATGCCGCCCGCACGCTCGGCTGGTCCGAACGGCGGATCTTCACATCGCTCATGATGCCGCTCGCCTGGCCCTCGATCGCCGCCGGCACGGTGCTCGCGTTTGCGCGTGCCATGGGCGAGTTCGGGTGCACGCTGTTCTTCGCCGGCAACTACGCCGGCATCACGCAGACGATCCCCATCGCGATCTATTTCGAGTGGATGGGCGGCAACACGCCGGTGGCGCTCTTCTGGGTCGTCGTCGTGATCCTCTTCAGCTTCTTCGTGATCCTTTTCATCAACATGTACACGGCGCACTCCCAGGCCTATCGTGAGCGCGGACTTTCGCGCGCCGAGCGGCGTCGACTCGATGATCCTTCGACGGGCGACTCGCTTGAGGGTACGGGCGGTGACGCCATGCGTATCGATCGTGAGGCTCTGGCGGGCCTTATGAACGATGAGACGCCGACCGTGGGAGGCCGATAATCCATGTCTCTGAGTCTTGACATCAAGAAGGCCTACCCGGGCTTCACGCTCGATATCCAGCTCGAGGCGGGGGAGGAGCGCGTGGCGCTGCTCGGTGCCTCGGGTTGCGGCAAAAGCTGCACGCTCCGCTGCATCGCCGGCGTGGAGACGCCCGATGAGGGCAGGATCGTCGTGAACGGCGTGACGTTTTACGACTCGTCCGCGGGGATCGATCTCTCGCCGCAGGAACGCAAATGCGCCCTGCTGTTCCAGAACTACCAGCTGTTTCCCAACATGACGGTCGCCGACAACGTGTGCGCCGGCGTGTCCGACCCGGGCAACGCCTCTTCGCGCCGGGAGCTCGCCCGTCGCTATCTGGGCATCTTTGGGATGGCCGAGTACGCCGACCGCTATCCGGCGCGCCTTTCCGGCGGCCAGCAGCAGCGCGTGGCGCTCGCCCGGATGATCGCCGCACATCCGGGTATCTTCATGTTCGACGAGCCCATGAGCGCGCTCGATGCCTATCTCAAGAGCGCCCTCGAACAGAACATGCTCGACCTTTTTAGCGTGTGCAACCGCACCGTGCTCTACGTGAGCCACGATATCGACGAGGCATGCCGCCTGTGCGAGCGCATCTGCGTGCTGCATAACGGGCATGTCGAGGAGGTCGGGACGGTCGATGAGGTCGTGCGGCGTCCTCGGACCCTCGCGGGCCTGCGCCTTACGGGTTGCAAGAACACGAGCCGTGCGCGTAAGGCGGGGCCGACGACGGTCGAGGCGCTCGATTGGGGGATGACCTTCGATGTGGGTGACCCGGTTCCGGACGATGCGGCCTATCTGGGCGTGCGCGCGAGCTACATCCATCGCGACCGTCGGGAGGCACCCGGGCGCAACAGCTATGAGCTCCACGTGGCACGCGTGAGCGATTCCCGGTTCGAGCGCCTGGTTCTGCTCGATCCCCCGCGCGCGGATGCCGCGAGCCGTATCCAGTGGAAGGTCAGCAAACTCTCGACGCCCGAGACCGAGCTTCCGCGCGAGGGAGAGGCCCTGCGCATGCATTTCGATGCAAGCAGGATCCACCTGGTTTCCCGTTGATTCGATCGTGACGGGGTTCCGCTATAAGCCGTTCGCCGATGGGTGGACGGCTTTCTTTTTGTTTGGTGGCATAATTAATTGTAATGTCCCAATCTCAGCGGGTTGTATTTTGATCGACTTGCGGTCGTGCGCCTGTCGTACAACCGGGCCCTGTGCCCGATGCGTGCATGCCTGCTGATAGACTGATTCCGGTATTGTTTCCATGAGAGCAGAGGAGGTTCGTTCGTGCCAACTCGGATGTTATTGAGCGTTGCTGCCGCGAACGTGCCGATTGACCTGCTCAAACGTGCTCGGAGTCGCATATGAGCCGGTATATGCACGGCTCCGGGAGAGACGACGTACAACTAGATAGCTTCTTGGTGGGCGATGTGCTCGCCCGTGCCCGGGCACGGCGGCGCATATGACGCACCATGTATACGGCTCCGGGAGAGACGACGTACAGCTGAATCGATATCTGCTCGGCAGGTGTTTCCAAATACCCGGTTTGAGCGCGGAGGGTCTATCGACGGTCCCCGCGCCTGCATACCGCACTGTCAAACCGTTGGTTCGAGAGGGGAACCGCCATGGCTGATATCGCCGAGCAGCCGCTGCCGCGCACGTTTGAGGAGTTCAACGAACAGCGCAAACAGCACTTTATCAAGGTTAAGGATTTCAAGAAGGCCGGTAACCGCCTTGTAGGCTATCTCTGCAGCTACACGCCGCTTGAGATCGTCGATGCGGCCGGTGCTTCCGCCGTCGGTCTTTGCGGCACGTCCGACGAGGTGATCGCGGACGCCGAGCAGGTGCTGCCGGCGAACCTCTGCCCGCTTATCAAGTCCACGTACGGCTTCGCCTATTCGCAGAAGTGCCCGTTCACGTACTTCAGCGACCTGATCATCGGCGAGACCACGTGCGACGGCAAGAAGAAGATGTACGAGCTCCTGGGTGAGCTCAAGCCCACGCATATCCTGCATCTGCCGCAGAGTCGTGGCCGTGACTATGAGCGCGAGGGTTGGTACCGGGAGTGCGTTCTGCTCAAAGAGCGCTTGGAGGAGCTCTACGGGATCACGATCACCGACGACGACCTGCGTGCTGCCGTTCGCCGCCGCAATCGCTTGCGCGAGGCGCAGCTCAAGATGTTCGAGCTCCAGGCCCAGCAACCTCCCGTCATGGGCGGTGTCGAGCTCATGAGCACGATGTTCGCCGGCACGTTCAACTTCGATATCGAGAACTTCACGCAGCAGATCGAGGACACGGTGGCGGCGCGTCAGGCGGCCTATGATGCCGGCGAGCGCCCCATCAGCCCGGACGCCAAGCGTATCCTCATCACCGGCTGCCCCGTGGGCGGCGTGATCAACAAGATCGGTCGCACGATCGAGCAAAACGGCGGCACCGTCGTGTGCATGGATGACTGTTCGGGCGAGCGTACGGCAAAGATGATGGTCGACCCGGATGCGCCCGATATCATGCGCGCGATCGCCGACCGCTATCTCGAGATCAACTGCTCGGTCATGACGCCTAACGACGGCCGCATGGAAAACACGCTCGCCATGTGCGAGAAGTATCACGTCGACGGCGTGATCGAGAACGTGCTCACGGCCTGCCACACCTTCAACGTCGAGAGCGCTCGCATGCAGAAGGCCGTCGAGGGTGCGGGGATTCCGTACATGAAGATCGAGACCGACTACAGCGCCGGCGATCAGGGGCAGATAGATACCAGGATCGCGGCGTTTATCGAGACCCTCTGACGCTTGAGGTGCCCGACCCTGCCGCTCAAACCGTCGCTCGCGTATTCAAGTATGCTTCGCTTCTCTTTCGCCGCAATCTCGGGAATCCGGAAAGTCCGAGGACCCCTGCCGAACTGGAAGTCGTTTAAATGGTCTTGTGACCCCAATATTCGTCCCATAGGGAAAATTGGAAAGGAACTGGTAAATGATTGAACCGAACGTGGCCATTGGTGTTGCGGGAGTGAGTCCCCGCGCGGTGCAGCGTGCCGCCGAGGCTAATTTCAAAAAAGGTTATTACTGCTGCGAATCGCTCGTGTACACGATCAAGCAGATGTTCGAGCTCGATGTGCCCGATTCGGTGGTGGCGATGGCTTCCGGCATGTCCGTCGGTGCCGGCAAATCGGGCTGCGCCTGCGGTGCTTTTAACGGCGGCATCCTTGCGATCGGCATGCTTTTTGGACGCACGGAGCAAGATGGACCGACGAATCCCAAGAGTATCAAGTCTATGGAGCTTACCCATGAGCTCCACGACTGGTTTCGCGAGAACAACGGAAAGCATGCGATTTGCTGCCGCATCCTTACCCGGGAGTTCGATATGGGCAAAGGCGAACATAAGGAGCAGTGTATCTATTTCACCGGACTCTGTGCTTGGAAGGTCGCCCAGATGATTTGCCGAGAGTGCGGAGTCGAGAACCTCGATGAGGTTGACGAGCCGGCTCCGCGTCGCAAGCTCTCCGAGATCGAGGTTTAGTCATCGAATCGAGGCTGTATATCCGGAAAGACGCATCTAACCCGCCAATCGATAGGATCTCCCTGTTCATGGATACCATCAAAAAAATCCCCGTCCCCATTTGCGGCGTCGCTCTCGGTTGCGCCGCCCTTGGCAATCTTCTTCAGAGCTATTCCGATACGCTCCGCGTGTTCTGTGGTGTGCTGTCGGCCGCGTTTATGTTGCTGTTTATCATCAAAGTCGTCGTCTATCCCAAGCAGTTTTTCGAGGACATGAAGAAGCCGATCATGGCAAGCGTCTCTGGCACCTTTTCGATGACGTTGATGCTTCTCTCAACCTATATCAAGGCTTACCTCGGGGCGGGTGACGTCGCGTTTATCGTATGGGTTATCGCGATCGTGCTTCATATCGCTCTGATCGCGTATTTCACGATGGTGTTCATGTTCGGGCTTAAGCTCAAAGCAGTTCATGCGAGTTATTACATCGTGTATGTGGGTATTGCTGTTGCGGCTGTGACGGCTCCGGTCTATGAGGCGACGGCTGTGGGGGCTGTGGCGTTCTGGTTCGGCCTCGCCACGTTTGCGGTGCTGTTCATGCTCGTCACGGCACGCTATATCAAATGTCCTGATGTTCCGCAGCCCGCGCAACCGCTCATCTGCATCTATGCCGCTCCCATGAGTCTGTGCGTCGCAGGCTATGTGCAGTCGGTTACGCCGAAAAACTCGATATTCCTCCTCTGCATGTTTGCGGTGGCATCGGCGATTTATCTGTTCGCCCTCGTGCAGCTGGTGCGTTGTCTCAAGCTCTCTTTTTATCCGAGCTACGCGGCCTTCACCTTTCCCTTTGTGATTAGTGCCATCGCTTCAAAGATGACGGCTGCCTGCCTGCTTAATATGGGTACGCCCCTGCCTTGGCTAACTCCGATTGTCACGATCGAGACGGTTATCGCCGTGCTGTCGGTCGCCTATTCCTACGTTCGCTATCTCGTTTATTTAGGGAAATAGGACAAGGAAATTGTCTTCTTGTCCTATCGATAAGGAGGATTCCATGACCGACATCGGTATCGACATAGGTTCCACGGCCGCCAAGGCCGCCGTGGTCGACGGGGCGGGGGAGATCGTCTTCACCTGTGTCATCCCCACCGGGTACTCGTCGGTCGATGCGGCCGGGCGCCTTCGCGGCGAGCTTATGGCCGCCGGTTTCGATGTCGAGCGCGAGGCCTGCCGCACCGTCGCCACGGGCTATGGGCGCGTGGCCGTGCCGTATGCGGACAAGGTGGTGACCGAGATCACCTGCCACGGCACCGGTGCCGCGCGGCTCTTTGACGACCACGGCACCGTGATCGACGTGGGCGGGCAGGACACCAAGGTCATCCAGCTCAAAGGGGGACGCGTGGTCAAGTTCGCCATGAACGACAAGTGCGCCGCGGGCACCGGTCGCTTCCTCGAGATCATGGCCGACCGCCTGGGCATCACCCAGCAGCAGATGGCCGAGCTTGCGCGCGCGGGAGAGGAGACCAAGATCTCCAGCATGTGCACCGTCTTTGCCGAGAGCGAGGTCATCGGCCTCATCGGTCGCGGCGAGCCGCGCGAGAACATCGCCCGCGGCGTGATCGAGAGCGTGGTCTCGCGCGTGGCGACCATGGCGGGCCAGGCGGCGGGTGCCCCGTTCTACCTCACGGGCGGTCTCTGCGAGAACGCCTACGTGGTCGAGCGTCTGTCGGAGCTCCTCGGCTCTCCCGTGACCACCTCGCCCCAGGCGCGGTTTGCCGGCGCCATCGGCGCCGCCCTGCGCGCGCAGGCGCTCGCGTAGGGGGCCGGCATGCGCATCCTCAACATCTCCGCCCAAAAGCCCGACAGCACGGGCATCGGCACCTATCTCTCGGCGCTCGTGCGCGCCCAGCTCGCGGCCGGGCACGAGCCTGCCGTGCTCTGCGGCGCCGCGCCGGGCGATACCCAGGGCGATATTCCGCCCGGGGTGCCGGTTTTCACGGTCGACTTCGAGACGTCCGCCCTCCCGTTCAAGATCTGCATCAAGAAGGGTGTCGAGTCGCTCGTCCGTGCGCTCGGCAGGCTTTCGCCGCAGGCCGCATCGGTGGTCGAGCTCACACTGGTGGGAGGCCATGGCGATGAGACGGAGCTCGAATCGATTCGTCGTGCCTCCGCGCAGGCCCCGTGTCCCGTCGAGTTCGCGGGACGGTTGCCGCGGGACGAGCTCGTGCGCGCCTACCGATCGAGCGAGGTCTTTGTCCTGCCGTCGTTTTTCGAGGGGCTGCCGCTCGTCTCGATCGAGGCGATCGCGTGCGGCTGCAAGGTTGTGATGACGGACCTCCCCGGCGTGCGTCTCTGGATGGAGGCGGTGCTGCCTCAGGCGCCCGTCACCTGGGTCGCGCCGCCCGCCATGCTCGACGTGGACACGCCCGACCCGGCGGCGCTTCCCGCCTTCGAGCGGCGCCTTGCCCGGGCGGTCGAGGAGGCGCTCGCCGCGGCGACACCCGTATGCGACCCGTCGGGTGTGTCGTGGGACGCGTGCTCGGCGCGTATACTTGAGGTCGCTCGAACATTGAAAGGGGGTTGCCATGGCACACGATAAGGTCCGCTTGACGCAGATGACGGCCGCGAGCGGTTGAGCCGCCAAGTTGGCTCCCGGAGCCCTCGCCCAGGTCCTGGGCGAGCTTCCCAACGTGCCCAACGAGAACTTGCTCGTGGGGTTCGACACGGCAGATGACGCCTCTGTGTTCAAGGTGGGTGAGAACCTTGGACTCGTGCAGTCCGTCGACTTCTTCCCGCCGATGGTCGACGACCCCTTCCTCTTCGGCCAGATCGCGGCGGCCAACTCGCTCTCAGACATCTACGCGATGGGCGGTCGGCCGAGCCATGCTATGAACCTCCTCTGCATCCCTAGCTGCCTGGGTGTCGAGGTGGCAGGCGAGATCCTCGCCGGCGGGGCGAACGTGTGCGTCGAGGCCGGCTGCGCCATCGCGGGCGGCCACACGATTAACGACGATGAGCCCAAGTACGGGCTTTCCGTCTCGGGGTTCGTGCCGCTCGACCGCATGCTTGCCAACAGCGGGGCCCGTGCGGGTGATGCGCTCGTGCTCACCAAAGCGGTGGGTTCCGGCATCATCACCACGGCCATCAAGGGCGAGCTCGTCGAGGAGGTGGACGCTGCGGCGATGTTCGACTCGATGCGCCTACTCAACGAGGCGCCGATTCGTCTGTCAAAGGGGCTCGAGCTCCATGGGTGCACCGACATCACGGGTTTCGGCCTTGCGGGGCACGCCTGCGAGATGGCCGAGGCCTCGGGTGTCGAGATCGAGATCGAGGCCGGCTCGGTGCCGCTCTTCGATCAGGTGCTCGACATGGCGCGTCTGGGCATCATCCCGGCGGGAGCGTACCGCAACCGCGAGTACTTCGGCCCGCGCATCGAGGTGGCGGACGATCTGCCCGCGGGACTCGACGATGCGCTCTTCGACCCCCAGACCTCGGGTGGCCTCCTCGTCTCGCTCACCCCGGCCGATTCCGAGGAGCTCTGCCGCCGCCTTCACGCGGAAGGACGTCTCGCCGCCGTCGTGGGGCAGGTCTGCGATCTGCCCGAACCCAGCGCCCCCGCCGTCCGCATCGTCCCCTAACCGTACATTGGGGACGTATATGAAAGACCGGTCGTTGGGGACGTATATAAATGACCGGCCGTTCATTTACGTCCCCAATGAACACTTGCTTTGAAAGGAAATCATCATGTCCCAGAACATCGAAGTCAACGCCATGGG
>ERZ808240.2233-NODE-2233-length-21852-cov-6.793274_pt1 | contig 21852 bp, 25 predicted proteins | sample MGYA00521084_ERZ808240 | MGnify/ENA primary metagenome ERZ808240 (study PRJEB31516, sample SAMN03275571) | gut metagenome | biome: mammalia-associated habitat; material: feces | host: Papio cynocephalus | place: Kenya | collected 2012-08-06 ...
ATGTCGCGGGAAAAGATTCTCAAACAATATCTGGACACCGTAAAACGCGATTATGATTACATTCTCATTGACTGTATGCCGTCACTGGGGATGCTCACGATCAACGCGCTTGCGGCAGCGGACAGCGTTCTCATTCCCGTGCAGGCGCAGTATCTACCCGCAAAAGGTCTGGAACAGCTTTTACAGACCGTCGCCAAGGTGCGGCGGCAGATCAATCCAAAGCTGCGCATCGACGGGATTTTGTTGACGATGGTGGACAGCCGTACAAACTACGCCCGCGAGGTCAGTGCGCTGCTGCGCGACACCTACGGCAGCAAGCTGAAAGTGTTCGCGTCGGATATTCCGCAGTCTGTCCGGGCGGCGGAGATCAGTGCCGAGGGCAAGAGCATCTACGCGCACGCCCCCAACGGCAAGGTCGCGGCGGCGTACCGAGAACTGACGAAGGAGGTGCTGAAGGTTGAAAAGCTCCGCCAAAAGCATAAATCTGACATCTCTCGATGATCTGTTCTCCACCGAAGAAAGCCGCGCGGAAGAATCGTGTGAAAAGGTCGTGCGGATTCCGCTCATAGAGCTGCATCCCTTTCCAAATCACCCGTTCCGTGTGCGCGACGATGAAGCAATGCAGAACACTGTGGACAGCATCAAGGAATACGGCGTTCTGACGCCCGGTATCGTCCGTCCGCGCGAGGGCGGCGGCTATGAGATCGTTGCAGGACACCGGCGCAAGCACGGCAGCGAGCTTGCAGGATTATCGGATATGCCGTGTATCGTCCGTGAAATGGACGACGATACAGCGACGATCCTCATGGTGGACAGCAACATTCAGCGAGAAGATATTCTCCCCAGCGAACGCGCACAGGCGTATAAAATGAAGCTGGATGCGATTCGGCGCAAGGCTGGCAGACCGGCAAAAAACGCTGAAATAGACGGCAAAAATAATTCGCCGCAAGTTGCGGCGAATTTCCGTGCAGACGATGAAGTGGCAAAAGCAGCCGGGGTAAGCGGTGATACGGTGCGCCGCTTTGTGCGCCTGACCGAACTGCAACCGGAATTGCAGCAAATGGTGGATGAAAAGAAAATCGCCATGACGCCCGCCGTGGAGCTGTCCTACCTCAAACCGGAGGAGCAGCAAATGCTCCTGACCGCCATTGACAGCGAACAGGCCACGCCGTCGCTGTCACAGGCGCAGAGGATGAAGAAACTCTCACAGGCAGGCAAGCTCAACGACGATACGATGCTGGATATTATGATGGAGCAGAAGAAACCGGAGAAATGTGAACTCACATTCTCCGGTGATGTTTTGCGCAAATACTTCCCGCGCTCCTATACGCCCCAGCGGATGCAGGAAACGATTATTAAGCTGCTGGAGGGGTGGATGAAAAAGCGGCAGCGCGATCACGAACGATAAGGATGCTGGACATACGTTGTCCGGCTTTTTTTATGTCCATTTTGAAGGAGGCCTTTATGTTTATCAATACCTTCCGCTACACACCGGAAGACGTGGATTGCCGCCTTTGCACAGCGTTTACCCGGAAAGACGGCTGTACCGCGCCGCGCTGCCTGTATCTTGCCGAGCGCATTGAAGCGGGCGTCGTAGGCTATGAGGAACTTTTGCGCGAATCCTTCCCCGCGGACAGTGTGTTCCGCTGGCGGCTGCGGATGCTGCTTGAGACGTTCGACGGCACGCTCTGGCAGAACGAAAAGCACATACGGCGCATGGAGACTCAGCAGGCGGTCAACCGCTACTACAAGCGCCGGGACACGCCGAAGTATTATGCCGTTTTGTACCTTCTGACCTCGGACAACGACGTGTACCGCCGCGCGGCGCAATGCTTTACCAAGCGCACCATTGACTTTCGCAAAATCCAGACGCGCGGCGCGTCCCATCACGCCTACGCCGTCATAGCTGCGGCGAGAAGCATCTACGAAGGCACCGGGCAGGTAACGGCGGTGGATCTCGCCATTCCTGAGGTCGTTCCGCTCAGCGCGTTTCGGCTTATCATTCACGCGCTGCTGGTGGCGCGGTATGGGCTGGACGTTTTGAAAATCACGAAAAAAGCGGCGTAACGAACCGCAGAAAACTGGAGGTGATCGTTTATGGCAATCTTTCGCGTCAGCAAAAACCGGAACTACACCGTCATGTCCAACTACCATCTGAAAGACCGGGCATTGACGCTCAAGTCCAAGGGGCTTTTGTCCATGATGCTCTCGCTCCCCGAGGAATGGGACTATACCACACGCGGTCTGGCTTCGATCTGCAAGGAGGGTGTGGACGCCATCGGCGCTTCGCTCAAGGAGTTAGAAGCGGGCGGCTATCTTGTGCGGCGGCAGCTGCGGGACAGCCGGGGCAGAATCACCGATACCGAGTACACGATCTATGAGTGTCCGCATACGCCCAGACCGGATACGGCTTTACCACATACGGAAAACCCGGATATGGATACCCCGGATACGGTTTCGCCGTGTATGGAAAAGCCCGCAGAATTAAATATAGATCAAGAAAATAAAAAACAATCCAGTACGGATATATCAAATCCTGATCTATCCATCCCGGAACTTCCGTCCAACCGGCAGGAGGACGGATGTGATGCGATGGGATATGAAGCAGCGAGAGAGCTGGTGCTTGAAAATCTGGAGTACGACATCCTGCTGGAACGGTATGACCGGGAACGGCTGGACGAAATCGTAGACCTGATGGTGGAAACGCTCTGCTCCCGAAAGAAAACCATCGTGGTAGCCGGGGATGAGTACCCGGCGCAGCTCGTCCGGGACAAGCTCCTGAAGCTCACACCCATGCACATCGACTACGCCTTTGAGTGCCTGGGCAAGAACACGACCTACATCCGCAATATCAAAAAATACCTGCTGGCGGTGCTGTTCAACGCACCCAGCACCATCGACCACTACTACGCGGCGCAGGTGAACCACGATCTGTACGGTTCCTGACGCTGGAAAGGAGGATCCCCCTTGCAGGAGGAAGTAGAACAGAAAACGCTCACGCTGTCGATCAACGCCGTGAAAATGACCGGGCGGCTGCTCAAATGGATGATCTCCAAATACCTTGCCCACCAGAAGCAGAAAAAGATTGAGAAGAACGTCCCCGGCGCGGTGAAGTATCGCGGCAAGCAGACGTTCAAAGCGCTCAAAGCCACGGAGCCGAACCTGACGAGCATCGAGATCACGGACCAGAATATCAGGGATTTTGACCGTGTGGCGCGGAAGTACCGCGTGGATTACGCACTGAAAAAGGACAAAAGCGGGCTGGTCCCGAAATACTACGTCTTTTTCCGGGCGAAGGATGCCGCGTCCCTCAATGCGGCGTTTACGGAATATTCTAACACCGTCACGAAAGAAAAGAAGCCGTCCGTGCTGCAAAAGCTCCGCAGCCTGATCGCCCGCGCACCGGTGCTGAACCAGAACCGGGAGCGACAGAAGGAACGGGGGCAGGAGCGATGAAGCGGCGCAGCATCAAAAAGATCATCCTTCCCAATCTTCCGTATCTTTTCATCGCACTTTTTGCCACAAAGCTCCCGCAGGCATGGCGGCTGGCCGAGGGCGTGGATGCGTCTGAGAAGCTGCTGCACCTGCTGGACAGTCTGGCAGGTGCGTTTCGGTCGCCGTTTCCGAGCTTTCATCCGCTGGATCTGTGCGTCGGCATTCTGATCACCGCCGCCATTCGGCTGGCGGTCTATCTGAAAGCGAAAAACGCGAAGAAATACCGCAAAAATGTAGAATACGGCTCTGCCCGCTGGGGTACGCGTGAGGACATTGCGCCATTCATGGACGCAGACCCGCGCAGGAATATCATCCTGACCCAGACCGAGGGGCTGATGATGTCGAACCGGCCGAAGAACCCCAAGGACGCCCGCAACAAAAATGTGCTGGTGGTCGGCGGCTCCGGTTCCGGTAAGACGCGCTTTTTCATCAAGCCCAATCTCATGCAGATGCACAGCTCCTATGTCGTCACCGACCCGAAGGGTACGGTGCTGCTGGAAACCGGCAAGTTGTTGGAGCGGAACGGCTACCGCATCAAGGTGTTCAACACCATCAACTTCAAAAAGTCCATGCACTACAATCCGTTCGCGTATATTCACAGCGAAAAAGACATTTTGAAGCTGACGATGACGCTTATCACAAACACGAAGGGCGAAGGCAAAGGCGGCGACGATTTCTGGCTGAAAGCGGAAACACTTCTCTACTGCGCCCTCATCGGCTATATCTACTATGAAGCGCCGCCCGAGGAACAGAACTTTGCCACGTTGATCGAGATGGTAAACGCGATGGAGGTCCGGGAGGACGACGAAGAATTTGAAAATCCGGTCGATATTCTGTTCAAGGAGCTTGGCGAAAAGGACCCCAATCATTTCGCGGTGCGGCAGTATAAGAAATTCAAGCTGGCGGCGGGCAAGACCGCAAAATCAATTTTGGTGAGCTGCGGCGCACGGCTGGCTCCCTTCGACATTCAAGAGCTTCTTGACCTGACAGCGTATGACGAACTGGAGCTGGACACGCTTGGCGGCAGGAAAAAGGGCGATACGCAGAAAACGGCGCTGTTTCTTATCATGTCGGATACAGACGCGACGTTCAATTTCCTGATCTCCATGATCTACAGCCAGCTGTTTAATCTGCTGTGCGAAAAGGCAGACGACGAATTTGGCGGCAAGCTGCCCGTCCATGTGCGCTGCCTGATCGACGAGTGCGCAAACATCGGACAGATCCCGAACCTTGAAAAGCTGGTTGCAACCATCCGAAGCCGTGAGATTTCCGCTTGCCTTGTCTTGCAGGCACAAAGCCAGCTCAAGGCAATTTACAAAGACAACGCCGACACCATCATCGGCAACATGGATTCGCGGCTGTTCCTCGGCGGTTCGGAACCGACGACGCTCAAAGAGTTGTCTGCGGCGCTCGGGAAAGAGACGATTGATACCTTCAACACCGGCGAAAGCCGTGGGCGCGAAACATCGCACTCTCTTAACTATCAAAAGCTCGGCAAGGAGCTTGCCAGCGTGGATGAACTGGCGGTGCTGGACGGCGGTAAGTGCATTTTGCAGCTTCGCGGCGTGCGCCCGTTCCTGTCTGCAAAATACGACATCACAAAACACCCAATGTACAAATACCTCTCGGACTACAACGAGAAGAACGTATTTGACATCGAAAAGTACCTTTCCACAAGGCTGCATCTCAAGCCCGCGGAGGAATATGACCTCTATGAGATAGATGCAGCGGATATGTCCACGACCGGCTGATCTCAGCCGGTTTTTATATAAATCTCGAAGACACCAAAGACACAACGGCCACTTTCAAAAATCAATTTTAATTATTTTTGAAAGGAGCGCCGGGGACAAAGCAGAGTGGTCTGCGGAAAACCGCGCTTCGCTCCCGGCAAAATATTTTATGGAATTTTTCAACAGTGCAGTCGAGGTTCTTCAGACTCTGGTCGTCGCGCTTGGCGGCGGTCTTTGCGTATGGGGCGGCATTAACCTGCTCGAAGGTTACGGCAACGATAACCCCGGCGCGAAGTCGCAGGGTGTCAAGCAGCTCACGGCTAAATAGATGTAAAAAACGCAGAAAGGAAAAGCACAATCCAGACGGACGCGGCGGCGCAGTCAAGAAATATTTGTGAAATGGCAAGAATTTTGATATAATAAGGTCAACCACCCCGGCACTGGGAGAAAGGCGGGAAAATCAATGCACATCGGCTACCAACCGCTCTGGCGCACCCTAAAGGAGCGGAGAATGAGGAAAGAGGACTTGCGGCTCGCCGCCGGTCTTACCACAAACATGATTGCCAACATGGGAAAGGGCAAGCATATCAGCATGGACACGCTGACAAAGATATGCGAAACCCTTGACTGCGGGATTCTGGACGTGATCGAATTAGTCCGGGACGAGGAACAGACGCATGAGAGCGACTAAAACAGGCTGGCGAGAGAAGCTGCCGCTATGGGAAGCACCATTCCCACACGGCAGCTTTTTTCTATTTCCTGCGCCGGAAACTGATGCCGGAGTTTTTTATGACCGGGGATCGCTTGAATATTTTTATCAGAGCCGCTTTTTCATTCGGGGGCAGGTTTTTGGATTTTATCTGGAAGCCTTTGCAGAACGCTTCTACGAACGTATCAATCGTATTGTGGACGGGTGATTGCACGATACGCCTGATTTCCATGAATATTTCATCGGCGGGCGTTGTGACCGGCGCACTCTCAAAATCCTTTTCGTGAGCTTTTCGTATGTCGTGGAGGATAGCGTCCCATGCCTTGTGCGTGATATGGCAGAAAAAATCATCTTCCTCTATCATCCCTGCGTCAAAAATCCGAAATGCCCGGTCAGTGACTGCTTCGGGATGTTCTTCCAGCAGCCGCGCCCTGTCCGCTGCCAGCGATTGCTTCAAGTCATGGAAGCGCGAGGCGGCGAGGCCGTCCACATAGATTTCAACGTCTGCCATCAGCTCCGCAAATTTGTCATGGGTGACAAGCTCGCACAGCAGCCGGTTATTGATGCGGCCGCTTTTCAGAAGCTCCACCATCGCGTCGCTCAAACGAAGCTCCGACAAGGGCGCGTTTGGGAAGCTCCTGTTTTCCGTCTGTCCCAGAAGATAATCAACGGGCACTTCATAGAAGTCTGCCAGAGCGATAAGGTTTTTGTGATTCATTTCTCTTGGCGTGTCCAGTTCATAGCTGCCGAGGGCGGATTTTGAAATGCCGGTAAGCTCCGCAAGTTCTTCCAGATTCAGCTTTTTCTCCACCCGCAAATCCTTTAGCCGCTCCGATATGCTAACTTCTGTTTTCATTGCCAGCCACTCCTTTCCTGCGGCTGCCGCCGCCTTTTTCTCCATTATACCATACCATTCCGCAATCGTGGAATTTTTTGATTTTCGGGCAGGATTCCTTTTTTGAGGACATACAGGAGAGGGCGCAAAAATGTTCTATGCTATAGGCAGTTCATCGATGGATCAATCCAATCGAATGACCGGTCTGTAGGGATATGCTCCCCGGCGATGTAGCGCAAAGACCTGCGGAATGGGAAATGGAGGAACCCAGACCGCAGCGAGCGTACCAAGGGGAGGGATACGCCGCCGTGAGATTCGGGGGCAGGAACGACAGCAGGGAGAACCGGCGAAAAATGAACACAAAAGACACACGAAACACGACAGCGGGCAGAGAAATGGAATTCCCTGCCCGTACTGTCACAAAGGATTTTCGGGCAGCGCAGAGGGCAGAAGAGCCCTGAAAACCGCTCTGAAACATGACACTAAAATCGCTATCCGTCCGTTCCCGCTGTTACGGCAGAAATGGACGGATTTTCATAACAGGAGGCACTATGCCAAGAATGAGCCGGAAACGGAAGAATGAGCTTGCTTTCTTCCTCAATGACCGGGGGCGCTTGACTTACAGTGAGTTGTGCCGGAAATGTCGGCATACCTGCAAGCAGAGCTTCCGAGCGACCGTGATAGACTGCCCCCGCTACCTGTTGAAACGAGCAAAGAACAAGGAGGACACTCACTGAATGGAATTTGAGTTTATGACCGCAGGGACAGCCCTGCATGCCCCTGCCGCCTGTTCTGCTGCGGCTGCCTGCCAGCAGCACCGCAAAGGTGATGTATGCCCGTATGCTGGATGAAGTCCTTGCTTACGGCATAGAGGACGAGAATGGGATTTTGTATATCCACTTCCCCATCAAAGAGCTTGCGGCGGCACTTTCCCGCAGCACCATGACGATCAAACGCGCCATGAGCGAGCTTGACGATATGGGGCTTGTCATGCGGGTACGGAAGGACTTTAGCAAGCCCAACAGGATTTATCTGCTGATACCAAAGGCAGATCGCACGAAAACGGTCAAGAGCCGGAAAAATCGCATATTTGACGCTGGGAACGCTTCGGACGAGGAAGGTATCGCCGGAGCGTTTTCCATTGAAAAATCGCCGTTTTCCCCAAGTCAAGAGCCGGAGAAAACAGCCGAAAAATGCCACTCCTGCACGACAGAGGGAAGAAAGGAGCTTGTATGAGAACAGGGCTGACAAAGAGCCAGAAAGTCACGGAAATCTGCTTCGACGAGAAAGCACCGCTGATCTATATTCGCACCCACAACACCGATCTCAAGAATAGGCTGACCGTCTACGCCGCAGTTCACCCCGGCGAGTGCCGCCAGACCGACGCAGACCCGGACACGGGCTGCATGGAGTTTGTGATTCGCAAAGGGCGTTTCTCTTTTCGTCTGACCGCACCATACAGCGAGGAGCGCCGGAGGGCGGCAAGCAACTATGCAAAAGCACATGGCGTTTCAGCGGTTAATGAAGCCAGGTAAGGCACAGTGGATTTACAATTTAGAGGATAAGGACAGGTGTTGCTTATGATATGAGAACAGGAGGAATATATTTTGTCAGAAAACACTTACGGATATGTTCGCGTCAGTACGAGGGAACAGAACGAAGACAGACAGATAGTCGCATTGCGTGAGGTCGATGTAGCTGAAAAAAACATCTTTATGGATAAGCAGTCCGGTAAGGATTTTGACCGACCGCAATATCGGAAGCTCTTGCGGAAAATGAAAAAAGACGATCTGCTCTATATCAAGAGCATCGACCGTCTGGGGCGCAACTATGAAGAAATCTTGCAGCAATGGCGCATTATCACAAAGGACAAGGGCGTTGATATTGTGGTGTTGGATATGCCGCTACTGGACACCCGGCGCGGTAAAGATTTAATGGGTACATTTCTGTCCGATATTGTTTTGCAAGTGCTGTCATTTGTGGCAGAGAACGAGCGCACCAATATCCGCCAGCGACAGGCAGAGGGCATAGCGGCGGCAAGGGCACGGGGCGTGAGGTTTGGGCGACCGCCGAAGCCGTTGCCGGAAAATTTCCATAGCCTTTATCAAAAGTGGCGAGCCGGAAAAATCACAGGCACAGCCGCCGCAAAGGAATGCGGTATGCCCCTTGCAACTTTCCGCTACCGGGCAGAGATTTACGAAAAAGCCAAGTTGTTGTAAAGAAGGCGTTTTTACAGAAAAGTGTACTTTCCTGTAAATCGCCCTCTTTGCAAATTTCATATATATATTACCATGTATCACGCATTTTTTCAACTCTTGAATTGTAACTTTTTCAAGAATCTTCAACAAAATTGTCCGAAAAACTCGCTTACAGCAAAGTACACTTTTTTGAGAAAGGAGATAAAGCAAAGTGTTTTGTAATAAGTGTGGAAACCAAATCGTTGACGGAGCAAAGTTTTGTTCCAAGTGTGGGCAATCTACAAATCAAGCTGCAAACAATATCACCGGGAACAATGGCGTTGGAACTTTTACTCTCACTATCAACAGAGCGAAACAATGGTTTGCGGTAAATCCGGCAGTTAAAATTATTGTGGACGGAGGGGCTGAATACAAGATTGATAACGGCGAAACTCTGAATATCCCAATAACTGCCGGAACACATAACATTGCTTTTTCATGCAGTATCCGCAACAAGATTGTAAATGTAAATGTTAGCGACAATGTAGCCCTAAATATTAAGTGGAATAGAGTTACAGGTAGCCTTGAAGTAGAATAGGAGGACAAATTATGTTTTGTGTAAATTGTGGAAAAGAAATTAGTGACGGCTCAACCTTTTGCCCCGAATGTGGTGCAGCGCAGCAAGGAACTACCCCGCCGCCAACTTCCAACACAGGGAACTATGCTAATCCTGTAAATCAGTCAGCAGTCAAGAAAGCACCTTATAACATGATGTGTATTATTGGTCTGGTAATATCGGGCATTTCGCTTCTGCTCAATTTCTTTGGTCTCGTAGGTATTGCTGGAACAATCGTGTCTGTTATAGGGCTTACAAGTTGCAAACAGAAAAATGAGAACGGAAAAGCACTTGCGATTATTGGTATCGTCATCGGCGTATTTTCCATTCTTTATGGCTTGATTGCTATTTTAAGCCTGTAAACGGAACTATTACCAATCTTGATTTCATGGTTTGCGGAATTGATAGATTTTCCATTTTTGGTATTGACGATAAGCACTATATCACTTAATGTTAGGCGGTGATGAATTAAATAAATCGGGCACCAATGTGAATAGTTGGATGTGGATGGGCATTGTTTTAGTGCCTGCTTACCTTTTTGTTCGAGCATCCAAGACAGCTAAAAGTATGGTTATGCAATCACATGATGTCTGATGTTTGTAGCCTATTTGTTAATATAAGCAAACATTAGAAGGGAAAAGTGTCATTGCAAAATTGAATATCAGACCCATAGGGCGACTATTTCAAAACCGAAGTAGCCGCCCTTTTTTTGTGCCTATGGGCAGAAAGGAGCGACCATCCATGCCAAAGAAAAAACTGCCGCAGACCGTTGAGGAATGTAATGCCGAACTGGAACGCACTCAGAAGCAGTTGCAGCAGTACGAAAACCGAAGCAAGATGCTTGACCGCAGGCTTGCCATAGAGAAGCGCAAGGAGCGCAACCATCGCCTTTGTTCGCGGGGCGGCTTTATTGAACGTATCGTGCCGGAGCTTATCACCATGACGGACGAGGACGCGCAGACCTTTTTTCGACTTGCTTTGACGAGTGAACCGGCGCGGGAGTTTTTGAGAAAACGAGCCGGGGAAACGACAAGCTGAATAATCCCTTGGCAACAAGGGCGCACTTATACACCCTGACGGGCGTTGTGCGCTCTGCCAAGGGCTGAAACTCTCCACACAGCCCTGCCATGTTCCGAGTTTGGCGGCGTTGCCGCGAACAGGGAAAACTGCATTTTCCCTGCGACGGCTTGCGCCGTCTACCCTTTTGCACACTTGCCGTGAGGGAACGCCTTGCCGCCGCAAGCCATTCTCTCCCGTCAAGTCCGAACGAGCGAAACGGAGGTGATACCATCGCAATCTATCATTGCAGCATCAAGATCGTCAGCCGGGGAAAAGGCAAATCCGCCGTAGCCGCAGCCGCCTACCGAAGCGGCGAGAAAATCACGAACGAATGGGACGGACTGATCCACGACTACACGAAAAAGGGCGGCGTTGTCCATTCGGAAATACTGCTCCCGGCACACGCCCCGCCCGCTTTCTCTGACCGCAGCACCCTGTGGAACAGCGTAGAGCTTTCCGAAAAATCCAATAACGCCCAGCTTGCGCGGGAGGTGGAAATCGCCCTGCCCGTGGAGCTGTCCAGAGAGGAACAGACCCGCTTTGTGCGGGATTATTGTTCCTCTCAATTTGTTTCCAAGGGCATGATCGCCGACTTCAATCTGCACGACACGGGAGGCGGCAACCCCCACGCCCATATTCTGCTGACCATGCGCCCGCTGGACGAAAAGGGCGCGTGGCTTCCGAAGTCCAAAAAGGAATATGTGTTGGACGAAAACGGCGAGAGAATCCGTCTGCCCAGCGGCAGGTACAAGACCCGCAAGGTTGACCTTGTGAACTGGAACAACCGGGAAAACGCCGAGGTCTGGCGCAGGGCGTGGGCTGACCTTGCCAACGAGTATTTAGAGAAGAACAACCGCCCGGAGCGCATCGACCACCGCAGCTATGAGCGGCAAGGGATAGACCAAATCCCTACCGTTCATGTGGGCGTATCGGCAACGCAGATGGAGAAGAAAGGCATCGTGACCGAGCGCGGGGAGCTGAACCGAAACATCAAGGCGGCGAACCGTATCCTGCGGGAAATCCGCCGACTTGTGCGCGGCCTAAAGGACTGGATCGCGGAGCTGAAAGAGAGAAAGACCGTCCTGCTGGAAGCGTTGGCAGAGGCACGGGCGCAGGCCAGCGAGCCGACCATCCCACAACTGCTTGCCCGGTACATGGAGCAGCGCGGCGAGGAACGCGCCGACTGGACTTCCAAAGGCAAGCTCAAGGGCGCTGTTTCCGACTTCAACAAGGTGCAGGCGGCAATGGAGTTTCTGCGGCAGAAAGAAATCTTCACCGTGGAAACCCTTGACAGACAGCTTGATGGTATCAGCGAAAACGCCGTTGCAATCCGTGACAGCATGAGGAAAGCGGAGCGCCGGATCAAGGACATCGACACCCTGCTCTCCCACATCGGCAACTATGAGAAGTACAAGCCGCTCTACAGGGAGTATGCCGCCATCGGCTGGAAGAAGCAGAAGGAGAAATTCGAGGAAGCCCACAGGGGCGAGCTGGACGCATACCGGGCAGCCGCCCGGTATGTCAAGACCCACCTGTCCGGCACGTCCTACAGCCGCAGGGATCTGGAAGCCGAGTGCAAAGACCTTGCCGCCGCCCTGCCCGGCAAACGGGAGGAGCTGGAAGCGGTACAGGCGGACGTGCGGACACTGCGGGACGTGCGGCACTGGCTCAATCAGGTGCTGCCGCCGGAGCAGTACCGCCAGACCGCCGAGCCGGGGAAAAAGCCATCCATAGTGGAGGGCTTGAAAGGCCGGGAGCAGCGTATCCGGCAGGAACAGGAGAAACGGCAGCAACCGCCCCGGACACAGAAACAACAGGATATGGAGTTTTAACCTTAACATCAGGCACCCGCCATTTTCAATTCTGGAATGACGGGTGCCTTTTTCATTTCAAGGAGGCCGCGATTGCATTTATTTGAAGCTGTGAAGCAGTCTGTCACCACAAGGCAGGCTGCCAAGCGATACGGATTGAACGTGAACAGAAACGGCATGGCGGTCTGCCCGTTCCACAGGGACAGACACCCAAGCATGAAGGTTGACCGTCGCTATTACTGCTTCGGCTGCGGAGCGACCGGGGATGTGATCGATTTTGTTTCCCTGCTGCATGGGATGAGCGCAAAGGCGGCCGCCCTCATGCTGGCGCGGGATTTCTCCATCCCCTGCGGGGGCGGAACGGACGCACCCCGCCAGTCTGCCGTGAAGAAGCTGCGGCAGGAAGCCGAGGAACAGAAATACAGGCGCATGGAGCGGCATTGCTTTCAGGTGTTTGCAGACTATTATCACCTGCTGCGCCGATGGAGGGAGGAACACGCCCCCAGCCAGCCAGACGAGGCGTGGCATCCTCTGTTTGTGGAAGCCCTGCAAAGGCTGGACTATATCGAATACCTGCTGGACGGGCTTTTGTCCGATGACCTGCGGGAACGGGCTGCAATCGTCACAGAATACGGAAAGGAAGTGAGAGCGATTGAACAAAGAATTTCAGGACTTGCCGCCGCAGGTCTGGGAGGCCGTGAGGAACGCGCCGGACAGCGCCGCGCCGATGCGGAGCGTTGAGGAAATAAAGGCGATGCTGGACACCACCGAAAAAGGCGGCGTCCGCAACAGCATAAGGAACTGTCTGACCGTATTCCAGTATGACCCCCTGCTTTCCGGGGCACTGGCCTACAACCTTTTGACCGACCGAACAGACCTTGTAAAGCCCATCGGCTGCCAGCGTCCACCCGGCGCATCCATGACCGACACGGATATGAAATATATCCGGCTGTACCTTGAAGAAACCTACGGCTTGACCAGCGAAAGGAAGATCGCGGACGCTGCCGACCTTGCCGCCCATCGGAACAGCTACCACCCCGTAAGGGACTATCTGAACGGTCTGGTATGGGACGGGACGGAGCGCATACGCTTCTGTCTGCGGCACTTTCTGGGAGCCGCAGCGGACACCTACACCTGTGAAGCCCTGAAGCTCTTTCTGCTGGGCGCGATCCATCGGGCATACAGACCCGGCTGCAAGTTTGAGGTCATGCTCTGTCTGGTGGGCGGTCAGGGCGCGGGCAAGTCCACCTTTTTCCGGCTGCTGGCGGTAAGGGACGAATGGTTTTCCGACGACCTGCGGAGGCTGGACGATGATAACGTCTACCGAAAGCTGCAAGGTCACTGGATCATTGAAATGTCGGAAATGATCGCCACAGCCAACGCAAAGAGCATCGAGGAAATCAAATCATTTTTGAGCCGACAGAAGGAGGTCTACAAGATACCCTATGAAACCCACCCGGCAGACCGCCCCCGTCAATGCGTGTTCGGCGGCACGTCCAACGCAATGGACTTTCTGCCCCTCGACCGCTCCGGCAACCGACGCTTTCTACCGGTGCAGGTATGCCCAGAGCAGGCAGAGGTTCACATCCTGGCAGATGAAGCCGCATCCAGAGCCTATTTGCAACAGGTGTGGGCAGAGGCACTGACCATCTACCGGGCAGGCGGCTGGAAGCTGACGTTCAGCCCGGAAATGGTGCGCTATCTCAAGGAGCATCAGAAGGACTTTATGCCGGAGGACACGAAAGCGGGCATGATTCAAGCGTTTTTGGACAGCTACGCGGGCGATACCGTCTGTTCCAAGCAGCTTTACAAGGAGGCGCTGAACCACGCCTTTGACGAGCCGAAGCAGTGGGAGATCCGCGAGATCAATGAGATCATGAACCAGTGCGTGACCGGCTGGAACTACTTTTCCAATCCCCGTATGTTCCCGCAGTACGGCAGGCAAAAGGGCTGGGAACGGGAGAATGCGACAACGGACACCGGCAACGAGGACGAGAAAATCCCCGACGGCTTTGCGCCGGTCACAGAACAGATGGAGATTCCATTCTGAAAAATCCGGGAAAATCACAGTCCGTTGCATACCCCGTTGCTATCCCGTTGCCGACCCCGTTGCCGGGGAAAATGCTGTAGCCGCAAGGCTTTTCCCTTCTCTGACAACCAAAACAACAGAAAAATAAAAGAAAAAGTAAATAGTAGCCAACCCGCCGGATAGGGATTGTTTGCAAGGTCTTTTGAAGCCCGTTGCCGGACTTCGTTGCCGACGCTCCCCTGTCTGGCTATTTTCATGTAAGGAGGTAACTGCCTATGGCGAAAAACAAGACCCGAATTGATGTGATCGCCGTCTTTGACGGGGAGTTGGACGCTACCGATGTTTTTGTGAGCCTAATTGCACAGAAGCACTCGCAGAAATCCAGCGAGGAATCCGGCAAGAATAATCTTGCGAAAACACAAGATTTATGCTATACTAAAGACAAGGTTCAGGTAACCGGCGTTCCGTCTGGATTGTGCGGGTAAAACGGTTATGATGAACGGATATGATGTGATGAGTGCGGCGCTTGCCGGGGGCTTCCGGGCAGCGATCTACTGCCGGTTAAGCAAGGACGATGACCAGCAAGGGGAGAGCGCCAGCATCGCCAACCAGCGGGATATGCTGGAAACCTACTGCGAGAAGCAGGGATGGGAGGTTGTGGCAGTCTATCAGGACGATGGCTATACGGGGCTGAACATGGAACGCCCCGACCTGAAACGGATGCTGAAAGCCATCGAGCGCAGACAGGTAAATCTTGTGATAACGAAAGATTTATCGAGGCTGGGCAGAAATTACTTGCAGACCGGGCATCTCATTGAGGACTTTTTCCCAAGGAACGGAGTGCGCTATATCGCCATGAACGACGGCATAGACACCCTGCGGGAGAACAACGACATTGCGCCGTTCAAAAATATCCTGAACGAGATGTACAGCAAGGACATCTCCAAGAAAGTCCATTCGTCCTACCTGCTGAAAGCGCAGAAAGGCCAGTTTACCGGCTGCGTCGCCCCGTTTGGATACAGGAAAGACCCGGAGGACAAAAACCACCTGCTGATCGACCCGGAAACAGCCCACATTGTCCGGCTGATATTCGGGTACGCGCTGGAGGGGCACGGCCCGAACTATATCCGGCGCAGGCTGGAGGAACAGAAGCTCCCCTGCCCCACATGGTGGAACAGGGAGCGCGGGATACGCAACGTCCGCACCCGGTGGGAGCAGCAAGACCCGGAGAACGGGAAATATATCTGGGACTTCTCCGTGATAAAAGACCTGCTGATGAATCCCGTCTACACCGGGGCGATCGCTTCGCAGAAAACGGAGTACCGCTTCAAGATCGGGACTATCGGCAGCAAGAGGCCGGAGGACTGGATCGTGGTGGAGGGGACGCATGAGCCGCTGGTGGACAAGAGGGACTTTGCCATCGTGCAGAGAAAGCTCAAATCCCGCCAGCGTCCGGGGGCTTCCGGCGAGCCGAGCCTGTTCGCGGGGCTTCTCAAATGCGGGGAGTGCGGGAAGTCGCTGACCGTCCGCTACACCAATGCCAAGCACCCGCAGCGGATTTATTCCTGCAAGACCTACAATGCCTTTGGGAAGCACCATTGCAGCCAGCACAGAATCGAGTATGACACCCTCACAAGCCTTGTGCTGCACAAAATCCGGGAGTGCGCCGCCGCTGCCCTGATGGACGGCGAGGCCGTAGCCGACAGACTGACCGGCAACTGCGAGGCCGAGCAGAAAGGACAGCGGGAAGCACTGGAACGGGCTTTGGCAAAGGACGAAGAACGAATCGAAACACTGGAAAAGATGGTGCTACGGCTCTATGAGGACATGGTAGCCGGACGCATCGCGGAAAACAATTTCGATCTCCTGCTGGCAAAGACGCAGAAGGAACAGGCCGAGCTAAAGGAAAAGGCCGCAGAAGCCCGGAAGCGGCTGGACGATGAAGCCCGCCTTGCGGTGGACGCGAGGGAATGGGTGGAATCCATACAGGAATACCGGGACATTGCGGAGCTTGACGCTGCCACCCTAAACCGCCTTATCAAAGAAATCGTTGTCCACGAAACCGTTGACAGCGACAAGACAAGACACATTTCTATCGAAATTCATTTCAATATCAAGCCCCTGCCGGAAGTGGAGCAGGTCACGGGATAACCTGTCCCCGCTGGGGAACTTCTGAAAACTTCATATATTTTTTGACACGCCGCCGCCCGCCATCGAGCAGAGTTTTACACCTAATTGGGGATAAAGCAGCTCGTCGCGGGCGGCGGCGTGGCGCTGATCGGCATTACGCTGGTCCCGCTTCTGTCCGGTCTGCTCGGCTGAGCGGCCGCAATGACAAGGGGACGCTCCATCACGGAGCGTCCCCGAAAGGAGGATTCGCCGGCAAATGGATGTAATCAAACAGGCAATCGTTGACTGGCTTCGGGAGATTCTGGTCGGCGGCATTATCAGCAACCTGTCCGGTCTGTATGACAGCACCAATATGCGCGTGGCAGAGATCGCCGGGCAGGTCGGCACGACACCGGCTGCATGGAACAGCAGCATTTATAACATGATCCGCTCTTTGTCAGATAACGTCATTCTGCCCATTGCGGGCGTGGTGCTGGCGTTCGTGATGACGCTAGAGCTGATCCAGCTCATTGTAGACCGCAATAATATGCACGACGTGGATACCTGGATGTTCTTCAAGTGGATATTCAAGACCGCCTGTGCCGTCCTGATCGTCACGAACACATGGAATATCGTCATGGGCGTTTTTGATCTGGCACAGAGCGTGGTAAACAGCGCTGCGGGCGTAACTGTCACGCAGGCATCGCTGGACATCAGCTCCATCGTGACAGATTTGGAATCCCGGCTGATGGATATGGAGCTGGGTCCGCTGTTCGGGCTGTGGTTCCAGACGCTTTTTGTAGGCGTTTGTATGTGGGCGCTTTCTATCTGCATTTTTATCGTCGTCTACGGCAGAATGGTGGAAATTTACCTCGTCACGTCCGTCGCGCCTATTCCTATGGCAACGATGATGAACCGTGAATGGGGGCAGACGGGGCAGAATTACTTGCGCAGTCTGCTTGCGCTCGGCTTTCAGGCGTTTATGATCCTCGTCTGCGTGGCAATCTACGCTGCCTTGATCGGCAATATCACGGTCAGCGACGACATCAGCTACGCCATCTGGACGTGCATGGGCTATACGGTGCTGCTCTGCTTCACGCTGTTCAAAACCGGCAGTCTTGCAAAGAGCGTGTTCCACGCGCATTAAGGAGGCACCGACATGGCTTACGTTTCCATTCCAAAAGACCTGAACACGGTCAAAACCAAGGTATTACTGAATCTCACGAAAAGACAATTGGTCTGCTTCGGCTGCGGCGCTGCCATCGGCGTGCCGCTCTTTTTTCTGACAAAGGCGCATACCGGCGTCAGCACAGCCGCAATCTGCATGATCCTCGTGATGCTGCCGTTCTTCCTGCTCGCCATGGACTTGGATGTAGACGTTGCGCGTCTGAAGCTGATGCGAGCTAATCATCAGAGCCAGCAATACCGGCTGGAGGACAACCTGCTGCGCAAATTTCCGGAGCAGATCGACGCGGCAAAAAGCATGATCGCCGGTCTGGAATTGGATATACAGACGTTGGCTGCGCACCCGCACCCGGAAGACGGCTTTGCCGGGATGGAGGTCAAGGGCGACAACCTCACGGATAAGGACAACGCCGGTGCGGCGCTGCTGGAGGCGTGCAAGGAAGTCGAGGGCTTGGAGTCGGTGCCGGTCGGCAGCTATCGTGGATTCCAGATGGCGCTTACGCTGGAGAATTTCGGACGAGATTATATTCTGACGCTCAAGGGGCAGATGTCCCACCGGGTCGAGCTGGGCAGAGACGCTCGGGGAAATCTTGTCCGCATCGACAATGCGCTGAACGCCATGCCAGAGCGCGTGACATCACAGAAGGCGTATCTGGACAACCTGTACGCACAGGTCAAGGAGGCAAAAGCGGCGCTTGGAAAGCCGTTCCCGCAGGAAGAAGAACTTCGTACAAAATCCGCGCGGCTTGCAGAACTCAACGCCGAGCTGAATATCGACGACAAGACCCCAATGGAGCGTCTGGCGGGAGACAATGACGCCGCTGCCAAATCCACACGCCCGTCAGTCCTGCAAAAGCTCCGTTTCGCATTACCGGAACAGCCGAGTTTGAAACCGAAACAAAAAGAAATGGAGGCAGCATTATGAACACCGAAACCGCAAACACACAGCTGTATGAGAAGATGTTTGAAGAACAGGAAAAATTCCGCGGATGGCTGCTCAGTCAGCCGCCCAAGGAGATCCTGAATCATACCTACGAATATACCACCCGCGAGGATATTCTGATGACACTGGAAAATAACGATCTGCGGCTCGATCAGGCGCAGGCGCTGTTGTCCTCACCGACACCACTGGCAGATGTTTTCAAGGAATTTGAAAACCGTGAGACGGACTATATGGATGTTGTGCGAGACAGCATGGAAAGCCGCGCCAATACGCTCCTTCGTTGGTGGAAAACGCCGGTTTATCCACATTCCGGTTCGTATGCGCGGGAGCATGAGGAACTGGAACAGTACCGGGCATCAAAGCGTGCAAATATTGATTGCCGCGACGCCATCGAGCGTGCAATCGCGGATCACTACCAGCACAATGTTCTGAGTCCGGAGGGAGCCAGAGAGGTCGTGCGTTCCTTCGGATTCGAGCGTACCATGTTCGTGCTGGCAAATACGATCAATGTCAAGAGCTGGGACGACCGCTTCGGTGGTGATAACCGGGAATGGGCAAAGACTATCCCGATAGAACCGGACGAAGGCGGCGGCAGCGACCGCCGTTTGGACTATGTAGTTGACCGCAGTCATTCTGTTCTGCTGGACGTTTTTGCACGGCAGGTGCGCCACGAATACCTTTTGACGCAGCCGCTCACGGCGGTAGACTTTGATAACGAAGCGATCCGCATTTGCAGGCAGATGTCGGCGCTGGCAGAGCCGAACAGCCCGAGCGGCACACACTTCATGGTGCCGCTTTCCCCGGATTTCTGTGCGCGGGCATCCAGCAAAGATACGGCGGCACTTCAGAAGCGTCTTCCGTATCCGTCGCTGGCGCTGACAAGCGTGGAGGGGAAAAAGGGCGTGTTTGCCGTAGTCGATCAGAAAGAAGACCGGTCGCGCCCGCCGCGCAAGGTCAGGCAGCGTGCGCCCTCTGTCCGGGATAAGCTGCGCAAGGCTTCGCCCGAGAAAGAGACTGGTAAGCCGCCAAAGGAACCGGCGCAGGAGCGGTGATATGCGCAGGAAACGAAATATCCAGATCATCTTTTGGGTTTCCGAAAAGGAGCGCGAACTGATCGCGCAGAAGATGGAACAGGTCGGCACAGACAATCTTAGCGCGTATCTGCGGAAAATTGCCATTGACGGCTTCATTATCAAGCTCGATCTACCGGAGCTGCGCGAAATGACCTCGCTGCTGCGCCGCTCCAGCAACAACCTCAACCAGATCGCGCGGCGGCTGAACGAAACAGGGCGGTTTTACGATGCTGACATGGCGGATCTGCTCCAGCGGCAGGAACAATTATGGCAGGCGGCGAATACGATCCTCGCCCGGCTTGCACTTGTCACATAATGGGGCATTTGCTCCGTCCGCATCCTTGCAAACGGGACGGTTTTCTGGTACGCTGGAAAAAAAGAAAGAAAGGGGCTTTTCCATGCGGCTGCTTTTGAAAATCCTGTTCGCGCCGGTGATGCTCGTGCTGATTCTGGTGGTGCATTTTGCGGCGTTCCTGCTCAGCGTATCTTCCGGTATTTTCGCATTGGCAGGAACCGTATTTGCGATTCTGGCGGCGATCATCTTCTTTGCCGTTAACCGCACGAACGGCATCATCGTCCTCGTTTTCGCGTTCCTCATCAGCCCGTTCGGCTTGCCGATGCTGGCGATGTGGCTGCTCGGGAAATTGCAGGATCTGCGATATGCCCTGCAGGACTGGCTTTACTAAAAGAACTGCGCTGGATGGTCGTTACGATCATCCAGCGCTTTTTCTTATTTCCACGCTTCGGCGTGCTTTTTCCGGTCCTCAAATTCCTGCCGTTCTTCTGCGCTTGCCGGTCGGACATTAGCTTTCCCGCAGTCCGGGCATTGCGTGCAAGGCTCCGCTGCCGCAAAAATGTAGTGGCAAACATCGCAGGTGAAAACCTGTTCCTGCTTCTTCAATTTCGTAGTCCTCACTGTCCTATTATTTCATACTCTGAATCGTACATTCAGTATAGCACAAGACCGGGCGGCGATACAACCGCCCGGTCGATCATTTACAAAGTCATTCCGGAAGGGAGGGGATATTCATGGCAACCACGCGCATCATCCCCATGCACATAAACAAAGGACAGTCCATCGCGCAGATGCTGACGGACAGCACCGGCTATGGGCTGAACCCGGAAAAGACCGGGCAGGGCGCGTTCGTCACAGCCTACGCCTGTGACTGGCATACCGCCGACGCAGAATTCTTACTTGCGCAGCGCGAGTATGCGCAGCTTACCGGACGGACGCAGGACGGCGGCGTGATCCTGTACCAGATTCGCCAGTCGTTCAAGCCCGGCGAGGTCACACCGGAAGAAGCAAACCGCGTCGGGTATGAGCTTGCATCCCGCTTTCTCAAAGGCAAGCACGCCTTTTTTGTCTGCACGCACACCGATAAAAAACACATTCATAATCATATCTATTGGAACGCCGTCACGCTGGATTATAAGCATAAATTCCGGGATTTTCTCGGTTCGTGGCGTGCCGTCTCGCGGCTCAGCGACCTGATCTGTCTGGAACATCAGCTGTCCGTCGTCCAGGACCCGAAGCGCTATACGCACAGTCATTACGGCAAGTGGCTTGGCAATTGCGCGAAGATCTCCCACCGGGAGCTTGCGCGTATCGCCATCGACGACGCGCTGGCCAAGCATCCGCACACGTTCGACGCTTTTCTCGATCTGCTTCAGCAGTCCGGGTACACAGTCAGGCGCGGCAAGCACCTGACGCTCTGCAAGGAGGGGCAGAAAAATATCCGGTTCGATTCTCTCAAAAAAGAATACACCGAGGACGCGATCCGCACTGTCATCTCCGGAAAAAAGCAGCGTCCGACGCGCCAGCAGGTGCAGGTTCCCGCGCAGCAGAATGTGCAGAAAATCCTCGACATGGCAGCAATCCATGCCGCCAACAAGGGCTACGCTTATGAGCGCTGGGCGACGAATTTCAATACAAAAGCTGCATCAAAATCGCTTTTGTATCTGCAAACGGTCTGCGACGGGCGTTACGATGTGCTGACGCAGAAAGCAGACGAAGCATCCGCGCATTGCCGCGAGCTTCTGGACCAGATGAACGCGGCGCAGAAGCGGCTGACGGAGATCGA
>ERZ808240.2234-NODE-2234-length-21841-cov-9.274993_pt1 | contig 21841 bp, 20 predicted proteins | sample MGYA00521084_ERZ808240 | MGnify/ENA primary metagenome ERZ808240 (study PRJEB31516, sample SAMN03275571) | gut metagenome | biome: mammalia-associated habitat; material: feces | host: Papio cynocephalus | place: Kenya | collected 2012-08-06 ...
AGGCAGAGGAAGAGGCAGCGAGAAAAGCGGCCGAAGAAGAAGCCAGAAGAAAGGCAGAGGAAGAGGCAGCGAGAAAAGCGGCCGAAGAAGAAGCCAGAAGAAAGGCGGAGGAAGAGGCAGCGAGAAAAGCGGCCGAAGAAGAGGCAGCGAAAAAAACAGCTGAGGAAGATGCTCCGGAAGTTGGTAAGACTCAGAGAATTCCAGATGATATTGTTCGATTGATGGAAGAAATGGAAAATGAGAACGAAGAATCAAAGGAAGAAATCTATGAGGAAGACTTTGAAGAAGGTCCTGCAATGACAGAAGATTTCATAGAAGGAATCGAAGAAGGACTTGCAGATATGGATATGAGCGGAAGCAGTTTTGAAGAAGCTGATTTTGAGGATGAGGATTTCGAAGAAGCTGATTTTGAGGACGAAGACTTTGAAGAAGCCGATTTTGAGGACGAAGACTTTGAAGAAGCTGATTTTGAGGATGAGGATTTCGAAGAAGCTGATTTTGAGGACGAAGACTTTGAAGAGGCTGATTTTGATGATGAAGATTTCGAAGAAGCCGATTTTGAGGATGAAGACTTCGAAGAAGCCGATTATGAAGAAGCACCTGAAGAAGATTCTGACGAAGACTTTGAGGAAGCCGACTTTGAAGACGAAGATTATGAAGAGGCCGACTTCGATGATGAAGATTATAATGAAGACTTCGAAGATGTAGATGACGAAGAAACTGATTTTGATGATGGAGACTTCGAAGAAGCTGATTTTGAGGACGAAGACTTTGATGAAAGTGATTTTGAAGAAGCGGATGAAGACTTTGATGAAGATTTCGATGAAGAAGAGTTAGAGATTGAAGACGATGAAGATGATTCCGATGAAGAGGAAGAATTAGAAATTGAAGAGCCATCCGAAGAAGAGATTCAGGCAAGAATTAAGAAGTCCAAAGGCGGCGGAGTTCCATTTGATACAGGATTTGTTGTAACAGGAAGATATGACTTGAGTGCAACAAGTGAGATCGGACTGAAAGCCGGACTTACAGAAGAACAGAAAAAGTTATTCTCATATTTCGTTCCGGTAAGAGGAATGAGTGAGCAGATCGTAGAAGTACTTGACAACGACAGAAGAGCTCAGAGAGAGGGAACTTCTAAGACTGGTAACCTTCTGATTATCGGTAGAAAGGGATCTGGTAAGACAGTTCTGGCTGTTGACATTGTAAAAGCAATCCAGAAGCAGAGAAATCTGAAACAGGGTAAGGTAGCAATCGTAACAGGCGAGTCACTGAATAAGAAAGAACTTACGAATATTATCCAGAAGCTTCGTGGCGGAGCAATCATTATTGAACGTGCAGGTAAGCTGACTTCAAGAACTGTGAAAGAATTGAACTATCTGATGGAGAAGAAGACAGGAGAATTACTTTTCGTACTGGAAGATCAGAAGAAGCCTCTGGAGCGCTTGATGACAGCCAATCCGGAATTCAAGAAGAAATTCAGTTCTAAATTGGAACTTCCGGTATTTATCAATGATGAGCTGGTAACATTTGGTCAGACTTATGCGAAAGAGAATGGATACAAACTGGATGAAATGGGAATCCTTGCATTGTACAGCCGTATCGATGTAATGCAGAGAGAAGATCATGCAGTATCTGTAGCAGAAGTAAAAGAAATCATGGATGAAGCAATTGCGCATTCTCAGAAAGCAAATGTGAAACACCTTGCACGAAGAGTATTTGGTAAGGGAACAGATGATTCTGACAGAATTATCCTTAAGGAAGAAGATTTTAAAATATAAGAGTTGAGACATCCGCAAAGAGAGTTGTCGGTGACGGGAATTTCTGGTCGGATTTTGAAAGGGTTTTGACAAAGTAAACGGTCAAAACCCTTTCTTTTTGCCTTTGTGTAAAGTATAATGTTGTTATAAATATGCGACAGAAATGCGAGGGGTAACTATGGCTGAAAAAGAGAAGAAACCGTATGAAATAGGCGAGCTGGATCAATATCTTCTGGGGCAGGGCAATCATTACGAGATCTATAAAAAGCTGGGCGCACATCTGGTACAGAACGGAAAGACGAAAGGTGTATATTTTGCGGTATGGGCACCGCATGCGAAGGCAGTGTCGGTGGTCGGAGAATTTAACGAATGGGATACGCATGCGAATCCGATGAAGAGAGAAGAACCTCTGGGAATCTACACGTGCTTTGTGCCGGGAGTAAAAGAATATGAGATGTATAAGTACTGTATCGAGACATATACGGGAGATCAGATATTTAAGGCAGATCCATATGCCAATTATGCGGAATTAAGACCTGGAACGGCATCCAGGGTCGTAGATATCGAAGATCTGACCTGGACAGACAGCGAGTGGATGAACCATAGAAAGACATGGAAACATGAACAAGAACCGATGTCTGTCTATGAAGCACATATTGGTTCTTGGATGCGGCATCCTGGAAGAGAAGATGAAGGTTTCTATACATACAGAGAGTTTGCCAGGGCAATTACCAAATATATCAAAGAAATGGGATATACCCATGTGGAGTTGATGGGAATTGCAGAGCATCCGTTTGATGGTTCCTGGGGCTATCAGGTGACTGGATATTACGCACCGACATCCCGCTATGGAACACCGGAAGATTTTGCATGGATGGTCAACTATCTTCATCGTAATAAGATTGGTATCATTCTGGACTGGGTACCGGCACATTTTCCAAAGGATGCACATGGACTTGCGGACTTTGATGGTACGCCGACTTATGAATACGCAGATCCAAGACTCGGTGAACATCCGGACTGGGGAACCAAGGTATTTGATTACGGAAAGAATGAAGTGCGGAATTTCCTGATCTCAAATGCATTATTCTGGATAGAAAAGTTCCATATAGACGGTCTGCGTGTTGATGCAGTTGCGTCTATGCTATATCTGGATTATGGACGTAAAGATGGAGAATGGGTTGCGAATAAATATGGCGAGAATAAGAATCTGGAGGCAATTGATTTCTTCAGACACCTGAATTCTGTCGTACTTGGAAGAAATCCGGGGGCACTTATGATCGCAGAAGAATCTACGGCATGGCCGAAGGTTACCGGAGATGTAGAAGAAGGTGGATTAGGATTCAGCCTGAAATGGAATATGGGATGGATGCATGATTTTACAGAGTATATGAAACTGGATCCTTACTTTAGAAAAGATAATCATCACCTGATGACATTTGCAATGAGTTATGCGTACAGTGAGAATTACATTCTGGTGCTGTCACACGACGAAGTGGTACATTTGAAATGTTCTATGCTGAATAAGATGCCAGGACTGGGATTCGATAAATATGCGAATCTGAAAGTGGGATATGCGTTCATGATGGGACATGCCGGAAAGAAACTTCTGTTCATGGGACAGGAATTTGCCCAGCTTCGTGAGTGGAGTGAAGAGCGAGAACTGGACTGGTTCCTGCTGGCAGAGCCGGAACATCAGCAGATGAAAGAATGGGTAAAAGCACTTCTGCATCTGTATAAGAATCATAAGGCGATGTATGAGATGGATCAGAGCTGGGAAGGATTCGAATGGATCAACGCAGATGATGCATACAGAAGCATCTACAGCTTTATGAGACATTCCAAAGGTGCGAAGAAGAACCTGTTGTTTGTCTGCAACTTTACACCGATGGCAAGAGATGATTACAGAGTTGGCGTGCCAAGAAGAAAACAGTATAAATTAATCCTGAACAGTGATGAAGAGAAATATGGCGGAACCGGAGAGGTGCGTAAGAAGATTTATAAAGCAGAGAAAAAAGAATGTGACGGAAGACCGTATTCATTTGCATATAAGCTGCCGCCGTATGGTGTTGCTGTATTTGAATTTTAAAATTGGTATTAAAAAATGCCGGGAAGCATCGAAACTTCCCGGCATAATTATTATTTTGATTTCACATCGGATGTGCGCATTGATGAATCATTAATTTGCAGAATTAGCTGTTGTGTCGGAATCAGAACTTTCGGAATCGGAAGAGTCGGATTCGTTGTTACTATCCTGACTATTGTTCTGATCGTCAGACTGTTCGTCTGCATTGTCACTCAGCGAGGAATCAGAAGAGTCGCTTTCTGTTGCATCGGAGTCCGAAGAATTCTCATCGCTGTTCAGAGAATCGTTCTGGCTGTCGTCAGACTGCTCATCTGTATTATCTTTGCTGTCCTCTGTGGCGGCATCATCTTTGCTGGTGTCAGAGCTGTCTTTTTTAGAATCACTTCCACCGAACAGATCCTTGAAGAATTTCTTGATCTTTCCCCAGAATCCACTGTCATCACTATTGTCATCTGAATTATTGTCAGAAGCATCATCGGCACTGTCTGAATTGCTGTCAGATGAATCCTTGGAAGCATCCAGCGTGCTGTTACTTACAACATCATCTCCGAGTGCACTGTCATCGGTGTCATTGATAATTCCGCCGTCAGAATTATCACCGCCAAATATTCCTTTGATAGAATTCCAGACGTTAGAGAAGAATCCGCCACTCTTTCCATCGATGTTATCTAAAGTGTTCTTCAGTGCCTTGACATCGTAGTCATACTGGGAAATGTTCTTCATCAGTTCGGTGATCTTATCGAGCTGTTCCTGTGTCAGGGTGACGTTATTGTCTTTGGCAGCATCTTTTACAGCGTCTTGAATGTCATTTTCATCTTTCAATCCATCTTCGATGACACTTTCTTTTGCATCATTCATGACATCTGCTGCTTTGTCCTGACCAATGTCATCTGCAAGTTCCCCGGTAGTGACAAGCTCATCGGTTGCGGCAGCTTTCTGATCTTCGTTCAGTTTTGTTCCGGTGGCTTTTTCATAAGCCATCATAATACCTGTCAGTGCACCGGTTCCGGATACTTCGATCGGAGAAGCGGCAACAACATTACAGTTCTCAACACCGGATGTCAGAAGTGTGCTTGAAATCATGGAACTTGTAACGTAAGTCAGATTAGAAACCTTTACCTGGATTCCGCCGCTTGAGGTTGGCTCTACATAAGAACAGCTGTAGGTACGTGTACCGATCTGTTCTTCTGGAGCAACTCCCTCGAGATACTTTCTTTCGTCAGCGTTTGTTACTTCGATGACTTCTGCTTTGTCGGAAGAAGTACCGAAATATTCATACATAGAATTCTTCTGTGAATCTGACAGATTGGCTCCAAGCGTTACAACCTTGGATGAATCTGCTCTTACAACCAGCGGTGCCGCAGTAGATCCAAGTACGACTGCCATGGCAACCGGTAATGCTTTTTTTAATCTTTTCATATGATATGGTGTCCCCTTTTTTATTAAAAATTTATCCCTGTTACTTCTTAAATATAGCATAAAACCGTATGTTTTCCTAGGAAATATAGATTAACTATTTCTAAAGATTTTCTGTAGACGTTCGTCAAAATCGTTCTGTGATATCATTCCCTGCATGACTGCGGTGACTTCCTGGTCTTTGAAAAAGAGAAAAGCCGGAAGAAGATCTGCCTGGTATTGTGCGGCAAGAAGCTCCGATTCGGTCGTTTCTACTTCGAAAAAACGGATACGGCCGGAATACATGTTCCGGTATTTCGTTTCCAGCTCTTCTATAACAGGACGCATCATTGCACATTTTCCGCACCAGACGGCATAGAACATGACTACAGCCAGTATGGGATATTCCGGTTTTTCTGCTGGCGGTGTATCTGATGGAAACTGCCAGTGATTCATCCGGCACATCTCAAAGTTTTGTGACGTCAGATGTAACATAAGTCTCAATCCTTTCTGTGGATAACAGGAGCATAATCTATGCTCGCTATTAATATATGAAAGGAGAGGAAATGTGTGCGCATACGGATGCATTGCAGAATTTATCTGCGCTTTGCAATCAGTTTACAGATCGGATTTCCCATGGAAGAGAATTTGGCTTCGTATTCTGTCATAATATTGCCCTGGTTCATCGTGCTGTCATTATGAAGGTCATAGGAAAGCTGATCCAGAACGAATAGTTCGGAATGTTCCAGTTCCTCTACGGAGAAGTCAAAGAGTGGACGGTTGTCTGTCTTGAATTCTACGGTTCCATCCAAGGTCAGGACCTTGTCGTAGAGCTTGAAGAATTCGTTGGATGTCAGTCTTCTTCTTGCATGGCGGGCCTTCGGCCATGGATCAGAGAAGTTCAGATAGATGCGGGATACTTCTGACGGTGCAAATACTGCCGGCAGGTCATTCGCATCCATGCAGATGAAACGGATATTCGAAGGTGCCGTTCCTTTGATTTCTTCCTCCTGGAATTTCTCAACAGCACGAAGCAGCACGCTTGAATAACGTTCAATGCCGACGTAGTTGATCTGTGGATTCTTCGCAGCAAGAGTCAGAAGAAACTGACCCTTTCCCATACCGATCTCGATGTGTACAGGATTGTCATTTCCGAACTCTTTCTTCCAGTTTCCGCATAAGCTGTCTGGATTTTTAACAACTTCTTTGCAGGCTTCCAGAACGCTTTCTGCACGTGGTATATTTCTAAGACGCATATGTGTGTTCCTCCTTATAATCAATGAATTGCAAGGCTTTTTGGCACTTCGCAAATCGTTCTTAGTTTAGCGTTTGTACATGAAAAAGTCAATGGAAGTGGGAATTGTCAGAAGAATTGAGAAAAATAATACAATATAAACAAAATAGTGGTGGTAATTTTAAAAAATAGGTGTATTATTATAACATAGACAAAAAAGTAACAACAATTCATTGTGAAATATGCAAAAAAGGAGGCGGCTTATGAACTCTGTAATTGAAAAATTGGCTGAAGTGGAAGAGACAGCGGAGGCAATCGTAGAGCATGCCAGACAGCAAAAAGGCGAGATTGAGAAAAAGATACAGATGGAACGAGATGAATTTGACCGGAATCTGGAACAAGAGACGCAGGAAAAGCTGGAAAAGATTAAAGCAAAGTCACAGATGGAAGTAGAGAAGGTCCTGGATCGGGAACGAAAGAAGAACCAGACAGCAATTGATGATCTGAAGAGAGAATACGAAGAGAATCATGACATTTATGCAGAGGAAATCGTAAGACATATGATCGAGGTGTAGCGTATGGGAAATGTGATGGCTTACAGTGGAATCACGACGAAGGTACGTGCAATGTCGGCGAAGCTTCTGACGGAAAAGGATTATGATACAATTGCAGGCTTAGGGACTGTGACGGAAGCAATTGAATATCTGAAAGACAAGACGGCGTATGCACCATATGTGAACCGGATGGATATTTCCTTATATCACAGAGGAAATGTAGAGAAGATCCTGTATCAGTCATTGTTCGATGATTACTCAAGAATCTTCCGGTTTGCCGGGATGGAGCAGAAGACATTCTTAAAATTATACTGGAAACGGTATGAAGTGGATCTGATCAATTATTGTCTGAGGATTGTGTTCAATCATTACGAGAAACCATTTGATCTGGAATATAAGAAGGAGTTTTTCGACAGATATTCACAGATATCCATAGACCGGTTGATAACTTCGAAAAATATTGATGAACTTGTGGATAACTTGCGGGATACGGAATATTATGATGCACTTGCAAGAATCAAGGATTCCGGAGCGGGAACACTTTTTGATTATGATCTGGCGCTGGATCTGTATTATTTTTCTACGATGTGGAAAAAGAGCAAACGGGTATTGAAAGGTCATGAACAGAAGATATTCTTAAAGGACTATGGAACGAAGATTGATCTTCTGAATCTTCAGTGGATCTACCGGGCAAAGAAGTATTATCATATGCTTCCGCCGGATATCTATTCTATGACGATTCCGATCCATTACCGGATCGGTGTGGAAGAATTTAAGACGCTGGTGGAGACACCGACATTGGAACAGTTTGAAGCAGAAGTGGAAAAGACGTATTATGCGAGAAAGTATGATTATATGCAGGCTGATAAGACACTGGAACAGATGTACCGGGACTGTCTGCGGAAGTTGTACCTGACCGATAAAAGGAATGATCCGTATTCGATTGCGATCGTCAATACGTATCTGTTCCTGAAAGAAGAAGAAATCTATAAACTAACGACAGCCCTTGAGTGTATCCGTTACGGTTTGACGAAGGGAGAGACATTAGGATACTTAGGAGGTGTGAATCAATGATTGTTAAGATGAAGTTCTTAAGCATCAGCGGACCGAAGAATGACATCGACCGTGTCTGTGAGGTGTATCTGTCGAAATACGAGATGCAGCTTGAGAATGCGGCGGCAGAGCTTAAGACGACCGACAACCTGCAGCCTTTTGTGGAAGTCAATCCATATAAAGAGCCGCTTGCGAAAGCAGACCAGTTCAGTGCATTGCTGCCGGATGATGATCCAAGAATCGATGTATCGATGAATCAGGAGGATATGCTGAACCTGATCCGGGATGTTAATCATGATTATCTGGATCTGCTGGAGAAGAAAGAATTAACCAAGAAGCAGGTAGATGAATATAAAGAAAAGCTTCTGATCATGGAGCCGTTCCGTACACTGGAACTGGATATGCAGAAAGCATTAAAGTATAAGTACATGAAGGTCAGGTTTGGACGGGTGGATGTAAATTATTACAAACGTCTGGAGAAATATCTATTTGATGATCTGAATGCGGTATTTATCGAAGGTACGAGAAATGCGAATTATGTGTACGGATGCTATTTTGTATCAAATGCAGATTCCAGCAAGGTGGATTCGGTATTCAATTCTTTACATTTTGAGAGAATTATCATTCCGTCTGAGTACATAGGAACACCAGAGCAGGCTTGCGAAGAGCTGGAAAAAGACATCGAAGAAAAACAGACGGAGATCACAGAGACGGAGAAGCAGATCGGAGAATTGATGGCAAAGAATGCCGCAAAACTCCGGGGAGCGAAGAAGCGCCTGGAAGAACTGTCTACGAACTTTGATGTCCGCAAGCTGGCGGCAAGGATCGAAGAAGGAGATAATAAAGAAGACTATTACATCCTGTGCGGCTGGATGGGAGAAGACGATGTGAATAAATTCCTGACTGAATCGAAGAATGACGATAAAGTATTCGTTGTTGTAGAAGAAGACAAAGAGAAGTTCTTCGGGGAGCCGCCGACCAAGCTTAAGAATCCAAGGTTCTTTAAACCATTTGAAATGTTCATCCGTATGTACGGACTTCCGGCAAATGATGAGATGGATCCGACGATGTTCGTGGCACTGACGTATACATTTATCTTTGGTGCGATGTTCGGAGATGTGGGGCAGGGATTATGTCTGTTCGTATTTGGAGGACTTTTGTACCTGATAAAGAAGATCAATCTGGCGGGAATCATATCCATCGCAGGATTGTTCTCGACATTCTTTGGATTCATGTTCGGAAGTGTCTTTGGATTTGAAAATGTGATAAAGGCACACTGGCTGCGGCCGGTGGATGCGATGACGAACCTGCCGTTTATCGGGCAGCTTAATACAGTATTCGTGGTAGCCATTGCATTTGGTATGGGACTTAATATTCTGGTGATGATCTTTAATGTGATCAATTCAATCAAGAGTCATGATCTGGAAAATATGTTATTTTCCCATAATGGAATCGCAGGACTGGTGTTCTATGGATTTCTGGTACTGACGATCGTACTTTATATGACGGGACATAAGGTTCCGGGTAATATCATGATGGTGATTTTCCTTGGTGTACCGGTGCTGTTATTTGTACTTAAAGAGCCGTTGGGAAATCTGGTGACAAAACAGCATAAGAAGATGGAAGAAGGGAAAGTGATGTTCTTCGTGCAGGCATTTTTTGAACTGTTTGAGACGATGCTGAGTTACTTCTCTAATACCATTTCTTATGTGCGTATTGGTGCATTTGCTGTCAGCCATGCGGCGATGATGGAGGTTGTGCTGATGTTATCGGGAGCAAGTGCGGGGCATACGAACTGGATCGTGTTCGTGCTTGGAAATGTACTGGTGTGCGGACTGGAAGGTCTGGTAGTCGGTATCCAGGTATTGCGTCTGGAGTATTATGAGATGTTCAGCCGTTTCTATAAGGGGACCGGACGGGAGTTCAAGCCGTTCCACAGTCAGAGCGACGGTAAGTAAAGGCATCTGTTTAAAGAATTTTAAGAAAAATAAGTCAAATTTTCACATACAAGGGAGGACAAAAATATGAGCCTGACAGTTAGATTATTATTGATCGCAGCATTGTTACTTAGTATTGTAATTCCATTTGGATATTTCCTGATCGGACAAAGAACGAAGAAGCGTTATAAGAGAGCAATCGGAACGAATGTATTCTTCTTCTTTAGTACGATCCTGATCGCAGGGATCATGCTCTTCGCAGGAGATCCGGTACAGGCAGCAGAAACAGCCGGTAATACGGCATCGAACGCAACCGGATTCGGATACCTGGCAGCAGCACTTTCAACCGGTCTTTCCTGCGTCGGCGGCGGTATCGCCGTTGCAAGTGCAGCAAGTGCGGCTCTTGGAGCAATCAGTGAGGATTCCAGTGCACTTGGTAAGTCGCTGATCTTCGTAGGTCTTGCAGAAGGTGTGTGTCTGTATGGACTGATCATCTCCTTCATGATCTTAGGTAAATTGTAAGATGAAGATGTATCTGATCAGTGATAATATCGATACTCTGACAGGAATGCGTCTCGCAGGGGTAGACGGAATCGTAGTACATGAAAGAGAAGAACTCCGGTGTGCGATCGAGAATGCCATGGAGGATAAGGATGTAGGTGTGATTCTGTTAACGGAGAAATTCGGAAGAGAATTCCCGGACCTGATCAACGAGATCAAGCTGGAGCGGACGATGCCGCTTCTTATAGAGATTCCTGACAGACACGGGACCGGACGTAAGAAAGATTTTATCACGTCGTATGTAAATGAAGCGATAGGACTGAAATTGTAGATAATGTAGACAGGAAGAAGGTGGCACATTTGACAAACGAGGAGAAGATCACGCATATCCGTACGGCAGCGATGGAAGAGGCAAGAGCGGAGGCGAATGCAATTGTAAAGCAGCATGAGGATGCTCTGAGGAGTGTGTTCGAGCAGCATCAGATCGAAGCCAGACGGCAGTCGGAGACGAGAGTGCGTGCGGAAAGTGTGACTGCGAAGCAGCAGCTGAACATGGCAATGTCAAAGGCGCAGCTTGAATTAAAACGTGAGATGGGAAAGACGCAGACAGAGCTTAAGACAGAACTGTTTGAAGAAGTACAGTTAAAGCTTCTGGCGTTCATGAGAACGGAAGAATATAAAGATGTTCTGATCCGTTATATAGAAAAAGCAGCACAGTTTGCATCGGGGATGGCGATGACGATCTATATCAATCCGTCCGATGCAGATAAGAAGACGTATCTGGAAGAGCGCACGGGAATGACACTTAAGATCAGTAAGATGGATTTCATCGGCGGTGTGCGTGCGGTTGTGCCTGAGAAGAATGTCCTGGTGGATTATGCATTTAAAGGTGCACTGGAGAATGAATACCAGAAGTTCCAGTTCCGGGGAGGTGTAAAGGGTGAATAGTGGAAAGACGGAAAAGATATATGGCATCAATGGCCCGGTCATTTACCTGAAAGGGAAGACGGATTTTAAGATGTCGGAAATGGTTCATGTAGGGAAAGAAAAGCTGGTTGGCGAGGTCATTTCCCTGGATAAGGACCGGACAACGATTCAGGTATATGAGGAGACTTCCGGACTGCATCCGGGAGAGATCGTGGAAGGTACGGGAGCGGCAGTATCGGTTACGCTGGCACCTGGAATCCTGAACAATATCTTCGACGGTATTGAGAGACCGCTGGAGCGGATCGCTGATAAAGGCGGGGCATTTATTACTCGTGGTGTCAGTGTGGATGCGCTGGATCGGCAGAAACTCTGGGAGACGCATATTACAGTGGCAGAAGGCGACATGGTACAGGGTGGCATGATCATTGCAGAAGTGCCGGAGACGAAAGCTATCGTGCACAAATGTATGGTGCCTCCGGGAGTAGAAGGAACTGTCGTATCGGTTGTTCCGGACGGTGAATATACGATTGATGATACATTGGTTACGATTGAATTACTGAATGGGAAAAAACGGGAACTTTCGATGACGCAGCACTGGCCGATCCGTGTACCGAGACCGGTAAGCCGTAGATATCCGGCGAGTGTGCCGCTGGTAACGGGGCAGAGAATCCTGGATACGATGTTCCCGATCGCCAAAGGCGGAACCGCGGCAATCCCTGGAGGATTTGGAACAGGAAAGACGATGACGCAGCATCAGATTGCAAAATGGTCGGATGCGGATATTATCATATATATCGGATGCGGCGAGCGTGGAAATGAGATGACGCAGGTGCTGGAGGAATTCTCTGAACTGGTCGATCCCAAGTCAGGCAATCCACTGATGGACAGGACGACACTGATCGCCAATACATCGAACATGCCGGTGGCTGCCCGTGAGGCATCCATTTATACAGGTCTTACACTGGCGGAATATTATCGTGATATGGGTTATGATGTGGCGATCATGGCAGATTCGACATCCAGATGGGCAGAGGCGCTGCGTGAGTTGTCCGGACGATTGGAAGAGATGCCGGCGGAAGAAGGTTTCCCGGCATATCTGGCATCGAGACTGTCGGCGTTCTATGAAAGAGCCGGTATGATGCAGACGTTAAATGGTGCGACAGGATCTGTCTCTATTATTGGAGCGGTGTCTCCACAGGGAGGAGATTTCTCTGAGCCGGTTACACAGAATACGAAGCGTTTCGTACGCTGCTTCTGGGGACTGGATAAATCTCTGGCATATGCGAGACATTTTCCTGCGATCCACTGGCTGACAAGTTACAGTGAATACCTGAATGACTTAAGTGGCTGGTATTCCGATCATGTATCGCCGAAATTCGTTGATTACAGGAATCGTCTGATGGCGATTCTGAACCAGGAGAGCAGTCTGATGGAGATTGTAAAACTGATCGGCGGGGATGTGCTTCCGGATGATCAGAAGCTGATACTGGAGATCGCGAAGGTGATACGTCTGGGATTTCTGCAGCAGAATGCATTTCATAAGGATGATACATGTGTATCGCTGGAGAAGCAGTTTAAAATGATGGATGTGATCCTGTATCTGTATAAGACCAGCAGAAAACTGGTAGCGATGGGAATGCCGATGTCGGTACTGAAGGCGGAAGGCATATTTGAAAAGGTTATTGCGATCAAGTATGATGTGCCGAATGATAACCTGCAGTTACTGGATCTGTATAAGGCAGATATTGATGACTTTTATAACCGCGTTATTGAGAAGAATGCGTAAAGGGAGGGACGTAAGATGGCAATAGAATATCTGGGACTAAGCAGCATAAATGGCCCTCTCGTCGTACTGGAAGGCGTGGAAAATGCATTTTATGATGAAATCGTGGAATTTATTGTAGATCACGATACGAGAAAAATGGGACGTATCGTAGAGCTGGATGAAGATAAGGCCGTGATCCAGGTGTTTGAGGGGACGGAGAATATGTCGTTAGATAACACCCACACAAGGCTTACCGGACATCCGATGGAAGTTGCCGTGTCGGAGGAAATGCTGGGCCGTACATTTAACGGGATCGGAGAAGCAATCGACGGGCTTGGTCCGATCGTGGATGCGGAGAAAAGGGATGTGAACGGATTGCCGTTAAATCCTGTCAGACGGGAATATCCACGGAATTATATCCGTACCGGAATCTCAGCAATTGACGGACTGACGACACTGATCCGCGGGCAGAAGCTTCCGATATTCTCAGGAAACGGACTGCCGCATGACCAGCTTGCGGCACAGATCGTAAAGCAGGCTTCGCTTGGTGACAATTCAGATGAACAGTTTGCAGTTGTATTCGGAGCAATGGGTGTCAAGCATGACGTGGCGGAATTCTTCCGTAAGACATTCGAAGAAAGCGGTGTGGCGGATCATGTGTGTATGTTCCTGAATCTGGCGAATGATCCGGTGGTGGAACGTCTGATCACACCGAAGGTTGCACTGACCGTAGCGGAGTATCTGGCATTTGAAAAAAATATGCATATTCTGGTTATCCTGACGGATATGACTTCTTTTGCAGAAGCTATGCGTGAAGTATCTTCTTCGCGTGGAGAGATTCCGTCAAGAAAAGGATATCCGGGATATTTATACAGTGAACTGGCGACCATCTACGAACGTGCAGGTATTGTGGATGGGGCAAATGGATCGGTGACACAGCTCCCGATCCTGACGATGCCGAATGATGACATTACACATCCGATTCCGGATCTTACGGGATATATTACAGAAGGACAGATCGTACTGGACCGTAATCTTCACGGGCAGGCAATCTATCCACCGATCAGTATCCTGCCGTCGCTGTCGAGATTGATGAAAGATGGTATCGGAAAAGGCTATACAAGAGAAGACCATCAGGATCTTGCGAACCAGTTATTCTCTGCTTATGCGAAGGTCGGAGAGGCAAGGAACCTTGCTTCGGTTATCGGAGAAGACGAATTATCACCGATTGATAAGCAGTATCTGAAGTTCGGAGAAGAATTTGAAAAACGGTATATCGGACAGGGGCCGTCGGAGAACCGGACGATGATGGAGACGCTTGATCTGGGATGGGAACTGCTTGGACTTCTGCCGAAGGAGGAGCTGGACCGTATTGATACGAAGCTGATTGAGAAGTATTGGAAGGATACGACAGGAACGCTGGAAGAAGAGTAGGAGGAATGCATATGGATCCGAGAGAATTTCCTACCAAGGGGAATCTGATGCTTGCAAAGAACTCACTGATGCTTGCACGCCAGGGGTATGATCTGATGGATAAAAAGCGGAATATTCTTTTGAAAGAACTGATGGGACTGATTGATGAAGCAAAAGATATCCAGGAAGAAATAGATGCAACATTTACCAAAGCATATGCCTGCCTGCAGCGTGCCAATATTGAACATGGAATCAGTAAAGTTCAGGAACTGGCATTTACCGTTCCGATTGAGGATTCTCTAAAGATACAGACCAGAAGTATCATGGGAACCGAGATTCCGCACATCAAGTACGATGCAAAGCAGAATGATCTGACGTATTCATTCAGCACAACGCATGAGTCGGTTGATATTGCAAGGGAAGCCTTCCGGGAAGTGAAAGAACTTACGATCAAGCTGGCAGAGGTGGAAAATTCGGCATACCGTCTGGCGGCAAATATCAAGAAGACGCAGAAGCGGGCGAATGCACTTAAGAACATTACGATACCGATGTATACGAATCTGGTACATACGATCAGTAATGCGCTGGAAGAGAAAGAAAGAGAAGAATTCACGCGGTTGAAGGTGATAAAGCGGATGAAGATGTAGCGACAAATTTTGCAAAGTAATCCCAGTTATCCCCAATAAAAGAGGAGTTATCCACGGGAAACTGTGGATAACTCCTCTTTTGTCTGATAATTCCGTTGCATTAATCGACATAGAATGACAATGATTATAATGAACGTGATTTTTCTGTACTTACGTTGATGCATTCAATAACGGCACCGCGCATTCCGGCTTTTTCAAGGGCTTCGCATCCTTCGATGGTTGTTCCGCCAGGAGAGGTAACCATATCTTTTAATTCACCTGGATGGATACCCTTTTCCAGAATCATCTTTGCAGTGCCAAGACAAGTCTGGGCAGCAAGGCGGTATGCGGTTGGTCTTGGAAGTCCCTGTTTTACACCACCGTCAGCCATGGCTTCAATGAACATGGCTACATAGGCAGGGCCGCCGCCGCTTAATCCGCAGGCAGCATCTAACAGATGTTCAGGAATCATTTCTACAATACCAATTGTACTATAGATGGATTTTGCTGCTTCCAGTTCCTCTTCTGTCAGATCGTTGTCTGAGCAAAGTGCGAACGCACCTTCAAAGACCATGGCCGGAGTATTAGGAAGAAGTCGTAAAATTCTAGGTGTGCCGTCGATCATATTCTGAAGTCTCTCAACTGTGACACCGGCTACGATGGACATCAAAGCTTTTCCGTCCAGAGCTTTTTTACATTGTGCCAGAGCTTCTGCCGCATTTTGTGGCTTTACGGCAAGAAGAATGATCTCACTTTTTTCACAGACATCTTCGTCATTTTCTGCAAGATTTACACCCCAGCCTTTTGCTTTTTCCATCATAGCCGGGTTGATATCATATACATATACATTTTCTTTGTTCAGGACGCCGCTTTCGAGTGCACCATAGAGAATGGCACCGCCCATATTACCGCATCCGATAATTCCGATTTTTTTCGTAACCATAATGATTCCTCCTGTTAGATTATAATAAGTTTATGTTAAGTGTAATGACTGGAAGCTTTAAGGCGTCTGTCTGTGAAGATCCCACGCCTTTTCGATACTTCCAGGAGTTTCCATCAATAATTTTGTTCCTTCTGCCATACATCTTGCAACGTAGAACATACCCTTCTGGCCAATACTCATACCAGCCTGTTTAGCGGCAGCCCAGTGATGAAGCGGGGTACCCTTACACATTGTAGCGGCACTGAGTGTGATGAGCGGAACGGTATGGCTGACCTGTGAAGCGTCGGTTCCGATTGCGATTGGTACTGGTTCGTCTTCCAATGGTTCCAGACCAGAGAAATACGTTCCGTCATTGACAAGTCCGGCTTCTTCTGTAATCTGTTTTGCAAAATCCAGTTCTTCCGGTGTATAAGTTGGTGTCGGGACTCTGGTCATGGCATCATAATATAATTCTGTCAGCACCCGGTTGACTTTCATCTCGCTGCAGCTTGCGACCAGTTCGATATCAACGGTGGTACCTGTCATAAGTGCGGCACCCTTTGCGCAGTTGTCTACACGCTCACTTGCATCTTCCGTGCGGGAACGTAAGTAAGAGCGGATGAAATAATTCGTCTTCGCAATGTCAGGAACAACATTTGCCGGAAGGCCGTTGTCGATATAAGCATAATGCATCCGGACATCTCCCGGTACATGTTCGCGCAGATAATTGACGCCGACATTCATAAGCTCAGCGGCATCAAGGGCGCTGCGGCCTTTTTCCGGAGCTTTGGCAGCGTGAGAACTGATTCCGTGGAATGTGTAATTCTTGATATCCTGTGCCTGCCAGATATCGTTGCTGACACGGTTGCGGTCGAATGGATGCCAGGTGATGGCAACATCAAGATCATCAAAGACACCCTGATTGTTCATGACGATCTTACCGGACATGATCTCCTCAGCCGGGCAGCCATAGACACGGATGGTTCCGGAAGCACCGGTTTCTTCCATGTCAGCCTTTAATGCGCAGGCAGCAGCCACAACGGCAGTTCCGAGAAGATTGTGTCCGCAGGCATGTCCGACACCGGCCAGAGCATCATATTCAGCCAGAAATCCAAGGATTGGCTTCCCGCTTCCCCAGACGGCAGTAAATGCAGTTTCAATACCGGCAGTTTTCCATGTGACTTCAAATCCCTGGCTTTCCAGATAATCTGCCAGACATTTGGAAGAAAGTGTTTCTTTATATGCCAGTTCCGGATGCTGGAAAATGTAATCGGCAGTGCGCACCAGTTCTTCCTGATGATCATCAAGCCAGGTTGCAATGATATTTTCCTGAGTATGTTCTGTTGTTAATTTATTCAAAATAATATTACCTCCTCATAGAATTAGGTGTTTGTCTATCATTTTAACACAGAAAATGTAGATGTAAATACATTTCATAGTTTTCTTATATGAAAAACATGAAATAAATCGTTTCAGGAAAATATAAATTGTGATCATTCAGCCGGATAAAGCCCTTCCAGCACATCCAGATATTCCTGCCCGAAAGTATCTACATAGTCGGCAAGTGCAAGCTTAACAGCTTCTTGTCCCTTTTCGCCGAGTTTCTGGATCAAGGTCTGGCTGACGGTGTATTTCAGGTGTGCTGTATGGAAATTAAAGTCTTTCATACAGGAAGTTCCAAGTTCTGCTTTTTTTCTGGCAAGTTCATCTACTTCCTCAGGAGAGAGCGGATGACCCCAGTCGAATTCACAACGGTCGCCGCCCCAGCTCATCGAAGTAGCTGTCGGTGTACAGACAAAGTCCGGACGGAATCCCTGGTAAACGGCATTGTCTACATTGACGCAATAATATTTCCCATATTCGGTAATATTATGCTTTTTCCATGCTTCGCACCAGGCACATTTAGAAATGTAAGTCTGAAGTGTCGGTTCGGTGCGGAGTGTTCCGAAATCCATCTGACCGGCATAATCCGGTTTCCATTCACCGTAAGCCTGGTTGGTCATAGTGTTCAGTTCGTCTCCGTGTGCCAGGGCATTTGCTGCCATACGGGCTCCACGTTCATTTCCGTAAGTGGTCATTCCGGCAAGAATCGCTTCTTTGCCATCTTCCCCACACAATTCAATTGCGTGTTTTGCAAGAAATGCGAACATCATTGCATGATGTTCAATCTTGCAGCTGACAGGACAGGCCTGATTCGTATCTTCGTTCATAATAAAAACTCCTTCCGATATTTGAAATTTATAATCTATTTACTACAATACTACATTATCGAAAAAAAGTCCCGGGAAAAAACTTGATAAAATGGAAAAAAGCGCTATGATAGTAAAAAGAATGGAAAAGATAAAGGGGAGGATTTTTATGAGCAGGAGGAAATTGAAAAGCAGGATGAGAAGAAGGCGGCAGCGGCGGAATATACTGCTGGGTGCGGTCTGTATAGCGATTATAATCATTGCGGCAGCGATTTGCGGACGTGTTATGAAAAAAGATGCAAAACAGACAGCGGGCACGTCTACTGTGAAAGAGGAAAAGAAAAGTGCAAAGGGGAAGAACCTTACGATCAACAGTGATGAATCGGGAACAGCGAAGGGAAAAAAAGAAAGCAAAGAAGGAAAAGTAAAGGACAGAAGTGATTTCGCAGTTCAGCCGGGACGAACAGTAGGGACAACGGAGCAGTCTGATGAAAAGATTGTATACCTTACTCTGGATGACGGTCCGTCACAGAATACACAGAAGGTTCTGGATATTCTGGATAAATATAATGCGAAAGCAACATTTTTTGTTACGGGTGCTATGCCGGAATATAAGGATATGATTAAAAAGGCGTATGATAAGGGACATACGATTGGCATGCATACCTATTCACATGACTACGCTAAGGTATATGCATCGGTGGATTCTTATTTTCAGGATCTGGATCAGATAGGACAGCTTGTGAAAGAAGAGATAGGATATGTACCATGCTTTATCAGATTCCCGGGCGGTTCATCTAATACGATATCTGCAAGTTATACAAAAGGAATCATGACAACACTTACCCAGGAAGTACAGGCGAGAGGCTATCAGTATTATGACTGGAATGGAAGTTCGGGAGATGGAGCTGTGCGGACAACGGAACAGCTTGTGGCCCAGGCTACTAGCTTCCATGATAATAATATTATATTACTGTCACATGATTCGGAAGCAAAGGATACAACGGTGGAAGCATTACCGAAGATTATCGAATATTATCAGTCACAGGGATATGTGTTTAAAGCATTGGATCTTAATAGTTATGTGGCACATCATGGTGTGAATAATTAGTATTCCATATGCCGGCAGCCATATTTACGGAGAATAAAAAAGTGGCAGGTCCGGTGGGAAACAGGTGAACACAAAGAAGAAAAATGCAGTCACAACCCAGAGGGATATTACAAACGCAGAATCAGATTCAGGAGCAGAACGAAATTTTCCGGAAAGATATTCAGATATATAGAAAGAAAAAAGTACACTGGAATAAAAAGTCAGAATATCAAGAGCCAGAAAATTTCGTCCTATGACTCCGGAATATGTGTAAAAGACGGAGATGATAAAAGCCATGCCGGACGCTGCACCCAGATAACGACAATAAAAGAAAGGTAATATTGCCGGACGCCGGGACCAATATTCCCAGATGGTAACAAATAGAAAAGGAAAGAATAAAAGTTTCAGATGCTCCCATATGGATTCATTTATCGGGCAGAACAGTGCGGTAATGGCAGAATGGCCGGATAAAAAATACAGAAAATGATTGAATGTACCAAGAATAGCCGCAGTGATAATAAAGCGCAGGTCTGTATGTTTGAAATGTGTGCAAATATGCATGAAGATAGTCCGGAATATATTATGGAAAGTATTCTTTAAATAATGGATTGTTTGTTTCATAATTCAGCCCCCATACTAGTTTATGAGACTGAAGAAAAAAATATGAAAAAAACTTGAAAAAGTCAAGAAGAAATTAGAAAATAGTATATAAATAACATGAAATCGGTAAAATGCACAAAATTAAATCTTCAGATCATTCAACAAGGTGTACAAAATGACGAAAGAGCGCACTGAAACAAGCACGGGAAAATGTTTCTGTTTTTCCGTGCTTTTTCCGCACATTATGAAAAGTTCAGACGTATGAACTTTAGATAAAACATAGTTTTCTGTATTGATTTGATGATAAACCATTGAATATTTTACGAGGATAATTATTCAACCAGTCTTGCACTTGTTTTATATATTCATCTGAATAACTAGAGATATCCGCACCTTTTGGAATCCAACGCCGTATCAGTCTATTCGCATTTTCATTACTTCCACGCTCTGAACTGCAATAAGGGTGACAGTAATATAAATCCGTTCGTTTCTCATTAGAATTGATAGAAGAAACAATTCCAATAGAATCTAAGAACTCTGTACCATTATCACAAGTTATTGTTTTATAAAGTTTTTTGAAATCTTCCGAGCCAATTTTACTCTCGATTTGATTTAAGCAATTGACTACATCCTCTTGAGACTTAGAATTAATTTTATGAATCTGTTCTTGTCTTGTCATACGCTCAGTTAACACTAAAAGCACGCCCTTGCCTTTTCGACCGGATACTACAGTATCCATTTCCCAATGACCATATTCATTACGTTCCAAAATAGATTTCTTTCTTCTATAGAATGACAGAACGTATTATTTAATGCGACTTTTCTACGTGTAACATACTGTGATTTTTTCTTACGTGGACAAGGCAAAGACTGCATTGACACACCGTCAAATAATCCCATACGAATATAGTTGTACAATGTATTTTTGCAGACACTTGTTTGAAAGTGTAAATCAGTCTCTTTTATCTTCTGTAAAATAGCATATGGACTATATTTTTGATTCAATAACATATCTTGAACATATTCAACGAAAGCATAATCATTCCCAATTTTCAACTGACGCCCTTTAGCAGTAGCATTATAAACAGCTTTCTCTTGCGCTACATCTGCACAATATGTTTGATATTCTCTTAGTTGTGTATCAATCAAAGTAGTCATACCACGCTTTAATTCATTATAAATCGTTGCTTTACATCTTCCTAAAGTCAATGCAATCTCTTTTACTTCATACCCTTTTCGATAAAGAACTTCTATCTGATATCTTTCAATCTCTGTTAAATATTTATTCTTCATTATAGCTTTCCCCCTTTTTTGCGGATTTTAGCATATAGAAAACACCTGTCAATGACAAGCGTTGTTGCAGTGCAATCATTGACAGGTGTTTTCTATATGCTTATTCAGTTTGCTATAAAACAGCTTTAGTCCATAGAATTTAGTTTTTCAAGTTTTTTTATCTTACGACGATCAAAAAAATTCTTATGTTTTTTTCCGTACAATCGCCATAATTCCTCTACACGTTTTTCTTTTTCAATACGTTTATCGTGCGCTCTTTTTCGTTCTTCTGGACTATCAGCCATGTAATCACGTTCCATTAAACTCATAACGGAATCCCCCTACTCATATAATATATATAAATTATATCATAGGACAAATTCTAGTCAAGAAAAGACATTTGTAACTAATAAATATTCTTCATCCGTCAAGCGCTTAAACGGCTGTTCTTGCGTATCTAATCGCAAATTAATATCTTGCAAAATACGAGCGCAATTCACATCCCCGTATACTTTCGCTA
>ERZ808240.2237-NODE-2237-length-21834-cov-24.475688_pt1 | contig 21834 bp, 20 predicted proteins | sample MGYA00521084_ERZ808240 | MGnify/ENA primary metagenome ERZ808240 (study PRJEB31516, sample SAMN03275571) | gut metagenome | biome: mammalia-associated habitat; material: feces | host: Papio cynocephalus | place: Kenya | collected 2012-08-06 ...
GATTACTGTGGGATAAGGTTCTTGCAGGTTCAAATCGAAAAATAAGTTGGATTTCAACAGATAAGTTGGATTTAGACAGATAAGTTGGATTTCGACAGATAAGTTGGATTTCGACAGATAAATTAGATTTAGACATATAAGTTTGGTTAAACACATAAGTAGGTTTAGTTTATTTCTCATAGGTTAGATTGTTTGTTAGGTTAGATTGTTTAGATTAAGTTTTAGGTTTTTAGTTAGATAAGTAGTCCCAAGTGCTAGTGATAGTATTTGGGACTTTTTCGTACCCCACAAGATGAAAATTCGTATCTCACAAGCTGAAGATTCGTACCCACAAGATGTAAACAAACACATCTTTCCAAGATATTTGCTTAAATATTTGGTCGTTAGCCGGAAAAGTTGTAATTTTGCAGCCGATTTCACCCAAAATGAACCAAAAGGCAAAGATGGGTAGTTACCATCGATGCTATTTATTATAAACCCGAGTGCTTGGTAAACCTCGTAAAAAACAAGAAAATGGAAAAGAAAACCGTACAAGTGAGCGTGCTGTTCATGCTTTTCAGCATCCTCTTCTGCGTTTGTCTGATTACAGCAAACGTGCTCGAAACAAAGCAAATCTCCGTGGGACCCATCTCTCTGACAGGTGGGCTTCTCGTGTTCCCAATCAGTTACATCATCAACGACTGCGTGTGCGAAGTGTGGGGATTCCAAAAGGCTAGGCTTCTGATTTGGCTGGGCTTCGCCATGAACTTCTTCTTCGTGTCGATGGGCGCGCTGTGCGACTGGATTCCAGGAGCACCCTACTGGAACAATGACGCTGGCTTCCACGCCATCTTCGGCTTGGCACCTCGCATCGCCATCGCTTCCTTCATCGCCTTTATCATTGGCTCCTTTGCCAACGCATACGTCATGAGCGTCATGAAATTGCGCGATGGCAGCAAGCATTTCTCCGCACGTGCCATCCTCAGCACTGTGGCTGGCGAAAGTGCCGACAGTCTCATCTTCTTCCCCTTGGCACTGGGAGGCGTCGTACCGAATAGCGAGCTACCCGTGCTCATCATCTCACAGGTGATACTGAAAACGGTGTATGAGATTTTCGCCCTGCCTATCACCATCAGAGTGGTCAAGGCTCTGAAGAAACACGAGGGGGTAGATGTCTATGATCGTAACATCTCGTATAACATCTTTAAAATTTGGAAGGTAGATATGGATTAACCCCTTAACTGTAAGGGCATAAAAGATAAAGATAAATCATAAAGGATAAAGATAAAACATAAAGGATAAAGATAAATCATAAAGGATAAAACATAAATATAAAAAGAATGGATAGAAAACAAGATGGTCTGCAGGCTCTCGGAGCCAAGACCCAATACAAAATGGATTATGCGCCTGAGGTGCTGGAGACCTTCGTCAACAAGCATCCGGGCAACGACTACTGGGTGCGTTTCAACTGCCCCGAGTTTACATCGCTCTGCCCTATCACGGGTCAGCCCGACTTCGCCGAGATTCGCATCAGCTACATTCCCGACGTAAAGATGGTGGAGAGCAAGAGCTTGAAATTATACCTCTTCAGCTTCCGCAACCATGGCGATTTCCATGAGGACTGCGTGAACATCATCATGAAGGACCTCATCAAGTTGATGGACCCTAAGTACATTGAGGTGACTGGTATCTTCACCCCTCGTGGCGGCATCAGCATCTGGCCTTACGCCAACTATGGCAAACCAGGCACCAAGTACGAGAAGCTCGCCGAGCAGCGTTTCGCCACCCACGAGTAATTTGCCCAAATATTATGTGAAAAAGAAATCTCCCACATTTTGTGGGAGATTTTTTATTTGCTAGCTCTTTATGGGAACTGTGGATAGTCCTCGAATCTTGGCTTTCTCTTCTCCAGGAACGCCTTGCCGCCTTCCTGCGCCTCATCCATCGTATAATAGAGCATGGTGGCATCGCCAGCCAACTCCTGGATGCCAGCCTGTCCGTCTAGCTCGGCGTTCAATCCTGCCTTGATCATTCGCAATGCCAGAGGCGAACGCTCCATCATGATTTCCGCCCACTCCACGCAGGTATCCTCCAGTTTGTCGAATGGCACCACCTTGTTGACCATTCCCATCTCCTCAGCCTCCTTTGCCGTATATTGCTTGCAGAGGAACCAAATCTCACGAGCCTTCTTCTGTCCCACCATTCGGGCGAGATAAGAAGCACCGAAGCCAGCGTCGAAGCTGCCCACCTTAGGACCCGTCTGTCCGAAGATGGCATTCTCGGAGGCGATGGTCAGGTCGCACATCACGTGCAATACGTGTCCGCCACCGATGGCATAACCATTCACCATGGCGATGACCGGCTTTGGCAAGCGACGAATCTGCATCTGCACGTCGAGCACGTTGAGACGAGGCACGCCGTCGGTACCTACATATCCGCCTCTGCCCTTCACGTGCATGTCGCCACCGGCACAGAATGCCTTGTCGCCAGCGCCCGTCAGGATAACGACACGGATGTCGAGGCATTCACGGCAATAGCTGAAAGCCTGCGACATCTCCCAAGTGGTCAATGGGGTGAAGGCGTTGCGATAACGCTCACGGTTGATGGTAATCTTGGCGATGTGGTTGTATTCCTCGAAGATGATTTCCTTGAAGTCAAATCCTTCTATTTTTTTCCATTCTCTCATTCTTTATTTCAATGTTAAATGTTAAGTGTTAAATGCTGAATGCTGAATATTAAGTGTAAAATGTTAAATGTTAAATGCTGAATATTAAGTGTAAAGTGATGAGTATTTACCTATTTATTGATATCCATCAGCGTCTCGTACTCCTTATTATCAGTTTCCAAGTCAGTGAACACCTCCAAGAGCACAGGGCGCTTAGACTCCATATCCATCAGCTGCTTAATGCCCTCTTTCATCTCCTCCATATTGTGAGCCGACAGATAGACCACATCGTTCTGCTTACAGATACCCTCCGCCGAAGTATGATGTTGTGCCATCACCACGTTTTCCCTGGCTGCGCTTTGTCGCAAGCCATCAAACTTACCGAAGATGGCACCGCCGCCATTGTTGAGCACGATGATGCGAAGCTTGCCATTCAGGTTTTGGTTCCAGAGGGCGTTCTGGTCGTAGAAGAAGCTCAAGTCGCCCAAGACACAATATACATTCTTGTCAGATTCCTCGCAGAGAGAGAAGCCTACTGCCGCGGAAAGAGTGCCCTCGATGCCATTCACGCCACGATTGCAATAGACATGGCGATCGGCATAGACATTCATCAGTCGAATGGCAGAACTATTGCCCGAAAAGATGCTGCTCAACAAGTTGGCATCGAAGCTATCGGCAGAATAGAGATAGGAATGTTCATCCTCAAATAAATGCTCGCATTTGTCAAACTTGAGATATTCCAGAGGCTCCTTCTCCTGCATTCTATCCCAAAACTCCTTGACAACAGCCAAACTGCTGTAACGAGGGGTAAACGACAATGCCTTCTGCAGACTCTTCTCTAAGGCATCCATCCATAGGTCATGATAATCTTCCCATTCTTTGCGACGCTCATAGACCTCGAAGAAGGCATTTGCCATGCTATTAGGCAAATCTATCACATGCGTGAGATGCATGAAGGTATCTTCGAAACGACAATCTGGCGAAATGCGCATTTGCTGCACACCTTCTAGCGAACGAAGATAAGCCTTCAGTTTTTTGCTCACGATATGACCGCCTACATATATCACCAAGTCTGGGCGGAATCGTTCATCATCCTTGATTTTATCAAGTAAGAAGTCGAACGCTCCCATCACCTGCACTCTATCTTTCCAATCGTCCAATCCGTCTCCATCAATCTGATAAAGATAAGGTGGCATCGCCAAAGATTCCCATAGCGTGGGAAATTCCCCTCCGACCCAATACACCTGATCCACGAAGTCATCATCATTAGTCAATTGCCCGAACACGAACATTGGGCGTTGGGCATCTTCGATTATATCCTCTATATCCTCACTTATGTTTGATAGTTCTTCAACCATATCCTTTACATGATGCACTTTGATGGTTCGCTCCTGTGGCAGGGTCTCCACATCAAAGTTGTACAAAGGCTCCGAGAGAGGCACATTGATGTGGACAGGTCCCTTGGCGCTCCCCATGCTTGCCTGCAATGCCTCGTTTACGAGTCGGTTGCAATACCAGTGCATCTCGTCGTGCTGCTCGCCTTCGCAAACCTCGGGCAGCGATACGGCTTTTCTCACCATTTCGCCCAGGGCATGAGGCTGAGGAAGGGTCTGACCGTCCATCTGCCCAATCCATTGCGCCGGTCTGTCGGCGGAAATCACGATGAGCGGAACCTGCTGATAATAGGCCTCTGCCACGGCTGGATAAAGATTCAGCAAAGCCGAGCCAGATGTCACACACACCACGACAGGTTGGCAACCATCAGCCATAGAAAGTCCTATCGCCTGGAATCCAGCACTGCGTTCGTCGGTTACAGGGTAGCATGTTATCTCCTCACATTCGTTGAGATTGTGAACGATAGGTACGTTTCTGCTACCAGGACAGAGCACGGCATGGCGCACCCCGTGAGCTATCAATAAGCTAGTCAGGATATTGACATTTTCTTTGTTACTATACATTTTATTCTTATGTTAAGTGTTAATTGTTTGTATTAAGTGTCAATTGTTTGTGTTGAGGGTTGAATGTGGAGTGTTGAATGCTGAGGGTTGAATGTGGAGTGTTGAATGTTGCTAAACATTAAAAATCACATTCCTTATCGTTTGCATCTTTGCCTCCGTCTCCCTCCATTCCTTCTCCATCTCGCTTTCCTTCAGGAGTCCGCCGCCAGCATAGAGTTGGCAGATGCCATCCTCCAAGATGTTCATGCAGCGGAGCGAAACGAAAAGATGAGTCTTGCCCGATGGCGACAATGGTCCCACGAAACCACTGTAGTATTTGCGCGGTTGGCTCTCGTGCTCCAGGATAAACCGTCGGGTTTCCTCCTTCGGAATGCCACAGACGGCTGGCGTGGGATAAAGCTTTTCCAACACGTCGCCCAGCCGAGAAGAATCTTTCAGCCGAAACGAGATGTCGGTGCGAAGATGATAAAGATTCGCTGCCATCGTGGTGTAAGGACCTTTCAGGGAATAATCGGACGCAAACGCCTGAACGCATTGTTCGATGTAATCGGTGACATATTGCTGTTCCTCTCGATTTTTCTTCGACCACTCCACTCCCTCCACGGGATAGTCGGCCACGGTGGGTGAAGGTTCCGCCTTCTGGGTGCCCGCCAGCGACATCGTGGAATATTCATCGCCATCGCCCTTGAGAAGGATTTCGGGGGTAGCCATCAGCCACATCCCCGACTGCGGCGTATAGACCAGCGCCACAAAGAGGCGAGGATACATCCTGCAAGCGCGCAAGAAAAGTTTCAGACAGGCAGAAGCATTCGAAACTTCTTCCTTTCCCTGCACTTTCTTCCCCGGTATATTCTTCCCCGGTATATTCTTCCCTGGTATATTCTTCCCCAGTATATTCTTCCCCAACACCTCTTTCAAGCTCTTATCCGAGGCTATTCTGGCGAGAACGATTTTACGGAAAGCATCCTTCTGCAATTGTTTATGAAAACATTCGAAGTCTTTGGCATAAGATTCCTTGTCTGATTTCCAATATGATTTTCGGTCTGATTCCTTGTCTGATTCCTTGTCTGATTCCTTGTCTGATTTCTCGTCTGATTCCAATTCTGAATTCTCATCCGATAAACCTGCTGTCATTTTTTCCGTCCCCACGGCGATGAGCCTCTTCTCATCGGAATGAATCAGCAGCACAGGACAGTCGCTGGATGGCGAGAAAGGAGCGATTACAAACCCTTCCTTGCCATTCAGTTCCGCCACAGAAGTGAGCACTTCGGGCTTGCCCTCATGCTGCGCCACAAACGTGGCATGGTGCAGATAGGGCAAACGATAATATGCAAATGCCGTCATATATCTTTCTATTCTGCCTGATTGGAATCATCATTCTTGATGGAATAATCATTCTTGATGGAATCATCATTCTTGATGGAATCATCATTCTTGATGGAATAATCCTTCTTGGGCGTAAACACGTAGTTGGTAACCTGCACCGTGCAGATTAGGTCGCCCGCTGTGTTCTTGATTTGCACCTCCCAGGTATGGAGGGTCCTGCCCTTGTGTACCAACTTGCCATACGCCGTAACCGTATCTCCCTCGCTCACGGCGAGCACATGGGTGCCACTCACGTTGATGCCCACGGCTATCTGTCCCGGGCACAACGCCAGGGAGCCGATGCCCGCCACATTCTCGGCAAGCGCCAAGCTCGCGCCACCGCTCAGGAACCCGAAAGGCTGGCGATTGCGCTCATCCACCTTCATCGTAGCCTGCAGGGTGTCGGGCTCGGGTGTGGAGATGAAATGCATGCCGAGGGTCTTCGAGAGTCCGTCGGTCTTACTTATTCTCTTTACTACTTCATCAATGTTCATAGTCTATCCTTTCTTTAAAGTTTCTATCAAGAATCTTTTAGACGACATCGAGAAAATTCTCCCCCTGATGCGCCATTTTACTTGCAAATATACAGCAAATAAAAGACAAAACAAAATAAATAAGGTATATTTTATACTTTTATACCCATTTTACTTGGTTTTATCAGCTTTTTCCTCTATCTTTGCAATATCTTTGCATCATCTTTGCATAAGAATTGCATCACAACAATTGACAATTTTATGAGAAATTTCTAACTGATAAAAATACTGATAGATATATGAGAAAAATACTAATGAGCCTATTGGGCGTCTTCGCACTCAGTGCCTACGCCAATCCTGCCGACGACCTGCTCAACCGCATCGACAAGGGAGCCGCCGCAAAATTCAAGACCGTACTGGTGAAGTCTGACAAGGATTTCTTCGAGATAGACCAAGCGGCATCTTCGACTGCAACGACATCTTCGACAGCATCAGCATCTTCGACAGCATCAGCATCTTCGACAGCATCGACCGACACCCGCAATGCCCGCAAGAATGGAGGGAAATCCGCCCCCATCATCATCCGAGGCAACTCCTGGGTGAACATCGCCGTGGGCATCAACTGGTATCTCAAGCACTATGCGGGCATCCATATCTCCTGGAACAACATGAGCCAGAAGCTCCCTGACGTGCTCCCCGCCGTGAAGAAGAAGGAACGCCACGAAACCGACCTCAAGCTACGCTATGATTTCAACTATTGCACTTTTTCTTACTCCATGGCTTTCTGGGACTGGAACCGATGGCAGAAGGAAATCGACTGGATGGCCCTGCACGGCATCAACATGCCGCTAGCCATCGTGGGCGAGGAATGCGTATGGCGCAATATGCTCCTCAAACTCGGCTACACCGAGGAGGAAGTGGGCAAGTTTATCGCCGGTCCTGCCTTCTTGGCCTGGTGGGAGATGAACAACCTGGAGGGCTGGGGCGGTCCGCTGCCAAAGGATTGGTATAAGCAGCAGGAAGCCCTGCAAAAGAAAATCCTAGCCCGGATGAAGGAGATGGGCATGAAGCCCGTCTTGCCTGGCTATTGCGGCATGATGCCTCACGACGCCAAGCAGAAGCTAGGGCTGAACGTCACCGATGGCGGTCTTTGGAACGGCTATCAGCGACCAGCCAACCTATCGCCTACCGACTCTCGCTTTGCCGAAATCGCCGACCTATATTATAAGGAGTTGACCAAGCTCTTCGGCAAGTCGGACTATTACTCGATGGACCCCTTCCACGAGAGCAACGACGATGCCGCCGTGGATTACGACCAAGCTGGGCAAGCCCTGATGAGCGCGATGAAGCGCGCCAACCCTAACGCCACCTGGGTGGTGCAGGGATGGACCGAGAACCCTCGTCCGCAGATGATCAAGAACCTGAAGGTGGGCGACCTCCTCGTCCTCGACCTCTTCTCCGAATGTCGCCCGATGTTTGGCGGTCCTAGCATCTGGAAGCGTGAGGGCGGCTACGGCAAGCACCAGTGGCTCTTCTGTATGTTGGAGAACTTCGGTGCCAACGTAGGTCTGCACGGCAGAATGGACCAGCTCCTGAACAACTTCTATCTCGCCACTGGAAAGAAGCAAGAAAAACTTCAAACTTCTAACTTCTCACTTCTAACTCTCAAGGGTTGGGGATTCACGATGGAAGGTTCGGAGAACAACCCCGTGATGTTCGAGCTGATGAGCGAGTTGCCTTGGCGTGCAGAGAAGACCACCAAGGAGGATTGGGTCAAGGAATACTGCTTCGCCCGATATGGCGTACACGATGCCACCATCGAGAAAGCTTGGACACTCTTGGCACAGAGCATCTACAACTGTCCGATGGGCAACAACCAGCAGGGTCCTCACGAGAGCATCTTCTGCGGCCGCCCGTCGCTCAACAATTTCCAGGCCTCCAGCTGGTCGAAGATGCACAACTACTACGACCCCGAGGACACTCGCCAGGCAGCCATCCTCTTTGCCAGCGTAGCCGACAAATACCGTGGCAACAACAACTACGAGTACGACCTGGTAGATATTTGCCGACAGGCACTCGCCGACCAAGGTCGCCGTCAGTACCTGAAGACCATCGCCGACTACAACGCCTTCGCCCGAAAGGACTTCGACCAGGATGCCAACCGCTTCCTGAAAATGATATTGCTGCAAGACAAGCTCCTGGGCACTCGCTCCGAATTCCGCCTGGGGCACTGGACAGAGGCTGCCCGCCACCTCGGCAAGACCCCTACAGAGAAAGACCTCTACGAATGGAACGCCCGCGTGCAAATCACCACCTGGGGCAACCGCACCTGCGCCGACAAGGGAGGCCTACGCGACTATGCCCACAAGGAATGGCAAGGCTTGCTGAAGGACTTTTATTATAAGCGATGGAGCACCTACATGAAGGCTCTCTCCGACCAAATGGCAGCCAGCACCCAAGTGGATTACGAGGCCCTGGGAGGCGGAAAGAACGCCAACAAGACAGCCTCCGAGCTATTCCAGATGGCACTGCCTAGCGGTCCGCAAATCGACTGGTACGCCCTGGAGGAGCCTTGGACGCTGCAAAAGAACACCTACTCCTCACAGCCTGAGGGCAACAGCGTGGATGTGGCAAAGGAAGTCATCGAATTCATTGGTCGCTAGCCTCGCCCATCCCCATCATTCAACATTCAACATTTAATATCAAAAAAGAGTGAACAGATTAAAATCCCTGGATATCATGCGAGGGCTCACCGTAGCCCTCATGATACTCGTCAACAATGGTGGCGAGCACAACTATAGTTTCTTGGAACACAGCCGCTGGGACGGTCTCACGCCCTGCGACCTCGTGTTCCCCTTCTTCCTCTTCATGATGGGAATATCCACCTATCTTTCCCTCAAGAAGAGCGACTTCAAGCCCTCGCCAGCCATCTATAAGAAGATAGCCAAGCGAACCCTCCTGCTCTTCCTCATCGGACTGGGCATCAACTGGTTCGACATGATTTGCAGCGGCAACGGCCTAGACTTCGCCCACCTCAGGATATGGGCAGTGCTCCAGCGCATCGCCCTCTGCTACGGCGTGGTGTCCCTGCTCGCCATCAGCATCAACCATCGCTACTTCATCCACACCATCATCGGCCTCATCGTCATCTACATGGGCATCCTGGTCTTCGGCAATGGCTATGCCTACGACGCCTCCACCAATATTTTGGCACAAGTGGATCGCCACCTCTTCGGCATCGACCACCTCTACCACAAAAGCCCTGTAGATCCCGAGGGATTGCTTAGCACGATACCAGCCATCGCCCATACGATGATAGGCTTCCTCTGCTGCAAGTACATCTCCATTCCGGGGCAAACGGTCGTTTCCAAGGTCAAGGTGCTGAAGGTGGCAGGACTCGTGATGGTAGCCCTGGGCTTCGTGCTGTCGCTGCTCGGCTTCGGCATCAACAAGCGCATCTGGAGCCCGAGCTACGTGTTCGTAACCTGCGGCTTCGCCTCCTGGATATTGGGGATTCTGGTACAATTCATCGACGGAAAGAGTGAAATGGCAAATGGCGCAAAGACCCAAACGGCAAACGACGGAAAGGCTCAGACGGCAAACGACGGAAAGGCTCAGACGGCAAATGGCGCAAAGACCCAGACGGCAAGAAAAGACAATGTATTGACGAAAGTGCTGCTCGCCTTCGGCATGAATCCCCTTTTCCTCTACGTGCTGAGCGAGGCCCTCGCCATCGTCTTCGGCGCATACGGCATCAAGGAGATGGCGATAGAAGGCATCCGTTCCGTCGTCAGCGACGACTACCTGGTATCCCTCACCTACGCCATCTCGTTCGTAGCCCTCCATGCCGCCATAGGAGCATGGATGTATCACAAGCGAATTTTCATCAAGCTATAAATTCGCCACTTTTTCTCCATCATCGTCATACTTTAAGTCAGATGATGGTAATCCAAACTGGCTCGTCTCTGCCTCTAGCCTCCACGATGCGATCGACGAGGCGCACGAGCCAGCAATAGGAGTAGCTCAACCACCCCTTGCGGTCGTTCTTGCCCACGAGGATGCAGCCCTGCGTGTCGCTCGGCTTGTTGCCGCTGTGGATGCGGATGCCCTCGAACTTAGGCACCCCCACGAGCAGGGGCAGCCACTTCTGAAACCTTGGCGACTTCGTGATGACCACGGGGTAAGAGCCTTCGGGGATGGCGGTAAGCCCCACCACCTTGCGCGCCTTCTTATAGGGCACTCGCCCCAGCTCGTAATCCACCAGCTCCTTGGGCACGTCCACGCCCAGCAGGTTACGCCACGTAGGCTCCAGGGTGTCGCAAAAGTAGCTCTCGCCGTCGAGCGCCGCCACGTCTTTCAGGCGGCGCACCTGCTTCTCCGTTCTGTCGAGACTCACCTCCATGCACTCGTCGCCCAGGAGATAGAGTCTGCCGATGGTGTAAGTAGCCTTCTTGGCTATTCTCTTCAATACTATCTGCATACTTGCTAAATTATAAATTACAAATCATAAATTATAAATTTTCCAGCTCACGTCCGTCCTTGCGATACCTAAGCTTAACAAAACTGTTATTTCTGTTATTGTTATCGCCTAGCCCCGCAGGATTCTCCTCCCGCTTGATATAGCCACGGTTCACCCAGACATTGAGGGTGCGTTGGGCACCGCTCGGACTCTGCCCATTCTGTATTCTCGCCTCCACCACCTGCTGGAAGGTGAATACATCGGGCAACTGCTGCAAGAGATTCTTGGGTCCTCGCTTGCTAGATTTCACTCCCTCGTCCTGAGCCTTAGCGATGGCATCGCCAAAAAATCGCATCTTGCAGTACAGGTCGTATTGCTCGCTCCATCGGATAAAGTCCTCTATCTCGGGTTCCCACTGGCATCCGTTGGCCACATAGAGCACACACGCCTTCAGGTAGGCTATCACGTTGGCACGAAACGAAAGGTTCTCGTAGATACGGCTCATCGACATTCGGGAGAACTCCGCATTCTCGTCCTTCAGCTTCTCGGCGAGACGGAACGCCTCAGGACAGTCTATCAGTCCGCTTATCTTCGAGAGGTTCTCGATATAGGGCTGCAAGCTCTGCTTAAACTCGTCGTCGTACTTGCCAAACACGGGCATGTCCTCGCCAATCTCCCTTTCGGGGATGGTGCAGAAATTGATGCGCGAGATAGGGCCGTCGGTCAGCACGTTGCGGAAATACCGCTGCCCCTTCTGGATGGTGGTCGAGGCATTCCAGTTGAATCGGAGGGTTACTCGCTCGGTGACGCTCTGCGTACTCACACGCGTCTGACCATACTGGTTTCCAGGGTCGAAGGCGAGGCACATGATGACAAACTGCTGTCCTCCCAGCCCCTTGAGCGCATCAAACTGGTTGATCTCGTTGAGCGAAGTGTAGAGGAAATGATCCTGCGCCTCGGCAGTTCTCATTACGAAGGCAGGGTTGGTCATGTCGGCGTCTATCTCCTGTATCACGAGATTCTCGGGGCGCTTGCGCTTGTCCTTGTTGGCACCCTTTCTCATCATTTCCTCCTTCCATTCCTTCTCCCGCCTCAGGTTCTCCCGGTCACGACGGCGAATGTCCTCCATGATGTAGTTGATGGGCTGCTGCACGCAACTCTTTCCCGCTCCCGTGCCCGCCAGCAGACAGCACATCAGGGTAGCCTCGTGCTCCACATTGTCGATATAGCAGAAGCGGGTGCGACACAGGTGGGTGGCAAGCGGCGGGAAGATGGCGTGCGCCACTGCGGGCTTGTAGATGTCGGGGGTCTTCGATACGAGCAGTTCCACGAGCTTGGGCAGCTTCTTCGGCATTTCGGGCGGGTCGGGATAGTTCTCCTCGCCGATGTCGGAGTTATCGACGCTCACGGATCTCAGGGATTCCACGGATGGGGATGCCAGGACACTCTGCTGGGAGGATTTCTCCGCCTGTGCGTTGATGCGAATCACGGCTTGCGACATCGGCTTCGAGCTGTCGCCATACTTGGCATAGAAGTCGTGGATGAGCTGCTGGCAGTCTCGCTCGCTGGCGTACGACGGCATCTTCTGCGCCACCACAGCCCTCAGCTCCTCCTCGGTCATCACCCTCGATGCCCCTGCGCTCATGATGGCGAGCAGCGAGGAGTGGCGAGAGCCTTGGGTGTTGATGTCGATGTCCTTGAGACCTGCCGACTCACGGAAGAGGTCGAAGGCAGCGAGGTTCTTGTCGCTCGCCTTCTGTCCCGCAGATTCCGCAGATTTTTCGCTAGGAGAAATCCCGCTAGGAGAAATCCCGCTAGGAGAAATCCCGCTAGGAGAAATCCTGCTAGGAGAAATCCCGCTAGGAGAAATCCTGCTAGGCGTTCCAGGGGATTTGTAATCCCCGGCAAGGGAGCCGTCCCTAGCAGAACCCCTTCCGTCGATGCTCAGTCCCCTGTCAAGGAACGCCTGTCTTCGGCGGGCTAGCTCTTCGGCGGGCAGCACCCTGTACCAGTCTTTCGAGCGATAGATTTCGCTCTCCTTGTCGGTGATGAATATCATGCGCTCGGGCGTGATACAGCTCTCGTCGTAGGGCACTCCCAGCGCCTCGCAATAGGCTCTCTGCGTCTCCTCGATGGTCATCCCCAGGGGCATGCGGATGTCGATGTGCAGCTTCTTGCGGGCGGAGTACTCCAGGTGCAGCAGGGCACCCTTCCAGATGGTGTCGCTGCAGTTCAGCTCTCGGGCACGCTCGATGGCCTTATCTACATACTCCTTGTCGTCCACGTCGATGGTGGTTTGGAAGAGGAAGCTCTCGGGCACGGCGTTCTTCTGCGTGCGGCGGTTGTCGCGAAACTGGTAGTAGTGGGTGCAGCGGAAGGGCAACTGCTTCTTCAGCTCATTGTCGCCCCCACGTATAGCCGCTATCATATCCGCCAGCCAAGGATAGCCGATGGTCTTGTCATACACCGAGAGTGGCTGGGAGCTTACGCTCCCCTTGTTGCCATTCTTATACGGATTGTAAGCTATAATATGATTATCCATATTGCCCATAAAATTACACTATTTCCGCCTCCTTGAATCCTGTCACCAGCTCCTTGTGCTCTCCCTTCAGGTATCGCAGCATGTCCTCCTTGTCGAGGTCACGGCTGAAGGTGTAGTTCACCTGCACGGTGCGCTTCGATGTGCGAATCACGGCGTGCTTGGTCTTGAAGATCTCCTCGAACACCTTCTCGCCCGTCTGCTGGTAAGGCTTGAAGTCGAGTTGGTCGCCCCCTTGCTCGCCGGAGCAAATCATTCTGCCCGGTATCACCTTAGGGCTGTCGCTTACGATCTCGGCATCGTTCCATGGCGCCTTGCGGAATGCGATGGTGCCGTTTTCCTCACTCACGATGGCTCCGTCCACCTTCTGGGCGTTGAGGAGCTGCTGCTTAGTTGCTTGTCTCATAATTGTAAAATTTTAATTATTCGTTTTTAGGATTTAACAAAATTCGATATAGTTAGTTGATGCGCATACCGTTGATATACAGACCATCGGCAGCATATCGGATGTCCATTGGCTTCTCATAGGGATCGCAATAGGCATCCACCATTAAGAGACATTCGTGCGAACACAATCTGTCTTCCTTCATCATAGGCTGGATAAAATTCTTCACCCATTTGTAAAACAATTTACACTCCGAATCGTCCGAGATGCCCACAGTCATATCTCTCACCACCTGAGAGTCTATGAATATCATATCTCTCTGGGCCTTTCTGTTCTTTCGCACCACTTTCTCTCCATCGCCAAAAGCTTCGGCAAAAAACAATCGACTTTCAAGTTTCTTCGGTACTTTCTTTATGTCCTCTACCACATGAAACTCGAACACATTCCCCTCCGTATCGGCTAGCACGGTGAAAAGTTTGTCTCTACCTATGCCAGTGATGGCAACCAGGTCGTCGATGCAAAAGAACAAACCGTAGTCGGTATCAACCACTCTCAGGCCGCCATACTGCGGATGATAAAACACAAAAGGATAACCTTCCATATGAATAATAGTTGTTAAAGGGTTGGGCTGCGAGATATTCGCCAAATTCCAGCATCAGGAGCGGTACCAGACTCCTATAAACAGAAAACGCCCGCAACCAGACTTTTACGTGTCTGATTACGGGTGCAAAGATACAGCCTTTCGGCGACATAAAAATACATCGCAGTACTACAGCGTAGTAGTACTACCATTCACATTACTTACAACCCAAGAGGTCCTTACATCTCATTTAGCTTCTTGTTGAAGGCCTTGGTTTGCTTCGTGTTCTGTCCTGCCACGAATCCCATTCTCAAGGTATCCTTGTTCATATTCCACAAGAGGGCAAAGTCTTTCCAGCAAGCATCCAGGTTTAGCTCAAACTGAGCCTTCACCACGATGCAGCCCATCTGGGCGACGGTGAGTCTGACGGGCTGGAAATGCTCATCCAGCCATCCTCTGCTCTGAATGTTCGTTAGCCATTCGATGGCCTCGGGCGTATTCAACTCATCTGGGATGTTGGGGGTATTGGCAGAAGGAGTCTTCACGTCTTCTTCCACAATATCTTCAAAATCTGCTTCCTCATATTTCTCTTCATCAGATTGATTAGAAAAGAAATAGTTATTCAAGTTATCGATACGACCTATTACATGCCCTATCATCATAGATTGGTCATGAAAATGATAATGTTTGATACTCATGAATCCAATCTCTTAAAAAATTTACTATTATACATATTTTCCACGAACACACTTTTATCACAGAAAATATAGATGTTAAACACTCTGCATCTTGAAAGCAAAATGAAAATTTTTAACAATTTAGTCATTACCTTCTATTATTTTTATGATGACTAAAATACGGTCCTACCTTTTTAGTGGAGGGCTGCTAGGCGTCTTTCGCACTAGCGCAGGATTTTCTATGAGGGCATCACCAGAACGTGGCTAGGCAATGCCCCTGGGACTGTCTAACGGCATTTTCATTTGATTGTTGTTTAGCGTTAATATTTTTTTTAATTATAAAATTGCTAGGATTAGTTATATTTTATCTAACTAATTTCCTGAGCTTTAGATGAGAAATGCGATTGATATTTGTCTATTACCTGCCGCAATTTCCCTAACTTTTCCAAGTTTTCTGCCAACATAGCATCACCCTCGAAGGCAGATATGAAATTTTTCTTAAACGTCTCTAAAGAAAACTTCTCCTTCTTTTTCGAAGAGTATCTTTTTAGCTCATCTACAATAAAATTCCAATTAGCCCAAATACAGAGGCACCACCGTCGTCTCTGCAAAGGTCCGAACTTCACCTTCCGCTCCAGCACCTTATAGATAGTTTGGTGTGAGATCCCTGTAATGTTTTCGAAAGCATAAGCCGTGAAGCATTTCCCTTCTCTACCTATAAATGAGGTAAGATACGAGAGGATGCACTCCTCCCGTATGGTATCAATTTGCTTATCTAGATAGTCTAGGTTTTGCAAAATCAACTTTTCCTTTAATGCTTCGATATCAATCATTACCATATTTTGTCCAAAAGTACAGCTAAAAATTGACATACGCAAAAAGCTTGTTAAGCTACAATGAATCGCCAAACATACATTTAAGTCTTATTAATGTATGATTGAAGGTTTAGAACGGCAAATCGACCTCTATCGCTTCTTCCTTGGCAATCCAGCCTTCGCTCAAATATGGCAGGCCATCTCGCTCATTCGATTCGCCCGACATTAGTTTCTCGGCGAGGACGATGTCCTTCAGCTTCTTGCGGTAGCTGCGCACGAGGAGCGGCAGGAGATGTTGGGCGGCGGATTGGTCTTCGCCCAGGTGATGACGTTGAGGATTTTGAAGCCGAGCTGGGTGAGCTTGTTGGCTACGGAGATACGGCGTATGGATGCGAACGGAGTCTTGGTTTTCCTCTATCACAGCTTCGTATTGTTTCATACCTTTGCTATCTGATTTACTCTTTCAAAGTGCTTGACGCAACATTGCGATTCGTTGGCAAATTTACGACTTTATTCTGAAACGTACAAGGATTTTTGACGAAAAGTTTCGAAAAAAGTTATCATCACGCAAGGAAACAGGGGGATGGGGGGATCGCAAATTCCCCGAAACAGCGGTCGAACATTGCTTGACTTCGGATTGCAAATCCGCAGGAATACTTGGCAAGAACATCCGAAAGAAAAAAGCCGTTCTGTTCTTCACTTTGTCAAACTGTTCCTTATTGCGTCTGAGTATATTTCTTTTGAACCATATCTATCTTTTTTTTTTAACCTATTATTACTCCTTCAATCTCTCCACCTGCTCCTGTGTTAAGCCTGTGAGCTGCATGACTTGTGACTCTGAAATCCCGGTGGCAAGCATCTTCTTAGCGATATCAAGGCTCTTGGAAAGTTCTCCTTCTGCTCTACCTTCTGCTCTACCTTCCTGGTAGCTGTCGTGCTGGAGGGTTTTCTCCACCCTCACGCTATCCCAGAACTTATCATAGGCTCTCAGCTCTGCATCGGTGAAGCCTGATACCTTCAAGTCTTCCACTGCTTCGCCGATCTCTGGGTCGTTGAGCAAATCATCAGGGACTTCCTTGGTGTTGGAGTTGATTTCCGTCAGATAGCGGAGCCACAACACCATCATGCGCTTGTCGGAGACGGAATGAGGCGTGAACTTGGGTAGTTCGATGAAAGTGAAGTGTAAGCCTTTGATTACCTTGCTGCTATCCTTGTCGTGTACAATGCTATAGTTGTGGATGAATTCGACGGTGTCTCGCTCGAAGATGTCGTTCACCAGATTGAGCGAATACACTGGCTGCAAGTCGCTGTAATTCTCCTTCTTCATCGCCTGGCTCACGTAAAGCTTGGAGGCGTTGAAGAGCACTCGTTGCTTGAAGGCGTTAGACCACTCCATCTGCATCTCCACGCAAAACTTCCTGCCCTTGGCATCCTTGCAGAGCACATCTACGATGGTATTCTTGCGACCTTCCAGTTCGGGTACAAGTTCTGCGGGCAAATACTCTATCTCGTGTATCTGCTCATCGCTGCCGAGGGGCAAAAGGGCGTTCAAGAGGCTAATCAACCTCTTTGGATGATTACCGAATATCTTCTTGAACGTGAGGTCTGCCTTGGGGTCTAGATATTTCATAAGCCTTGCATTTTAAGTTTCACATCATTTTAAACGCCACAAAGTTACGATTTCTTTTCGAGATAAGCAAGGATTTCCGAGAAAAATTTTGAAAAACTTGTGGGCAAGAGAGAAGAGAGGTAAAATCCTCCGGACAGACTACTCAAACACTCTACCCAGCACCGTATTCCTATAAGTATGGAAGATGTTTGGCTTCAGCATCACATAGTGGGGTAAACTTTCGAGATACTCCAGCTCAAACACCAGGCGTGGGTCTTTATCTTCCGACTCAGGGTGAATCTCCGCCTTACTCCCGATGCGAGCTATACGAATCAGATACAAATCCTTTACCCCCCTGCCCTTGATGTAAGGCATGAAATAGAATAGCTTGTTGAGTGCTACTGTAGAAGGGAATGACTTCGTCTTACCTGTATAGTAGATTTTGGTCTGTCCTCCATCTAGGAAATAATCCGTGTTGTCTTCTCTTACAAAACCTATGAGCAGAGGCTTGTTCTTGTCCAAGCTATAGTTTTTCTTAGGCTTGTTTACTTTCAGCTCAGTCCCTATCTCCGAGAACAAATCTAAGCTCAACTTGGGCTGGGCATCACGCTTTACATCTATCGGACGAGAAGAGACTGGCTCCTTCTCAAAGATGAAGCGGAACAAGCTCTTGCCTATCTGCTGAACAATGCCGCACACCAAAGCGTTCCCCATCAGGAAAGCCCTACGACCATCCGTCACATCAGGATGCAAGGTATGATTATCCGGGAACATATTCAGTCGCTCCAATTCGATAGGAATCAAGCGACGATAGCGTCCCGATGGAGTCTTGATGACATGCTTGAAACGTGATGCGGCAGAGCCACCCTCGCCAGTGATGATAGTACGAGAAGGTTTGTCTAGGGAATCAGGAAAAGCCATACCACCCTCTGAGAAGATATACTTAAATCCTTCTTTGGTAGTGCGTTCTATCTTCTTCGCACCCTTTTCGTATTCCCATTTAGCCACTTCCTCGTCAGGGATAAAGAACTCCTCCGGGACGAGAGATTCGTCCACGATATTACCGCCGAGCGTCATTGTCGTACCCTCATAGATGGCCTCAGCATCTACCGACCAAACTTGTCGATTACGCATGATACCCGCATTGCCGAAAGGGCTATTCTTACCATTCTTATTGAAATTGTCGGATACCTCCTTGATGGTACCTTCTATCTCAAAATCAGAAAAAGTTTTATCCTTTGGCTTGAAAGGGAACGCTGTAGCCAGTACGCCCTCGTAAAGTACCCAGTCTTTTAATTCTTGTACTTTCTGAGAGACTACTGAATTTTCTCGATAACCTACGATATAAGTACGACGTCTGCGCTGCGGCATTCCGTAATCTGCGGCATTGATAACTCGCCATTCCACGGTGTAGCCAAGGTCGGCGAGCGAGGCGAGGATAATGGCAAAGTCTCTGCCTCGCTGCTTTGCTGGAGAGCCGAGAAGGCGGTCCACATTCTCGAAGAATACATAATTAGGACGCTTATTACCTTTCTCGTTGAGTATACGATAGATTTGCCACCAGAGCACGCCTTTCTTACCCTCGATACCACCTGAGCGGCTAAGGGTAGAAGCCACGGAATAGTCCTGGCATGGAAAGCCTCCCACCAAGAGGTCGTGGTCTGGTATTTCCTCTGTCTTGACCTTGTTGATATCCTTGTTACAGTGACCTTTATCACCAAATCTAGCTCTATAAACGAGCGAAGCATCTTGATGAACGGTAGAAGGCTCCCACTGATTGTTCCAGATGGTCTCGTAGGCATCGGAGGCGCCCTCCAAGCCTATGCGGAAGCCACCGACACCTGCGAAAAGTTCCACTACCTCAATCTTATTATCGTTATATTTTGACATATTTAAATGTATGGTATTTCTTTTAATTTATTTGCTATATATGAACCTTTGAGCCAGAAGAACTGTGGTAGCATCCTTATGCCATTTACGCTCTCTGTCCTCGTTTCTTCTGTTGAAATATCAGCACCTCCTCTGAAAAACACCTTATAATCCGAGCTCTTTGGAAAATTTGGCGCCCCCATATAGGAACCACTTTTGTTCATGCGCCTATTTCCTTGTTTATCATAGACGTATTCCCATTCCAACTCATTCCTGTGAATTAATTTTCGTGAATCCTCCCAAGTTCTCCGTACTTCATTTTCTATAAAGGCTTCATCAAAGGCAAATCGTTTGAATCCCTCAAATGTCGTTTTACTGGAATCCGTGCTATCAGGCTCACAGAATATGGGGCAAAGGAAACTATGCTCACAGAAATAGTCATACACCTCAGAATCCTCGAAATCAGCGTCTCTATCAGCCCATTCCTCGAAGTCGATATGTTTCAACTTCATATCTTCTGTCCTTCCACCTCTAGGGGTAATGGTAATAGTCTTTGCTATAATTCCAGCCTTCGTAAAATCTGAGATTTGGTTCAGTCTTTTGCAGTCAGTACCAAACATGCGGATTACACATTTTGCTGCAATGTCCTTCACTTTAGAGTCTATTCCAAGGATATTTCTCAACTCTAATAGCGTCTTACCCCCATATTTTACTGTGAGTTCATGACAACGAGCGTCCAATTGTGCAAAACTCGAAAAAGATTCTTTCAAAACAATCTCATTCTTAGCCCTGCTTTTATTGAAGTGACCTCGCACAATGTAGTCCACAAAAGTCTGTTTCAATCTGTAACGAGGTTTTTGATAAGAGCCAGAAGCCTTCCTCTTGAAACCTGGCACCAACTCTATCAATAACAAATTAGGGCGCAAGAGATGAGTAAAACCTATAAGTTGCTCATTTCTTTTATCCGAATCAGAAAATTCAGTATACACCTTTTGTAGATAGTTGCGAACTATCTCCCAATCATTCTGTAACTTGGCTTTCTCTTCTTCAGAAAATGAATTGTAACAATAATCAACTATGGGGAACTTCGCATACCCAGACGCAGGGACAACCTCATATGATTTATACTCATAGAAGATAATCAGTAGTCGCTGCGATTTTTCCCAAAAATGCGATGTATTGAAATCTAACTGAATGGTAGGTTCAAAAGTTACACCAGTTATACTTATACCTTCTTTAGCTCCAAGGTAAGCATTGTATGCTTCTCCCTTTTTACCCCTTACAGCTTTTAAGTCAGCTTTTGGCACACGAACACCTGTTGTCTTTAGTTCTGTCAATACACCGTCGATTTCTATGTCACATTCTTGCTTACTGTCTTTCTGATAACCAAAGACTGACTGTTCTATCACATCTCCAGCGATACCAGTTATCTTAGGACTATCAATGGTACGGTCAAATTGGCGACTTGAATCCACTTCGCCTAAGCTCTTGCCCTTAACTTTCTCCAGAAGGTTGTAAACCTGTTCCTTTGTAAATTTTCTATCTTCTGATACCGCCATTGTTTTATTTTTAAAAACATTGGCAAAGATAATACTTTTTTTTGAGATAGCAAAATTATATTATACTTTATTTATAAGAAAAAACGACTTGCGTATTTACTTGCACATACATTTTAGTCGACAAAGAACCCGAAAGATATGATTCTTGAAACGCTCGCCGAGGCAAGAAGAGGCAATCGCTGCCTTGGCGAGCATATAGGTGATAGGGGATTGCAAATCCCGGGGAACGCCTGGCGGGAACATACGATGGAATGGGGTCTTTATTTTTATAAGTTCTTAATCAAGAACTATATAAACTCATCCTTGACATTCGAGATTTCCCCTTTGTCGTATATAGTAAGCAAAGTTACATTCAGTCCATCCTCACTAATCAAAACGTCAACGTTTAAACTGTCTTTTAAACTCAGGACCAACTTCAATATTCACTTCCATTTCACTCCTCCTCATCAAGTTCCTTTAAGAAATCATCTACACTCTGCAGCTTACGTCCTTCCAGCTTAGCAAGCTTCACTTCCTGCAAGGCTCTTGTCAAACTTTCCTTGACATAGGCCTGCTGCTTTTCAGTCTTCGTGAGAATAGGTTCTTTCAAGACGGTGGTAGAGACCACCCCCCGCAACATATTGATGGCTTTTCGAATATTCTGCAAAGGTTGATTTTCATCTACTGTAACTAATATCTGTTCCATAATTTTTCTTTTTAAAATCGTTTATCTAACTATCTTATAATAAGATAATGCAAAGTTACGACTTCTTTTCGAGATAAGCAAGGATTTCCGACGAAAAGTTTCGAAAAAAGTTATCATCATGCGAGAAGACAGGAGGATTGCACCAGCCTTATCGCTCCCCCAAAAAAGGTCTAAGCGATAACAATAACAGTAATAACAGTTTTTCTTAACCCCCTAT
>ERZ808240.2238-NODE-2238-length-21827-cov-5.062052_pt1 | contig 21827 bp, 17 predicted proteins | sample MGYA00521084_ERZ808240 | MGnify/ENA primary metagenome ERZ808240 (study PRJEB31516, sample SAMN03275571) | gut metagenome | biome: mammalia-associated habitat; material: feces | host: Papio cynocephalus | place: Kenya | collected 2012-08-06 ...
ACGGATGTATTTGCCGACATTCTCGGTCGTTATTGCAAGCTGGGGGTTTACATCCTCGCGCATATACTTGACAGCGTTGTCGAGCAGGTTGAAGATGACGTTGGTAAACTGCATCTCGTCCACCCATACCACGGCGTTTTCGGCTGCCTGGCGGTATTCGAGCGTGCCTCCGAATTTTTCCACCTTTATCTTGAACGTGTTGACCACGTTGGCTATCACCTCGTTGGCATCCACGTCCTTGAACTTGAGTGCGGCGATGCTGGAATTGTCAAACACGGACATCTGCAGCACCTTTTCGACCTGGAAGCGGAGGCGTTTTGCCTCAACGCCGATGACGTGCGACATGTTTGCCAGCGTTGCGGGCGACTTGCGCACCGAGTCGTCGTTGAGCATCTGCGCCGCCAGTGAGATGGTCGATATGGGGGTCTTCAGCTCGTGGGTCATGTTGTTGATGAAGTCCGACTTCATCTCGGTGAGCTTTTTCTGCCTGAACGCCATGATGATGGTGTACAGGAATATCACCAGCAGTATCAGCGTGAAGGCGAGTGCGGGGACTATGAACTTGACCGACGAGTAGATGTAGTTGTGTTTGGTCGGGAACTGCACTTTCAGGTGGTACTTGGCGCTCGAGTTGGGGAACAGCGCCTGTTCGTAGGTGTTCTCCCGGGACGCCGGGTTGTAGTGGCGTGTCGAGTACAGTATCGCTTCTTTGCAGTCTGTTATGGCAAACGAGAAGGGGAGTTCTCCCAGCCCGTTGTTGGCGAGTTCTGTCGATAGGAAGCTCTTGATGACTGTGGAATCGGCGCGTTCTATGAGAGGGCGTGAGCCGGAGTCTCGCAGTATGGTGAGTATCACCTCGTCGAGCAGTCCTCTCTGGTACAGGTACTGCCCGCGCAGCACCTCGTGCATGGTCTGGTAGCGCGAGCCGATGTCGCGCCGCTTGTCGGGGTACCTCACCTTGTCCGGGTCGCGCTTTGAGCGGTCTACTTCGGAGGAGAGGGTATAGTTGGTCACAGTCCCGTCGGGGCTGACGATGGAGTATTTCAGGTTTGTGTCATACGGGCCGGGAGGGCCGTAAGTCGTGTTGACGAGGCTTGCCTCGAGGCTGTTCACGTCCTGCTCGAGATAGTACAGGGTCTCCTGTTTCTCGAGGAAATCGGCGGTGGCGTTGAGTGACCGCCTCACGTTGTCGGAGAACTGCTCGTTGCGCATGCCGACCATCTTGTCCAGATAGGTCATCTGGAAGTACAGCAAAGAGCAGAACGTGATTGCCATAATGACGGCAAGCAGCCATATAGTGGATTTTTTCATGCCTATAAATCCTTTATTCAGCCATAATTGTTTTGCGGGGACACGGCCAAACGGCGCACGCGGCAAGCCGTGTTAATCCCCAAGTGCAAAATTAACACTCAAATGTGAATACGCCAAATAATTCGGCTGAAAAATTTTGCCCTTGCCCATTTTTTTTTGTTGAACCACGTAAATCGGCGCGTTTTCGGGGCGTGTTTTGGGCAGATACGCCGATTATTTGTATCTTTGCAATTTCAGAACTACCGCATCTTTTATGTCGAACAAAGTCGTATCCTGTATATTAATGTGCCTCGCGGCGGTGTCGCTCGTGTCGTGCCGCCACAGTGTCAATGAGGAGCCTGTCAATGAGGGCATAGGCCCGGACGGCGAATTGCCCGCGCCGCTGCCGCGAGCCAAGCGGACGATACTCATCTATGCCATTGCAGCCAACAGCCTGTCGTCAAACCTCGACGACGACATGAATGAGATACTGCAAGGGGCGGCGCAGGTGGACCTCGACAATTACCGGCTGCTTATATATAAGGTGCAGACGGACTATACCACGGAGAACAACCGCTCAAAGCCCGAGCTGGTGCAGCTGGTCAAGACCGCTTCGGGCTACGGCTACAAGACTGTCGCGAAGTACAACAGCAAGTACCCCTCGACGTTGCCCGAGCGCATATCTACGGTCATCAGCAATGCTGTCACTGTAGCCCCCGCCGACGAGTACGGCATCATCTTCTGGTCGCACAGCGATGCCTGGCGGCCGTCGCCCACATGGACTGACGATGTGCGCCGCTCCTTCGGGCAGGACTTTGACGCGCAGACACGCACATATTACTATTGCGAGACGGCTGACCTTGCCGACGCTGTTCCTGACGGCCTGGCAAAGTTCATCTGGTTCGACTCGTGCTATATGGCCAACATCGAGAGTGCATACGAGTTCCGGGGCAAGTGCAGCTGCTACATCGGCTCGTGCACGGAATTGCAGGGCGCGGGTATGCCGTATGACATCACGCTGCCTATACTGTTAGGCGAGAAAGGTGATGTAGTTAAGGCTGCCAAGGCGACATTTGACTACTACAACGACCGCAACAAGGTGGTCACGATGAGTGTCATGGACATGCGGCACATCGAGCGTATGGCAGATGCCACGGCTGCCGCGTATGCCGGCTTCGAGCCGCTGCCGCAGGATGCCAGCCTTCAGGTCTATTCGCGTGGCTCGTACTCCTCGCCGCTGTATGATTTCGGCCAGTACACGCGCATGGTGGCCGACTGCGACGGCAGCGACATTTCCTCATTCCAGCAGGCGATTGACGATTTCGTGGTCTATGCCGCCGCGTCGCAGTATGATTTCCGTGGCGTGCGCATTGTACCGGAGTATTACAGCGGGCTGTCGTGCCACCTGTACCGCATGACCGACTCGCGTGACGACCGCATGTACCGCACGCTCGACTGGTACAGGCGCGTGTACCCCAACGACGACCCCATTTACGAATAACCCCAATACCGATTACATCATGTTTTCACTGACCAATATGATAACCGCTCTGGTGCAGCAGGGGCAGGAGCAGCCGACAGCTCCTATAGCCGAAGAGATAGAGAAGGGGACGGATGCCATACGTGCATTCGGCAACCTGAGCATCGACGATGCCATATCCAAGATAGTCAACTCGATGGTTGACTTCGCGTTCCAGCTGCTCATCGCGGTAGCGGTGTTCTACATCGGGCGTTTCATCATTGGCAAGATATACCGGATGGTTCACTCCATCATGGTCGGCCGGAACATGGACGCCTCGCTCACCACGTTTATACTGTCGCTCATCCGTATAATATTGTATTTCATACTGATAGTGACGATAGTCGGCATCCTCGGCATCGAGACCAGCTCATTCCTCGCCCTGTTTGCCTCTGCCGGTGTCGCTATCGGCATGGCGCTGAGCGGCACGCTGCAGAACTTTGCCGGCGGCGTGCTGATACTGCTGCTCAAGCCCTACAAGGTGGGCGACTACATAGCCGCGCAGGGGTATGAGGGCACTGTAAAGGAGATACAGATATTCCACACTGTCATAAACACCATTGACAACAAGGCGATCATCATCCCCAACGGAGGGTTGTCAACCGGGTCAATCAACAATTACAGCCTGGAGCAGTACCGCCGGGTAGACTGGACGATAGCCCTCAGTTACGGCACGGACTACGATAAGGCGGCAGAGGCGATACGCGCGATAGTATCGTCCGATGAGCGCGTCGTGGAGAAATACATCGAGGACGACATGGAGAAACGCCACCAGCAGCATATCGAGGCGGCTATCGAGGCTGTCGTCCCCGCCGGCAGGGCAGCCGACGAGGAGAAAAAGCCTACAGGGGGGCGGCGTCTGCGCTTGCACCGCCGCAAACGCAAAATCAAACAGGCTCTTCAGGCCGAAAGCACGCCCAACATGATATTGCAGCGGAAGGACTGCTCGCCATTCGTAGGGCTTGCAGAACTCGCCGACAGCAGCATCAACATCGCCGTGAGGGTATGGACGCACATATCTGACTACTGGCCTCTCTATTTCGATATGAACCGCCGCTTCTATACCGAGTTGCAGCAGCAGGGCTTCTCGTTCCCCTTCCCGCAGATGGACGTTCACATAGACCGCCAGCCATGAAATTCAAGATAACATCAGAGTATTGCCCTACAGGCGACCAGCCGGAGGCCATTGCCGAACTGTCGAAGGGCGTGGAGAAAGGGTTGCCGTACCAGACGCTGCTCGGTGTCACCGGCTCGGGCAAGACGTTCACCATGGCCAATGTGATACAGCAGGTGCAGCGGCCTACGCTCATCCTCTCGCACAACAAGACCCTCGCCGCACAGCTCTATGCCGAGTTCAAGAGTTTCTTCCCGGACAACTCTGTGCAGTATTTCGTCAGCTACTATGACTATTACCAGCCCGAGGCATACATACCATCGTCTGACAAGTACATCGAGAAGGACCTGATGATCAATGACCGCATCGAGCAGCTGCGCCTCTCCACAGTCGCGGCATTGCTGTCGGGGCGGCGCGACGTGGTGGTCATCTCGAGCGTGTCCTGCATCTACGGTATGGGCAACCCGCATGACTTCGAGCAGAACGTGATACGCATTTCCGTAGGGCAGCGCATAGCCCGCAACGCATTCCTGCGCCGCCTTGTGGATTCGCTCTACTCGCGTACCGACATACCGCCGGTCAACGGGCAGTTCCGTGTCAAGGGCGACACGGTTGACATCATGCTCTCGTTTGAGGACATACAGTTGCGTGTGATATTCTGGGGCGATGAAATCGAGAAGATACAGACCGTCGACCCTCAGGACGGCACAGTGCTTGACAACCATGAGGGCTTCAACATTTACCCTGCCAACATATTCGTGACGAGCAAGGAGTGCATGGCGGCTGCCGTTGACCAGATTACGCTCGACCTCGGCGCACAGTGCGAGTTCTTCCGCAGCGAAGCCCGCGAGGCGGAGGCGCAGCGGCTGTACGAGCGCGTGACATATGACGTGGAGATGATGAAGGAGCTGGGGCATTGCACCGGCATCGAGAACTATTCCCGCTACTTCGACGGGCGAAAGCCCGGCATGCGTCCGTTCTGCCTGCTGGACTATTTCCCGAAGGACTACCTTACCATAATCGACGAGAGCCATGTCACTCTGCCGCAGATACGTGCCATGTACGGCGGTGACCTCTCGCGCAAGATGAACCTCGTGGAATACGGTTTCCGCCTCCCCGCTGCCCTCGACAACCGTCCGCTGAAATTCGAGGAGTTTGAGGAGCTGACAAACCAGGCCATATATGTCAGCGCCACGCCGGGCGACTATGAGCTTATGCAGACCGGGGGCGTGTTTACCGAACAGATTATCCGCCCGACGGGACTGCTCGATCCGGAGATAGAAATACATCCCTGCATGGGGCAGATAGACCACCTCATGGAGGAGATACAGAAGCGCATCGAGGCGGGCGAGCGCACGCTGGTGACGACGCTGACCAAGCGAATGGCGGAGGAACTCGACGCGCACCTGCGCAAGTGGGGCGTGAGCAGCGCTTACATACACAGCGACGTTGACACGCTCGACCGCATACAGATACTCGAGGATTTGCGCAACGGCGTGTATGACGTGCTGATAGGCGTAAACCTGTTGCGCGAGGGTCTCGACCTGCCGCAAGTGAGCCTCGTGGCTATACTCGATGCCGACAAGGAGGGCTTCCTGCGCAACCGCCGGAGCCTCGTGCAGACTGCTGGCCGCGCCGCCCGGAACGTCAACGGCAAGGTGATAATGTATGCCGACAAGATGACCGACTCCATACGCATGACCATAGAGGAGACCGAGCGCCGCCGCGCCAAGCAGATGGCGTACAACCGAGAGCACGGCATCACGCCTCGCCAGATAATCAAGACCAGCACAGCGGCAGACCTGCTCGACCAGTACGAGCCTTCGGCTGAGAGCAAAGCCCGTACCGCCTGGCGTAAGGACAAAGTGGCTGCACACCCTGTCCGTGTCGAGCCGCGCCCCTATATGGAGGTGGAACACCCCGACATTGTGGCTGCCGACCCGGTAGTGGAATACATGGGCGCGTCTGACATGGAGGCTGCCATTGCAAAGCTGAAATCGGCCATGGTCGAGGCGGCAAAGCGTACAGACTTCCTTGAGGCGGCAAGGTTGCGTGACGAGATGCTGTCGCTGCAGGAGCGGCTCGATGCCGTCGCTGCTGACAGCAAATGAATTACGGGATGAAGGACGAAAAAGGCAAGAGGCATACACGCGAAGCGTCGGCTGCGGCCGGCGCATACCGCAGGACGGACTTCCTCCCCACCTCGCGTGACGAGATGGACGCACTGGGGTGGGAGCAGGCTGATGTCATACTGTTCAGCGGCGACGCATACGTGGACCATCCCTCATTCGGCGCGGCGGTCATCGGGCGCGTGCTTCAGGCCGAGGGCTACCGCGTGGCGATAGTGCCGCAGCCAAACTGGCGCGACGACTTGCGCGATTTCCGCAAACTTGGCGAGCCCCGCCTGTTCTTCGGCGTTTCTGCCGGGGCTATGGACTCCATGGTCAACCACTATACGGCGGCTCGCCGTCTGCGCCATGACGATGCCTACACCGCCGGCGGACGGCGCGGCGCGCGCCCTGACTATCCCACGATAGTATACACGCAGATACTCAAACGCCTGTTCCCCGACGTGCCGCTCATCGCCGGCGGCATCGAGGCCTCGCTGCGACGTGTCTCGCATTACGACTATTGGGAAGACCGGCTGCGCAAGCCTATACTCGCTGACTGCGCTGCCGACATGATAGTATACGGCATGGGGGAGAAGTCCATTGTCGAGATAGCCCGCCGTCTCGATGCCGGCGAGCGGCTGCCTGACATAACGGATGTGCCGCAGACGGTGTTTTTTTCTGACGGCAACCCGGCGGCTGGCGACATTGTGCTGGCCTCATACGAGGACTGCCTGAAAGACAAGCGGCTGCAGTCGCGCAATTTCCGCCATGTCGAGGAGGAGTCAAACAAATACTCCGGCGCGGTGATGTGGCAGAGTGTCGGCGGGCGCAACATACGCATCAACCCCATGTACGCGCCGTGGACTACCGAGGAGGTAGACCGCTCGTTTGACCTGCCCTATACCCGTGTGCCTCATCCGCGATACAAGGGGAAGACTATACCGGCATACGAGATGATACGCCACTCTGTGTGCATGCACCGGGGCTGTTTCGGAGGCTGCGCATTCTGCACCATTTCGGCTCATCAGGGTAAATTCATCGCCTCGCGCTCCAAAAAGTCGATACTGCGCGAGGTCAGGCAGGTCACTTGCATGGACGATTTCAAGGGCTACATTTCCGACCTCGGCGGCCCGTCGGCCAACATGTACGGCATGGGCGGCAAGGACAGGCGCGTGTGCCGCAAGTGCGTCCGCCCGTCGTGTCTGCATCCGCGCCCTTGCCGCAACCTTGACAACAACCATGCGCCGCTGATTGAGATATACCGTGCCGTCGATGCCTTGCCTTCTGTCAAGAAGTCATTCGTCGGCTCCGGTGTGAGATACGACCTGTCAATGTCACCGAGCGGCAGCCCCAAGGTGGACGCTGTCAACCGGCAGTATAACCGCGAGTTGATAGCGCACCATGTGAGCGGCCGCCTGAAAGTCGCGCCCGAACACACCTCTGACCGTGTGCTCGACTGTATGCGCAAGCCGTCATTCTCGCTCTTCCACAAGTTCAAGGAGGTGTTTGACCGCGTCAATCGCGAGGAGGGGCTCCGGCAGCAGCTGATACCTTATTTCATCTCTTCGCACCCGGCGTGCACTGCCGAGGACATGGCGGAGCTGGCGGTGATAACCAAAGGCCTCGACTTCCACCTCGAGCAGGTGCAGGATTTCACGCCCACGCCTATGACCCTCGCCTCCGAGATATACTATACTGGCATACACCCATATACCGGCGAGAAGGTATACACCGCTCGCACCGACGCAGAGAAACAGGAGCAGCGGCAGTTCTTCTTCTGGTACAAGCCAGAAGCGCGGCAGGGGCTGGAACGCACCTTGCGGCAGATGCACCGCCCCGACCTCATCGGTCGGCTTTTCCCGGGGCCGCCCCGCTCGTTCAACCCCAATTTCCGCAAGCCGAAGCCGCCCGGCAAGCATAACCCCAAACGATAGCGACATGAGCGACATTGTTATAGACTACAATAATGTGGACATAGACCGTGCCGAGAGGCAGGTGCTGAAGGGCGTGACTTTCACGCTCGGACGTGCCGAGTTCTGCTACCTCGTCGGCCGTGTCGGCAGCGGCAAGAGCTCGCTGATGAAGACCATGTATGCCGACGTGCCTGTGGCAAGCGCCGAGCGGGCCCGTGTCCTCGACTATGACGTTGACACGATACGCCGCCGGGACATACCCTACCTGCGCCGCGAGATAGGCATCGTGTTCCAGGATTTCCAGCTGCTCCAGGACCGCTCGGTGAACGCAAACCTCCGCTTCGTGCTTGAGGCGACCGGTTGGAAACGCCGTGGCGACATGGAGGACCGCATCCATGAGGTGCTGGACGTGGTGGGCATGGCCAACAAGAGCTACAAGATGCCCCATGAGCTGAGCGGAGGCGAACAGCAGCGCATTGTAATAGCGCGGGCATTGCTCAACAAGCCGCAGCTCATACTTGCCGACGAGCCTACGGGCAACCTCGACCCCGAGACGGGGCGCAACATCGTCGAGCTGTTGCACAGCCTGGTGCAGCGCGGGCATACCGTGCTTATGGCGACGCACAACCTGCAGCTCGTAGACCGTTACCCGGGGCGTGTCATGGAGTGCCATGACCACCGGCTGATAATGCATTGAAATACAGCTCCACAGCTATAATATATACTGACAGTGAACTTATCTGACAATTCAAAACTCCTTGACGAGGCAGTCGCTCAGCTGTCGCGGCTGCCTGGCGTGGGGGCGCGTACAGCCCTGCGGCTCGCCCTGCACCTGCTGCGCGAGGGCGAGGAGACATCGCTTGCCCTCGGCAACGCGATAATAGATATGCGCAAAGGCGTGCGCTATTGCAGCCACTGCCATAACATAAGCGACACGGACACCTGTGCCATTTGCGCCGACACGCGCCGTGACCGCTCGGTGGTCTGTGTGGTGGAAAATGTCAAGGACGTGATTACCATCGAGGAAACGCATGAGCATCACGGCGTATACCATGTGCTGGGGGGCGTCGTATCTCCACTAGAAGGTATTTCTCCCAATGACCTCGAAATTGACTCGCTGGTCAAGCGTGTCGAGGACGGGGGGATACGCGAGGTGATACTCGCGCTGAGCGCGACAATGGAGGGTGACACCACCAACTACTACATATACCGCAAGTTGCAGCACCTGCCGGTCAAGGTGACTATGCTGGCGCGAGGCGTGAGCGTGGGCGGCGAGCTGGAATACACCGACTCGCTCACCTTGGGACGCTCGCTGATGAACCGAATACCGTTTTCAGATACCATACACTCATGAACAGACAGGCAGACCGAAGAGTTGGCAACGGCCGTGTGCGGTTGCGTGCACTCGAGCCGGAGGATGTGACGATGATGTTCGACATCGAGAACGACGTGTCGATATGGCGTTATTCCGAGCGTGTAGCTCCCCTTTCGCGCCACCAGTTGATGCAGTATGCATTGGACTACGATGCCGACCCCTTCCGAGCCGGGCAGCTGCGCCTCGTCATCGAGTCGGTGGAGGGACAGATGCCCGTCGGCCTGGGAGACTTCTACGAGATTGACATAAATGCCCGCCGTGCATACCTGGGACTTGTGATAGGACGCGAGTGGTGGGGCAAGGGGTTTGCGCGTGCCGCCGTTGACGCGCTCGAGCGTTATGGCCGCGACGTGCTGCATTTGCGCCGTCTTGCCGCCAAAATCGCCTCCCGCAACACGCCGAGCATACGCCTGTTTGAGGAGATGGGCTATTCTCGCATTGCAGCCCTGCCCGAATGGTTCTGCTTCGGCGGCGAGCCCGAGGACTTGTATGTGTATTGCCGCGACTTGGCGGCCGGCGTATAATATAGCATCGCCGCCAAGCGTTTAATATAAGATGAAATACGCAAGATTATTCCTCTTTGTGATACTCTGGGTGGCGGTTTGCGCTGCCGCTTACGCCGCCGACGTGAAGATAGGCGGCAAGGTGACGGATGCAGAGGGCAACCCCATCGAGTTTGCCACTGTCCGCATCGGAGGCACTGCCATAGGCACCAACACCGATCTGCAAGGCTACTATTCGTTTACCGTGGCGCAGAAGGACACCCTCGACGTGATATTCACCAGCATCGGCTTCAAGGAACTCAAGCAACGCCTCATCAAGCCCGAAAAGGAGGTCACGCTCAATGTCAAGCTGATGTCCTCTGACGTGGAGTTGCAGGATGTTGTCGTAATGGGCTACAAGAACACCATCAACGGCATGCAGTCCATAGACCGCGAATCGCTCAAAACCTCACCCGACGTTTCCGGAGGCTCTGTCGAGGCGATGATTTCCACAATGGCGGGCGTGAACTCCAGCAACGAGATGAGTTCGCAATATTCTGTGCGCGGAGGTTCGTATGACGAGAACTCAGTATATATCAACGGAGTGGAGATATATCGCCCGCAGCTGATGCGCTCGGGGCAGCAGGAGGGACTGTCAATCATCAACCCGGACATGGTGGGGAGCATACGCTTCTCCACAGGCGGCTTCCCGGCTCGTTATGCTGACAAGATGTCCTCTGCGCTCGACATCACGTACCGCGAGCCGGAATCCTTCGAGGGAGCCGTGTCGCTCAGCCTCATGGGCGGCTCGCTGGCGATAGGTCAGAACTCCGGCAAATTCTCGCAGATGCACGGCGTGCGCCTCAAGAAGAACAACTCCCTGCTCTCCTCTCTCGAGACACGCGGCGAGTATGACCCTTTGTACTTCGACTACCAGACAAACATCAACCTGAAGACCTCCGAGAAATTCTCCGTCAATTTCCTCGGCAACATATCGCTCAACAACTACAAGTTCAAGCCCGCCGACCGCGAGACGAGCTTCGGCACGAGCGAGGATGTCAAGCAGTTCAAGGTCTATTTCGACGGCGACGAGGACGACAAGTTCCAGACATGGCTCGGCGCGTTGGCTATGAACTACCGCCCGAGCAATGCCTCCGACTTCACATTCGGTCTGTCGGGCTTCATTACAGATGAATTGGTAAGTTATGACATTTCAGGCGAGTACTGGCTCAACCAGGCCGGAACGTCCGGCCCTGAAGGCGTGGGCGGCGAGCTCGGCGTGGGCAAGTATATGGAACACTCGCGCAACCGGCTGAAAGCTTCGGTGCTTCAGGCCATGCTCCGGGGCAACACCACCTGGCGCAGCAACCATTTCACATACGGGCTGACATACCAGCACGAGACTTTCCGAGACCGCACACGCGAGTGGGAATGGCGCGACTCTTCCGGGTATTCGCTGCCGCACCTCCCCGATGGCGTTCACCTGATATACAACCTCGCTTCGCGTCAGGACATAAGCGCAAACCGTCTTGCCTTCTTCCTCGAGGATTCATATTACTGGGACACCGAGAAGGCGCATTTCTCGCTCAACGGCGGCGTGCGCTTCTCATACTGGGACTTCAACAAGGAGTTCCTCGCCTCGCCTCGCGTCAATTTCACTTTCTCGCCGATGGTCAACAACCGCTGGACGTACCGTCTGGCTCTGGGCATGTACTACCAGTCGCCGTTCTACAAGGAGTACCGGCAGTCGATAACCGATGCCGACGGCAACGGCGTCGTCCAGCTCAACCGCGACATCAAGTCGCCGCGAAGCATACAGGTGGTGCTCGGCGCAGACTACACGTTTCGAGCCTTTGACCGCCCGTTCAAGATTACCGGCGAGGCGTACTACAAGAACCTCGCAAACCTCATCTCATACGAATATGACAACCTGAAAGTGTCCTATTCCGGCGTGAACGACTCCAAGGGGTACATCATGGGGCTTGACATGCGCCTGTTCGGGCAGTTTGTCACAGGCAGCGACTCGTGGCTCTCCTTCTCGCTGATGAAGGCGCAGCAGACGCTAAATGGCGTGAAATGCCCGCTCCCGGGCGAGCAACGCTACTCCATAGCCCTTTTCTTCAACGACTACTTCCCGAAATTCCCGAAGCTGAAATTCAGCTTGCGCGGCATACTTTCCGACGGCCTTACCATGACCGCGCCGCGTGTGTCGCGCTCCACATCGTGGTTTCGCGCACCGGCGTACAGGCGTCTTGACATCGGCGTGAGCTACCAGCTTGTCGGCGCACCGACAGACGGAGTGCGCCCGTATGACTGGCGCAGGCATTTCAAGAGCATTGTCATTGGGCTGGACGTGTTCAACCTGCTTGACATCTCCAACGTCAGCAGCTACTACTGGGTGACAGACGTGAACGACATACAGTATGCCGTCCCAAACTACCTGACACGCCGCCAAATCAACGTCCGTCTCGCTATAGAGTTCTGACCGCATATCACAGACCAGGATATAATTGAAGCCCCCGCATCGTCACCGACGTGGGGGCTTAGTCAGTCAGATAGGGCAACAGACCCTCATTCGGACAGGTCTACTGCGTAATATACTTTCTTGCCAGTCGGGTAGATGCCCGATACGAACAATACATGGTCTGAACTCTTCATCACCTCATTGTAAATCATCTCTATGTCGTCGGCAGAGTTGATGTCATTGCCGTTGATGTCGAGTATGATGAACCCGTCCTTGATGCCGGCGTTGCGGAACGCGCCGTTCTTAAGCCCGCTCACCTGCATGCCGTGTGAGATGCCGAGGTTGTTCTTCAGCTCCGTAGACACCTTGACAAACGCGCAGCCGATGCTCGTGAAGTCATTCTTCTTGGCTATCGTGGTATTGCCCTGCGGGTTGCGCAGCACGCCGCTCTTGGTGTACTTCTTGTTGTCGCGGTAGTAGGTTATGGAGATAGTGTCGCCCGGGCGGAACTTGTTGAGCTGCTCCACGAGCTGCGAGCGGTTGGCGATGGTCTGGCTGTTGATGCCGGTTATCACGTCACCCTCTTTCAGGCCGAGTTCCTTGGCGGTGCTCATGTCCTGCACCGACTCGATGTAAAGGCCGCTCTTGACAGCCGTGATGTCCTTCTCCTTGGCGAGCTTGGAGTCGAGTTCCATGATGGTGCAGCCCAGCACTGCACGCTGTACCACACCGTACTGGCGCAGGTCTGTCATGATTTTCTTCACTATCGAAGTCGGTATTGCAAACGAGAAGCCCGCGTAGCTGCCCGTGTTGCTGTATATGGCTGAGTTGATGCCTATCAGTTCCCCTTTCAGGTTGACCAGCGCGCCGCCCGAGTTGCCGGGGTTGAGAGCCGCGTCGGTCTGTATGAACGATTCTATGCCGTTCATATTGTGCGAGTTCCCGAGGCTGCGAGCCTTTGCGCTCACGATGCCGGCGGTGACAGTCGAGTTGAAGCCGAAGGGATTGCCGACTGCGAGCACCCATTCGCCCACCTTGACAGCCTCGCTGTCGCCGAATGTGATAGGGGAGAGCCCTGTAGCGTCTATCTTCAGAAGGGCGAGGTCGGTGGCCTCGTCAGTGCCGACTATGCGTGCGTCGTATGTGGAGTTGTCATTGAGCAGCACTTCCAGTTTGTCCGCGCCGTCCACCACGTGGTTGTTGGTGACGATATATCCGTCGTCGGTAAGTATCACTCCAGAGCCGAGGCCTGACTGTACCGGCTCGTTGCTCTGGCGGCGTTGCTGTCCGCGCGGCTGCTGGCGCGGCTGCGGCTGTCCGAAGAAGAACTCGAACATGTCGAAGGGGTCATACATGCCGCCGTTGCCGTACTGCTGCTGGCTGCGGTTGCTGTAGCTCTTTATGCAGACTACCGCATTGACGGTCTTCTCCGCTGCTTCGGTGAAGTCCGTGTCAAACGCTGCTGCCTGTGATGTCCTGATAAACTCCCCTTGATTTTGCGCCGACGCTTCCGGAGCGGTAAGCCCCAGTGCCAGCACACCCATTGCGAGTGAGAATAATGCTTTTCTGTTCATATCAAAAGATAGTTTGTTGTACTTTTCTTCGTTTCTTATCTGTGACGCACAGCCCTCGGAGGCTGTGACATATCCGACTATTAATAAAAGTCAAATATCACGCCAACAATAATTGGATTGTCTGTACCTGCCGCTGGTTTAATCTTAATTTGCTCTGTTTATGCCCATTTATGACTGTTTGTGACGCTTTCACGGCGGAATGATGTTGCGCCGCTCGCTGCGGCTGGCTAACTTTGCTGCACAATAAATATGGTGTCAGATGATGGATAAACACAGCCAGGACCCGTCAGGGAAATGCCGTTGCCGCTGGTGCAACATCGCCAACCCGCTTTATGTCGATTACCATGACAATGAGTGGGGTGTCACCGTGCATGATGACAGCAAGCTGTTTGAGATGCTCCTGCTCGAGTCGTTCCAGCCTGGGCTGTCATGGGAGTGCGTGCTGGGCAAGAGGGAGGACTTCCGTGCGGCGTTTGACGGTTTTGACTGCGCTAAGATAGCTTGCTACAACGGTGAGAAGATAGCCTCATTGCTTCAGGACAAAGGCATAATACGCAACGTGTTGAAAATCAAGGCTGCGATTGCCAATGCCGCTGTTTTCATGGATATTCAGAGGGAGTATGGCTCATTTGACCGCTTCATTTGGGCGTATACCGGCGGCGAGGTCATTCGCGAGCATGAGCCGGTCTCTTCGCCGCTGTCAGACCGCATTTCCGCCGACCTGAAGAAGCGCGGAATGAAATTTGTCGGCACGAAGGTCATTTACTCCTTTCTGCAAGCCGTCGGTATTGTCAATTCTCACGAGCCAGGCTGCTGGCTTTACCGCCCAGACGATGCTGTATGAAGACTGTCGGCGACAACGAGGGATTCGCAGCCGCTGTCTATGCCGTCGTGGCGCAGATACCAGTCGGCAAGGTGCTGACATACGGACGCATAGCCGCGCTTGCCGGCTTCCCCCGGAGGGCCCGTATGGTCGGCCGGCTGATGAGCGGCGCGTCAACGGAGCATGGGTTGCCGTGCCATCGTGTGGTCAACAGCATGGGACGGCCTGCCCCATGCTGGCCTCAGCAAGCGGCTCTGCTCCGCGAGGAGGGTGTGGCTGTCCGGGGAAACGGCTGCGTAGACATGAAAAAGCATTTGTGGAAGCCTGGCGACGACGAGCAGTGAAGCCGCTTGCGGCAGTTCAGGCTTGCGGCAGTGTTTTCGCCTCTGCCAATTCTTTTTTGGATAATTATTTTGCCAATCGCCGCTTTAATGCTAACTTTGAAGCACAAAACGGCGGTTGTAAAATCGCCTGATTGCAAATTGGCACAGCAATGCGCCTACTAACCTTAAATTTCAATAACCGACAAAATACAACAAGACAAATGGAGGATAAACTCGTCAGAACGTGTCTTTATGACCGTCATGTCAAACTGGGTGCGAAGATGGAACCCTTCGGCGGTTTCGACATGCCCATACAGTACAGCACAATCACCGAGGAACACAACGCAGTGCGCCACGCAGTGGGTGTATTTGATGTCAGCCACATGGGCGAGGTGAGAATTAAGGGCCCGGAGGCTTTCAAGTATGTCATGCACATATTCGTTGGCGACGTGACCGACGCACCTGACGGCCAGATTTTCTACGGAATGATGTGCTACGAAAACGGCGGCACTGTAGATGACCTGCTCGTCTACAAAGTGAACGACAACGAGTACTTCCTCGTGATCAACGCTGCCAACATCGACAAGGATGTTGCATGGATCAAGGGCAACGCCGAGGGGTATGACGTGACTATCACTGACGAAAGCCCCTACTACGGCGAGGTTGCCGTACAGGGCCCGAAGGCAGAGGAAACGCTCGAGCGCATCATGGGTCTCGACCTGAAGAGCATAGCTTTCTACAACTTCAAGACTTTCCACATCGAGGGCGAGGATGTCATCATCAGCCGCACTGGATACACCGGCGAGGACGGTTTCGAGGTATACGGAAGCCACGAGTTCATACAGCGTCTGTGGGACAAGCTCATGGAGGCTGGCGTAACCCCCTGCGGCCTCGGCTGCCGCGACACTCTCCGCTTCGAGGTCGGCCTGCCCCTCTACGGCGACGAGCTCAGCGCCGACATCACCCCGATTGAGGCAAGCCTCAGCATGTTCGTCAAACTCGACAAGGAGGAGTTCATCGGCAAGGAAGCTCTCGCAGCGCAGAAGGCCAACGGCGTGAAACGCCGCATCGTCGGCATCGAGCTCGAGGGCAACGCAATTCCCCGTCACGGCTATCCCGTTGAGGTCAACGGCGAGGTTGTCGGCGAGGTGACTACAGGCTACCGCTCCATATCTACCGGCAAGAGCGTCGCTATGGCTATGGTAAACAAGCCCTACGACAAGCTCGGCACAGATGTTGAAATCCGCATCCGCAAGAAGACATTCCCCGGCAAGGTGGTCAAGAAACGTTTCTACGACAAGAATTACAAGAAATAACGACAGCCAGAAAGCCGCAACGCGCGGCACGGCATACACAAACAGCAAACAAATAAAACCATAATATCATGAGCAAGATTTTAGACGATCTCCGCTATGCGGAGTCCCACGAATGGGTGAAACTCGAAGGTGAAATCGCCATTGTCGGCATCACTGACTATGCACAGCACGCACTCGGCAACATCGTGTATGTTGACATGCCCGAGGTCGGCGACGAGGTGACTAAGGATGAGGAGTTCGGCGCAGTTGAGTCTGTCAAGGCTGCCAGCGACCTCATGTCGCCCGTGTCTGGCGAGGTCGTGGAAATCAACGAGGCTCTCGAGGACACCCCCGAGGCTATCAACGCTGACGCTTACGCCAACTGGATCATGAAGGTGAAGGTATCCGACGCTTCCGAAATCGACAGCCTTCTGGATGCCGCTGCTTACGCAAAAATCTGCGAGGAGTAATCCCGCACTGCGTGACTATCACTATCATTCTATATCATAACAAAGTATCGCAGGCCTGATTGCTCTGCGATACTTTGCAGAGGTTATAAGGGGGGTGCCCCCGGAAGCCTCGGCATAACATACCTAATTTCTGATTTTACACATCATGAGTAATAAGTTTATTCCTCATACCGATGCCGACATCCGCGTGATGCTCGACAAAATCGGGGTGAAATCGGTAGATGACCTCTATGGAGATATCCCCGCAGAGGTCATTTTCCGTGATGAATATGACATCCCCTCAGCTATGTCTGAGGTGGAGCTGCGCAAGTTCATGCGTGAACTCGGCGCCAAGAACAAACGTATGACGGTATTCGCCGGCGGCGGTGTCTATGACCACTATTCTCCCGCCGTAGTCGCTCACCTGCTGCAGCGCAGCGAGTTCTACACCGCATACACCCCCTACCAGCCTGAAATCTCGCAGGGCACGCTCCAGTACATCTTCGAGTACCAGAGCATGATCAGCGAGCTCACCGGCATGGAGGCTACAAACGCCTCTATGTATGACGGCGCGACTGCAACTGCCGAGATGATGTTCATGATGGTGGCTTCCGCACGCAAGAAGAACCGCGTGTTGCTGTCCTCCACGCTCTCTGACCGCATCCTCGCGGTTGTCCGCACCTACGCAGACTTCCACGGCGTTGACCTCACAATGGTGCCTGAAAAGGACGGTGTGACTGACCTCGCTGCTCTCGACGAGCTGCTGGCTGCCGGCGACGTTGCCGGGTTCATCGCTCCCTGCCCCAACAAGTACGGTATCATCGAGGACTTCTCTGGCGTTGCTGACAAGCTCCATGCTGCAAAGGGCTTCTTCGGCATCAATGCCGACCCCTCGACGCTCGCAGTGTTGCGGACTCCGGCGGAGTGGGGCGCAGACGTAGCTTGCGGCGACGGCCAGAGCCTCGGTATGCCGATGACTTTCGGCGGCCCGTACCTCGGCTACCTCTCTTGCTCCAACAGCATGCTGCGCAAGATGCCCGGACGTGTCGTAGGTGTCACCAAGGACGCTGACGGCAAGCGCTGCTACGTCCTCACGCTCCAGGCTCGCGAGCAGCACATACGCCGCCAGAAGGCTACCTCTAACATCTGCTCCAACCAGTCGCTCATGGCTCTCTATGCCACTATCTACATGGCGCTCATGGGACGCGAGGGCATGAAGGAGGTCAACCGCATGAGCTGCGACGGCGCTCACTACCTCTATAACAAGCTCGTCGAGACCGGCAAGTTCACCCTCGCTTTCGACAAGCCATTCCTCAAGGAGTTCGTCATGAAGACTGACCTCGACATCGATGCTGTCAACCGCCGTCTCGAACAGCACGGCATCATGGGCGGCCTCAACCTCGGCGGCGGCATGGTTGAGTTTGCCGTTACCGAGAAGCGTACCAAAGAGGAGATTGATAACCTTGTTAAACTAATGGTGGAGGCATAAGACATGAAATATTACGATAAACTGATATTTGAACTTTCTCGCGATGGCCGCAAGGGCTACGAGCTGCCCAAGAACACGTTCAATACCGACGGCGCAAAGGACATTCCCGCCAATCTGCTGCGCAGCGAGGCTCTCAACCTCCCTGAGGTGAGCGAACTCGACGTGGTGCGCCACTATACCAACCTGTCTACCAAGAACTTCGGCGTTGACACCGGTTTCTATCCCCTCGGCAGCTGTACCATGAAGTACAACCCGAAAATCAACGAGGAAATCGCCGCTATGCCCGAGTTCAACGAGATTCATCCCTTGCAGAACCCCGAGACTGTTCAGGGTGCGCTCGAGGTATACTACAACCTCCAGAAGGCTCTCGCCAACCTCGCCGGTTTCGCAGAGTTCACACTCAACCCGTACGCTGGCGCGCACGGCGAGCTGACTGGCCTGATGGTAATGCGTTCATACCACCGCTCTCGCGGCGACGTGAAGCGCACCAAGGTCATCGTACCCGACTCTGCACACGGCACCAACCCCGCGTCTGCAATGGTGGCTGGCCTCGAAATCGTCGAGGTGAAGTCAAAGCCCAACGGCTCGATAGACGTGGAGGACCTCAAGCCGCTCCTCGATGACACCATCGCCGGCATCATGATGACAAACCCCAACACACTGGGTATGTTTGAGACCGAAATCATCGAGATTGCCAAGCTCGTGCACGAGGCCGGCGGTCTGCTCTACTATGATGGGGCAAACTTCAACCCGCTGCTCGGCAAGGTGCGTCCCGGCGACATGGGCTTCGACATCATGCACATCAACCTGCACAAGACCTTCTCGACACCTCACGGCGGCGGCGGTCCCGGTTCAGGCCCTGTCGGCGTAGCCGCACACCTGACGCAGTTCCTCCCCAACCCTCGTGTCAAGAAGGGCGACGACGGCAAGTTCTATATCGACTGCGGCAAGGAGAGCCTCGGTTCGGTATCGACATTCTTCGGCAACTTCGGCGTGATGCTCAAGGCCTACGCTTACATCCTTACCCTCGGCAAGGAGGGCATACGCAACGTCGGCCCGATGGCTACGCTCAACGCCAACTATATCAAGGAGTCGCTCAAGGATGACTACCTGCTCCCGATTTCTGGTGTCTGCAAGCACGAGTTCGTGTTTGACGGCCTGAAGGACAAGTCTACTGGCGTTACCACCCTCAATGTGGCAAAGCGTCTGCTCGACTACGGTTTCCACGCTCCCACCATCTACTTCCCGCTCCTCTTCCACGAGTCGATGATGATAGAGCCTACCGAGACCGAGAGCCTCGAGACGCTCGACGAGTTTATCGACGTGATGCACACCGTAGCTCGCGAGGCTCGCGAGACCCCCGAAAAGGTCATCGAGGCTCCGCTGACAACTCCCGTGCGTCACCTCGACGAAACCAACGCCGCCAAGCATCCTATTTTGAGTTACAAAACACTGAAGCAGAATGCATAGTGACCTTATAATCATTGGCGCCGGCCCGGGCGGTTACGAAACCGCCCTCACCGCTGCCAAGCGAGGCATGTCCGTCACCCTCTTTGAGGGCGACAACCTCGGCGGCACCTGCCTCAACCGTGGCTGCATACCCACCAAGTGCCTCTGCCGCAACGCCGAGGTCGTTTCGCAGTTCAAGGACGCGGAGCAGTTCGGCATCGACGACTTCACATTCTCCGTCGATTTCGGCAAAATCATGGAGCGCAAGGACGGCATCGTCGCTCAGCTGCGCGATGGCATCGCCATGCTCATGAAGGGCGCGAAGGTGAATGTAGTCAACGAGTACGCCTCATTCCGCGATGCCAAGACCATCATCGCTGGAGGGGAGGAGTACACTGCCGACAACATCATCATTGCCACCGGCAGCGACTCCCGCTCGCTCCCCATACCTGGCCATGACCTCGACTGCGTCATGGACTCGACCGACCTCCTCTCCATAGACCATATCCCCGAGTCGCTCACCATTATCGGCGGCGGCGTGATAGGCATGGAGTTCGCCGGCATATTCAACAGCCTCGGCTCGCAGGTTACGGTCATCGAGTTCATGAAGCAGATACTGCCCCCCTTCGACAGCGACATATCCAAGCGTCTGAAACAGGCCATGACCAAGAAGGGCGTGAAAATCATCACCTCGGCAGCCGCCAAGGCCATTGCCAAGAACGAGGACGGCGACATCGTGGTCACCTACGAGTGCAAGGGCAAGGAGGAGACAGTCGTTTCCACCGACCTGCTCATGGCCGTAGGCCGTGCGCCCCGTGTTGACGGCCTCAATCTCGAGGCTGCCGGCGTGGAATACTCCAAGCGCGGCATCAGCGTAGACGACAATATGCGCACCAGCGTCCCCGGCATATACGCCATCGGCGATGTCAATGCGCGTATGATGCTCGCCCACGTGGCTACCTTTCAGGGACTGCGTGCGCTGAACGCCATACAGGGCAAGGAGGACAGCATCCGCATGGATGTCGTCCCTTCGGCTGTGTTCACAGTACCCGAATGTGGCATGGTAGGCCTCACCGCCGACCAGTGCAAGGAACGCGGCATGAAGGTACGCACAGGCCAGAGCTTCTTCCGCGCCAACGGCAAGGCGCTCGCCCTCGGCGAGTCTGAAGGCCTCTGCAAGCTCATCTTCACCGAGGAGGGGCTGTTCATCGGTGCGCACATCATGGGCGTGCAGGCGGCAGACCTGGCGCAGCAGTGCGCCGACATGATCAACGCCGGCTTCACCATTGATAAGATGGAAGACGTCATCTTCGGACACCCCACAGTCTCCGAAGTCATCATGTCCGCCCTCCACGCCGTGAAATAACCCGACACTCCCATACTCCATACAGAATAGGGGGAGCACCGCGCCCCCTATTCTGTATACCCTATTCTGTATATTTGTTCTGGGTTGATAGCCAAGTGGTTAACTTGAACAGCCTTTGAGAAGGAATATTATAGCAACAATAATTCCGACAATGTAGAAACAGCCGGATTTCTTGTCGTCTTTGTCACGGCTGTTTAGCGATGCAACTGCGAATGGTATTCCGAATACAGTTACTATTATAGCTAACACAACCAAAAGCCACGTTGGGGTAGAAGAGTCTCCTAAATCTGCATGGCTGCCATGAGCATCCACTGCAAATAGGCTTAATGATGTCATTAGGCTTATTGCCAGAAACAGTGTTTTATGATACATTGTTCAATATGTTGCTCTGAACCTTAGATGTGGAACTGTCTTGACATGCCGAATAGTGAACATAGGTCGGATAATACCTGACTGTCCAGCAATTCAGGCGCAGTTATACCACAATAGCGGATGATTCCCTGTTCGTTTGTTACCAGTCCGTTTGTCGCATGACGGTGAAACCCTAACTTCATCCCGAATTTATAGTAGGTGATCTTCTCTGTGTCAATTTCGGCTTTTCCGACAAAGGTATATTGTCCCTTTGCCAGTGAAATCAATTCCTGGATTCGCATAAGCGTTTCATAATCAGCAACGCCACGAACCCCGAATGACTTTTTTATTGTTGTCATGCGAATCTCGGGTATATCATGTTGAATACTTGTTGGTTGAATTGATTCGATAAAATATTTACAATGAAAAAGTTGCGCATA
>ERZ808240.2239-NODE-2239-length-21824-cov-6.126694_pt1 | contig 21824 bp, 19 predicted proteins | sample MGYA00521084_ERZ808240 | MGnify/ENA primary metagenome ERZ808240 (study PRJEB31516, sample SAMN03275571) | gut metagenome | biome: mammalia-associated habitat; material: feces | host: Papio cynocephalus | place: Kenya | collected 2012-08-06 ...
AGGGGCGGTTTTTCTTGAGGCGGGGGGGGGGGTTCCCCGGTTTTCGTGCGGGATCCCCGCCGATTTTTCCTGTTTTTTGTTTACTGCAGGCCCTTGCCGGACTTGACTTTGTCAAACTCCTCCGTGATCTGCGTGTCGGGCTCTGCCGTGCAGAGGGAGACGATGACGATCACGAGGACGCTGAAGATGAATGCAGGCAGCAGCTCATAGATGCCGAACATACCGCCGAGGGGCTTCAAAACCAGCTTCCAGAAGAAGACCATCGCGCCGCCCGCGACCATGCCGGCGATCGCGCCCTGATGGGTCGTGCGCTTCCAGAACAGGCTCAGCAGCATCAGCGGGCCAAAGGCCGCGCCGAAGCCGGCCCAGGCAAACGAGGTGATGCCGAAGATGGTGGAGTTGGAGTTCCACGCGATCGCCATGGCGACGATGGTGATGATAACGAGCGTGATGCGTGAGCACCACATGACCTGCTTTTCGGTGGCGTCCTTCTTGAATACGCCGCGGTAGAGGTTCTGGCTGACGGCGCTGGCCGAGATCAGCAGGTACGAATCGGAGGACGAGATGGCCGCGGCCAGGACGCCCGCGCAGGCAAAGCCCGCGAGGATGGGCGGCAGATAGGCCGTCGCGGCGTCGATGAAGATGTTCTCCGCGTCGTTGTTGGAGAGGTAATCGAGCCCCGCGACGCTGCGGCCGACGACGCCGATGAACACGGCGGCAGCCATGGAGATGACGACCCAGATGATCGCCACGCGGCGGGAGCGGCCCAGCTCATGCTCCGAACGGATGCCCATGAACCGGAGCAGGACCTGCGGCATGCCGAAGTAGCCAAGACCCCAGGCCAGGCAGGACGCGATGGACAGCACGCCATAGGGCTTGCTGTCGCCGAATACATTGACCTCCGTGGTCGACGGAGTGGCCGTGCGGACCATGGAGAAGAAGCCGTCGATGTTCTTCGCGTTATTGATGACCGTATGCAGTCCGCCTGCGGACACGACAGACAGGACGAGGATCAACACAAGGACCGTCACCATCACGACGCCCTGCATGAAATCGGACGCGCTCTCGGCAAGGTAGCCGCCGAGGAAGGTATAGACCAGCACGAACACGGCCGCGACGATCATCATGCCGCCGTAGGAGAAGCCGAAGAGGTTCGCAAACAGCTTGCCGCAGGTGGACAGGCACTGGGCCGCGTAGACGCTGAAGAAGATGATGATGATCAGCGAGCAGATCGTCATGATGATCTTTTTCTTCTCATGGAAGCGGTTCGAGAAAAAATCCGGGAGCGTGAAGGCGTTCACGGCGATCGAATAGCGGCGCAGACGCTTGGAGACGATCAGGAAGTTGAGATACGTACCGATGGCAAGGCCGATGCAGGTCCAGCCCGCATCGGCAAGACCCGTCCAATACGCGAGGCCGGGCAGGCCCATCAGCAGGTAGCCGGACATATCCGAGGCTTCCGCGCTGAACGCCGTGACCCACGGGCCGAGGCTGCGGCCGCCGAGGAAATAGGACTCCGCGTCCTTGTTCGCCCGTCCGGCAAAATAGATACCGATCCCCACGACTGCGGCCATATACAGGATCATGGCCAGCAGATGCTGCAAATTTGCTCCGCTCATACTATTTCTCCTTTTTCTCTCCCCTTGACACATTACAATTTATCATGTACAATATCAAGGAATCGCATAACATGCGCGTATGATATCACGTTAAAGTGAAAAATGCAAGAGGAAATTTTCCATGGATACGAAGAAATATGAAGTATTGGAGAAAACCGTCGAGCTGTCGTCGCTGACAAAGGCCGCGCAGGAGCTCGGGCTGACGCAGTCGGGCGTCAGCCATATGCTCGCCGCCATCGAGGCGGAGCTGCAGCTGCCGCTGCTCAAGCGCACGCGGACCGGCGCACGGCTCACGCCCGAGGGCGAGCAGATGATGCCTTACATCCATGAGATCGTGCAGCAGGAAAAGCTGCTGCGGCAGGCGGCGGCCGCGCTCCACACGCTCGTCACCGGCAAGATCCGCATCGGCACGTTCACGAGCGTCGCCACGCACTGGCTGCCGGCGATGATGATGCAGTTCCAGCAGGCGTATCCGCAGGTGGATTTTCAGCTGTTCAACGGCGATTACCACGATATCGACACCTGGCTCGGCGCGGGCAGCGTCGATCTGGCGTTCACGGCGCTCCCTGCCCGCCCCGGCTGCAGCTGCGTGCCTTTATATGAGGACGCGCTGGCCGCGGTCCTGCCCGAGGGACATCCGCTGGCGGCGGGGCCGGTCTGCCCGGTGGAGGAGCTGGCAAAGGAGCCGTTCATCTCGCTGCTGGAATCCTCCAACCACGATGTGCGGCGCGCGTTCCGCGCGCTGAGCGTCAAGCCGAACATCCGCTTTGAGACGAAGGACGACTACGCTGTCATCGCCATGGTCCGGCAGGGGCTGGGCGTGAGCATCATGCCGTCGCTGCTGCTGCGCGGCAACACGGACGGCGTGGAGATCCGCCCGATCGATCCGCCCGCCAGCCGCACGATCGCGCTGGCCGCCGCCTCTGACGCGCCCGGCCCGGCCGCCAGCCGGTTTGCGGAGTTCGCCGTCAAATGGGTCAGGGAAAACACATAAAAATGAAACGCGCCCGGAGGTTTTTGAGCCGTCCGGGCGCGTTTTTTGTTGGATTAAGCGTTTTCCGCCAGCTTTTCGCGTGCCTGCTTCAGCGCGGTCGCCAGCTGGTCGGGACAGGAGGTCTCTTTCATGCCGCAGTGGATGCCGTCCAGCCGCTCGATGACGGTATCGATGTCCATCCCCTCGACAAGCTTGGAGATCCCCTGCAGGTTGCCGTTGCAACCGCCGATGAATTCGATATTCCGGACGGTCTTGCCGTCGACGTCAAACAGGATCTGCTGCGAGCAGGTGCCTCTGGTTCTGTAGGTAAAGTGCATCTTGGTTTCTCCTTTTATTCTGTTCGGTCATGGACCGATGGTTTACGATTCCAGTTCTCCGTCCCGGATGCGGAGCACTTTGGTGAAGCTTTCTAAAAACTCCGGGGAATAATTGTGCATGGCGACGATCAGGATGTCGCACGGCAGCTGCGCGATCTGCTTTTCCAGCTCGACGCGCGTTTTTTCATCCAGTCCGGCAGTCGGCTCGTCCAGCATGACAAGACTGCCCTGCCGCCAGAGCGTCCGCGCAAGATCGAGTCTGCGTTCCTCGCCGCCGGAGAGCGCGTGCGCCTCCCCGCCGATCTTCGCATCCATGGACGCGCCGCGGTCTGCGTACCATTCGGAAAGACCGGCGGCTGCAAGGGTCTTCGCAAGTTCGTCGTCCTGCTGCTCCGTGCCGGAGAACATGGTAAGATTGTCGCGGATGGAGGCACTGAAGACAAAGGTCTTCTGGGCCAGCAGCGTGACCTGCCGGCGGAAATCCGCGTACCGGTAGGCATGGCAGGGGCGGCCGTTGATCGTGTATTCGCCTTCCGCGCCGCACATGGCGGCCAGCACCTTCAAAAGCGTCGACTTCCCCGCCCCACTTTCGCCGAGCAGCGCGATGCGGTCGCCCTTTTGGAGCGTCAGGTCGACATGCTTTAAAATTTCACGGTCATCTTTTCGGCAGGAGATCTCTTTCAGGCTGACCGTTTCGATCTGCGTCAGCGGCTGGCTGCCCCAGCCGGACGCTTCATCTGTCGGCTCGTCCAGGAACGCAAGTACGCGCTTGCAGACCGCCGAGGCTGCGATGGTCGAGGAATAGCGTTCACTGATGATCTGCACCGGCCCGGCGACGAGGTTCATGAGGCCCGCGAAGGTGATGAGCGCCGGAAGCGTGATGACGCCGCGCGCGACAAAAAACAGGCCGAGCACCCACGTGCCGAGCACGACCAGATTGCCGCAGCCATACGCGCCCGCATACAGGATCCTGCGGATGCGGCGGGAGCGGAGCTTTTTCCGGTAAAGATTCTCGTTGGCTTCGTCATGGGCGCGGTTGGCGCCGGAAAAAGCGTTGAAAATTTTCAGCTGGAAAAAGCCGAAGAATATCTGCGTGATCGCCGTCAGATAGCGGGCCTTCGCCTGCTGCTCATTCTCCTGGTGCGTCTGCAGGCGCTTTTCCGTCAGCTTGGGAAACGCGGCGGTCAGCACGCTGACGGCGATCATGATCAGGGTCATGACCGGCTGGATGGCGATGGCTGAGCCGACGGCCAGCAGGAAGCAGCAGATCTGAAAATAGATCTCGCCCAGAGACGCGACGTAATCCTGCTGGATGGTGTCGACGTCGTTCTGCACGAGAGAGAGGCACGCGCCGTCGTCTTTCTCGCTTTTCTGCATATAGCTGAGCGATTCGATCTTCCGCACAGCGTCGGCGCGGAGATCCCGGCCGACGCGCTGGACGACGATATCGCGCGAATAATCCAGCAGGAAGGCGAAAAATGTCTCGACGCAAAGGTAAACCAGCGTCAAGAGCGCGATCTTCCACACGCGCGAGAGGTCGCCCTCCATGGCGCTGTCGGCAAACAGGCCGAGCAGGAACGACATGAGGACGGACGAGACGGCCGCGAAAAGGTTGGACACAAGAAACAGCACGACAGACGTGCGGTTTTTGCGGAAATAGCGTTTCACAGCGGCTTCCTTTCGTTATTCGGTCAGGTCGCAGAGGGTCGCGTTTACATAATCTGCGAGACGCATGGGGTCGAGCAGGACCTGACAGCCGCGGCAGCCGGCGGAGACGCCGATCTCGTCGTAGAGCTGGGCGGTCTCATCGATGAAGGTGGGGAACTGCTTTTTCATGCCGATGGGGCTGCAGCCGCCGCGGATATAGCCGGTCGTGGCCAGCAGATCCTTGACGTGTATGAGCTCGATCTTTTTGTCGTGCGCGGCCTTCGCCGCCTTTTTGAGATCCAGCTCGCAGCAGACCGGGATGCAGAACACCGCGTATCCGCCGCGCTCGCCCTTCGCCACCAGCGTTTTGAAGATCTGCTCCGGCGGCATGCCGATGCCCTCGGCCGCGTGCATGCCGTTCAGGTCATTTTCGTCGACTGCGTATTCTTCCGCCCGGTACGGGATCTTCGCTGCGTCCAGCAGGCGCATCACATTGGTTTTTGTCATTTGGAAGCACCTCTTTCCCCGCCATTATACCTGATTTCCAGCCTTCTGGCAAGGAGCAAAACGCACACGCATGTTTTCCGAAAATGCGCTCAAACTATCCATATCTTACACAATGACAGGAGCGCAAACGCATGGGTGAAGCAAAAAAGGAAGAACAGGTGCGGCAGGAGCTGGTCGATCTCGGCGCGTCCACCACGAAGACCTCCCGCGGGACGATCTACACGCTGACGATCATCGGCCAGATCGAGGGCCATCAGGCGCTGCCGGAGAACATCAAGACGACCAAATACGAGCACGTCATTCCCCTGCTCGCGGCCGTGGAGGAAAGCGAGGACATCGACGGTCTGCTGCTGCTTCTGAACACGGTCGGCGGGGATATCGAGGCAGGGCTCGCCATCGCGGAGCTGATCGCGGGAATGAAGAAGCCGACGGTCTCGCTCGTGCTCGGCGGCGGACATTCCATCGGCATCCCGCTGGCTGTATCGGCGCGCAAAAGTTTGATCGTGCCCACGGCCAGCATGACCGTGCATCCGGTGCGGATGACGGGGCTGGTCGTCGGCGCGCCGCAGACGTACCAGTATTTCAACCAGATCCAGGACCAGATCGTAAATTTCGTGACAAGAAATTCGCATATTTCCCGTGAAGATTTCCTGCGCTATATGATGGCGACCGACGAGATCGCGACGGACGTCGGCACGGTCTTATACGGCGAAGAGGCCGTATCCTCAGGGCTGATGGACGCGATCGGCTCGCTCTCCGACGCCCTGAACCTGCTGCACCGTCAAATTGACCGGCGCAGGAAGCGTGAGAAATCCCAAAACCAGTAATTCTTGCGAATTGACAGCGGCGATATGCTGTGTTAGAATGCGGAGGATGCGAGCGGTGGAGTCTGTCATAGGCGCTGGGAGGCGTCCTATTCGCATCGGAGCGCATGCAGCTTTCGGCAGAACCATGTGGTTCTGCCGTTTTTTATTGTTCTGAATCATGGAAAGAAGGCATTTATCATGAGAAAAACGAAGATCGTCTGTACCATCGGCCCGGCCAGCAGCTCGGAGGAAGTTTTTGCAGAGATGTGCAGGGCGGGACTCAACGTCGCGCGGCTCAATTTTTCGCACGGCACGCACGAGGAGCATCAGCAGAAATTTGACATGATCCATAAGGTCCGCAAGGCGCTCGGTCTGCCCATCGCCATCATGCTCGACACCAAGGGGCCGGAATACCGTATCTGTACCTTCAAAAACAAAAAAATCCTGCTGCAGGACGGCGACGCCTTTACCTTCACGACCCGGCAGGTCGAGGGGGACGAGACGATCGTCAGCGTCAGCTATGCGGGGCTGGCGAACGATCTTTCGGTCGGCGATACGGTATTGGTCAATAACGGACTCGTGATCTTCTCAGTCGAGTGCATCGAGGGCACGGAGATCCACTGTCGTGTCGTAGTCGGCGGCGAGCTGTCTGACCGCAAGAGCATGTCCTTCCCGCACAAGGTGCTCGAGCAGGTCTATCTCAGCGAGCAGGACAAGGACGATCTGCTGTTCGGCATCCAGAATGGGATCGATTTCGTCGCGGCGTCGTTCGTCTCGCGGCAGCAGGATGTGCTGGACGTGCGGAAATTCCTCGACGCGCACGGCGGGCGGGACATCGAGATCATCGCCAAGATCGAAAACCAGACGGGCATCGACAATGTGGAGGATATCTGTGAGGTCTGTTCCGGCATCATGATCGGCCGCGGAGACCTGGGCGTGGAGGTGCCGTTTGCGGAGCTTCCGGCCATCCAGAAGTACCTCATCACCAAGTGCCGCCTGCTCGGCAAGCGGGTCATCACGGCCACGGAAATGCTCGAATCCATGATCCACAACCCGCGCCCGACCCGTGCAGAGATCTCCGACGTAGCCAACGCCGTCTATGACGGCACGAGCGCGGTCATGCTCTCCGGCGAGTCCGCCGCGGGCAAGTACCCGGTCAGGACCGTGCAGACCATGGCCGAGATCGTGGAGGAAACGGAAAAGCACATCGACTACGAGACGCTGTTCCGCAAGGAGGAGTTCCAGATCAAGAACATGGTCGACGCCATCTCGCACGCGACGTGCTGCATGGCCTGCGACATTGGCGCAAAGACGATCGTGGTCAGCTCGCTCTCCGGTGCGACGGTCCGGATGGTCTCGCGCTTCCGCGTGCCGGTCGACATCGTCGGCATGGCGACGAACGAACGCGTGTGGTACCGGCTCGCGCTCTCCTGGGGCGTCCAGCCGATCTTGTGCGAGGAGACGTTTACCTCGACCGACGTGCTGTTTTACAACGCCCTGCATGCGGCCAGGAAGGCCATGCACCTGCACAAGGGCGACAACATCGTCATGACCGCCGGCAACACCAACGGCGCTTCCGGCAACACGAACCTCATCAAGGTCGAAACGATCTGACAGCCAGCGAAGCCCCCGCCGGGATACCCGGCGGGGGCGTTTTTGTTTAGATTTCGGGGGTCTCCCCTTTTTGTTACAGCGGCTCGAGCAGGCAGACGGCGTGGGCGGCGATGCCTTCGCCGGAGCCGGTGAAGCCGAGATGCTCCTCCGTCGTCGCCTTGACGCTGATATTCTGCAGCTCCGTATGCAGGGCGGCGGCGAGCGTCTGCCGCATCTGGCCGATATACGGCGCGAGCTTCGGCCGCTGGGCGATGACGGTCACGTCGAGATTGCCGAGGCGGTAGCCGGCCTCTGTGAGCCGCCGGTCGACCTCGCGCAGCAGGGCGATGCTGTCCGCGCCGAGATAGCGGTCGTCGGTGTCCGGAAAGAGCTTGCCGATGTCCCCCATCGCGGCCGCGCCGAGCAGCGCGTCCATGACGGCGTGGGTCAGCACGTCCGCGTCCGAGTGGCCGTCGAGCCCCTTTTCAAACGGGATGCGGACGCCGCCGAGGATCAGAGCCCGTCCCTCCACGAGCCGGTGGACGTCGTAGCCGTGGCCGATCCTCATGCTTCAGCCCTCCTGCGCAGGATGAGCGCGGCGAGCTCAAGGTCGAGCGGCGTGGTGATCTTGAGGTTTTCCTCGTCTCCGTCGGTCAGCTGCACGGGCATGCCGAGCGCTTCTACGGCGCTGCAGTCGTCCGTGACGGCGATGCCCTGCGTCTTTGCGTTCTGCAGCGCGGCGGCGAGCAGATCGCGGTCAAAGACCTGCGGGGTCTGCACGGCGTAGAGCGTGCTGCGGTCCGGCGTGGCGTCGACTGCGCCGTCGGTCGAGACCTTGATGGTGTCCTTGACGCGCACGGCGGGCGCTGCGGCGGCGAATTTCTTTGCCTTGACGACGGCGGCACGGATGACTTCGTCGGTCACAAGGGGCCGTGCGCCGTCGTGGACGGCAACGAGCTGCGCTTTGTCCGACACGGCGGCAAGGCCCGCCATGACAGAGTCCGTCCGCGTTTCGCCGCCCGCGACGACCATGCGCATTTTGCCGTAGGCGGCGAGGTAGCGGCTGACCTTTTCCATGAGGTCCTTCTGCGTGACGACGATGATCTCATCGATCAGGCTGCAGCGGTCGAACGCGTCGACGGTGCGGCAGATCACCGGCAGCTTTCCCAGCACCGTCAGGATCTTATTGGTCCCGCCCATGCGCGACGACGAGCCCGCCGCAACGATGACGGCCGCACAGTAGGGCCGCCCCAGCTTTTCCCGGATCGCAAGGCCCCTGCGGAGCCCTTCGCTGAACTTCATATCTCTTGTCTCCTGTGTTACAGTGCCTGCACGAGCCGCTTATAGGTCTCGCCGCGCACCATGAAATTTTTAAACTGGTCGAAGGCCGCGCACGCGGGCGAAAGCGTGACGATATCGCCGGGTACGCTGTGCGCCTGCGCGAGCTGCACGGCCTCGGCGAGCGTGGCCGCGTGCAGGATCTCCGGCTGGCCCGGCTGATATTCCGGGGCGGCGCAGACGGCCGCTTCGATCTTCTCCGCCGTCGCGCCGCAGAGGATAAGCAGGCGGACATGCCCGCAGATCTCCGGCCCAAGGGCGTCGAACGGGATCTTCTTATCGTAGCCGCCCGCGATCAGCACGAGCTTCTGATGGAACGAGTGCAGACCCGCGATGGTCCGCGACGGGCTGGAGGCAATGGAGTCGTTATAATACTTGACGCCGTCCTTCTCCCGGACGAACTCGATGCGGTGCTCGACGCCCGCGAAGCTGCGGGCCACGGCGTCGATATCCTCGTCAGTGGCCAGGCCCTCGACCGCGCAGGCGGCGGCCATATAGTTTTCGATGTTGTGGACGCCGGGGATGCGGATATCGGCAGCGGCCATGATCGGCCTGCCGTCCCGGAAGATCGTCCCGTCCTCGAGATAAACGCCGTGCGCGGGTCTTGCCTGCCGGGAGAAGAACTCCACGGCGCCGGGAGCGTCCGCGGCGAAGGCGCGGGTGATATCGTTGTCGTAGTTCAGGACGACCTTGCCGACCCCATTCTGGTAGGCAAAGACGTTTTTCTTGGCCTGGACGTATTCGGCCATGTCCTTATGCACGTCGAGGTGGTTGGGCGCGACGTTCGTCACGACGGCGATATCCGCCGAGCGCTCCATGGACATCAGCTGGAAGGAACTGAGCTCCACGACGGCCAGATCCGTCGGCGTCATCTCCGCGGCCTGCGGCAGCAGCGGCGCGCCGATGTTGCCGCCGATCCAGACGCGATGCCCAGCATGCTCAAGGATCTTTGCGATGAGCGTGGTGGTGGTGGTCTTGCCGTCGGAGCCGGTCACGGCGATGATGCGGCAGGGGCAGACCTCAAAAAACGCCTCCATCTCGCTGGTGATCTCCGCCCCGGCTGCGCGCAGCCGGCGAAGCGCAGGGATCTCCGGGTGCATCCCGGGCGTGCGGAAGACGACGTCCGCCCGCACATCGTCGAGATACCCCTCGCCGACGTGCAGCACCGCGCCTGCCTGCTCCAGCTCCAGCACCTCCGCGTCGAGCTTCTCCCGCGGCGTTTTGTCGCAGGCCAGCACATGGATGCCGCGCGCGAGCAGCATCCGGATGAGCGGCCGGTTGCTTACGCCGATGCCGAGAACGGCGACCTTTTTATCCGAAAGCGAATCAAAATACTGATCGACAAGATGGTTCATATCCAAAGCCTCTCTGAAAAGATTCCTGCCTGTATTATATCCGCATGGGAAAGAAATTGCAATCTGTTTGACTTTTTCCTGCAAATAAAGTACAATACATGCGCGACCGGGTCGGACAGTCGCGGGCGCAGCGCCGAAAGGCCGCGCATGAGGAAAGTCCGGGCTCCGCAGGGCAAGGATAACGGGTAACGCCCGCCCAGAGCGATCTGAGGAAAAGTGCAACAGAAATAAACCGCCGCGGCCCAGAAATGGGGCCCCGCAAAACGAATGTTTTGTGGGGAGAGGAGGCGCAACGGAATGACCGAGACCTGCCGCTTGCGGCAGGGCGAGGGATATGAAGTTTGCGCCGACGAGGTAAGGGTGGAAAGGTGCGGTAAGAGCGCACCCAATGGCGTGCGAAAGCGTCCATTGCTGTAAACTCTATCCGGAGCAACACCGCAGAGGAAGCAAGGCCTGCCCGGCTGCTTCCGAGAAGGTGGCTGGAGCGTATCGGCAACGATACGCCTAGATAGATGACTGTCGATCACAGAACCCGGCTTACAGACCCGATCGTAAAAAATACGCCTGACTTTCGTCAGGCGTATTTTTTGCTTTTTACAGGGTCTCGAGCCGGATCTTGCCGTCTTCGCAGGTGGCTTTGATCGAGCGGAAGGGATCGACGTAGCTCCGAATGATGCGCTCGGCGATCGGGTCTTCGAGGTCGGTCTGGATGGCGCGGCGGAGATTGCGCGCGCCGTAGGCGACCGAGTAGGACTTTTTGACCAGGTAGTCCTTGACGGTCTCGTCCCAGGTGAAGTCGATGCCGCGGCTCTCGAGCGACTGGCGGAGCTCCGCGAGCATGATATCCGCGATGCCGCGGAAGTTCTCCTCGCTCAGCTGGTTGAAGCAGACGATCTCGTCGACGCGGTTGATGAACTCCGGACGCAGGAACTCGCCGAGGGCCTTCATGGCCTTCTCCTTCGACTGCTCCGTGAGGCTGCGGCCGAAGCCGACGCTGCCGCCCTTCTGGTTGGAGCCGGCATTGGAGGTCATGATGATGATCGTGTTCTCAAAATTCACCACGCGGCCCTGCGCGTCGGTGATGCGGCCGTCGTCGAGGATCTGCAGGAGGATGTTCAGCACGTCCGGATGCGCCTTTTCGAGTTCGTCGAAGAGGATGACGGAATACGGGCGGCGGCGGATCTTCTCGGTCAGCTGCCCGGCCTCGTCATAGCCGACATAGCCGGGAGGCGAGCCGATGATCTTCGAGACGCTGTGCTTTTCCATATACTCGGACATATCGAGCCGGATGAGCGACTCGACCGACTCGAACATCTCGCTGGCCAGCCGCTTGACGAGCTCCGTCTTGCCCACGCCGGTGGAGCCGACGAAAATGAACGAGACCGGATGCTTCTTGACCTGAATGCCGACGCGCGAGCGGCGGATGGCGGAGACGACGGCGGCGATGGCCTCGTCCTGACCGACGATGTGTTTTTTGAGCGCCGCGTCGAGGTTCAGCAGCTGCTCATATTCCTGCGCGCGGATCTTGCTGGCCGGGATCTTGGTCCAGAGTTCGATGATGCGGGCAAGATCGTCGATGGTGAGGACGGGCTTCGGCAGCTTTTCAAGCTCTGCAATCTCGGAATCGAGCTGCAGGTTGCGGCTGCGCAGCTCCGCCATGCGGGCGTAGTCGTCCTGCGTCTTCTCGGTGTTCTCGGTCAGCATGCCGAGCTCGAGATCGTAATCGGCGTGCTCCTTGCGGAGCGCCTCGAGCTTGCCGAGATCCTTGTTTTTGAGGTTGACGTCCGAGCAGGCCTCATCGATGAGGTCGATGGCCTTGTCGGGCAGGAAGCGGTCGGTGATATAGCGCTCCGAGAGAAGCACGGCCTGCCGGGCGATCTCGGGCGTGATGACGACGCCGTGGAAGGCCTCATAGTAGTGGCTGATGCCGCGGATGATGGCGATGGACTGCTCGATGGTCGGCTCGGCCACGGTGACGGGCTGGAAGCGGCGCTCGAGCGCGGCATCCTTTTCGATGTGCTTGCGGTATTCGTTGAACGTGGTAGCACCGATGACCTGGATCTCGCCGCGGGACAGGGCGGGCTTGAGGATGTTGGCCGCGTTCATGGAGCCTTCGGCGTCGCCCGCGCCGACGAGATTGTGGACCTCGTCGATGACGAGGATGATATTGCCGAGCTTTTTGACCTCCTCGATGAGGCCCTTCATGCGGCTTTCAAACTGGCCGCGGAACTGCGTGCCGGCGACGAGGGCCGTGAGGTCCATCAGGTAGACCTCTTTGTTCTGCAGCTTATAGGGTACGTCCTTTTCCGCGATCTTCTGGGCCAGGCCCTCGGCGATGGCCGTCTTGCCGACGCCAGGCTCGCCGATGAGGCAGGGATTGTTCTTCTGGCGGCGGTTGAGGATCTGGATGACGCGCTCGAGCTCCTCCTCGCGGCCGATGATATGGTCCAGCTTGCCGTCGCGCGCCTTCTGCGTGAGGTTCTGGCAGTAGGTATCGAGGAATTTGTGCTTTTTGTTTTTGGAGCCGTTCGGCTTTTCCGCCGCGCGCTGGCGGCTCTCGGTCTTTTCCGGCTCCGGGGCGGCGGGGACGTTGTCCTGTCCGGCTGCGCCGAAGAGCTTGTTGAGGAACGGGAAGGTCGCGGTCTGGCTGTCGTTCTCGTCGGCCTCATCGTCATCGATCTGGTTCTGGCCGAGCAGGCCCTCCAGACCGTTCATGGCTTCGGTCATTTCGCCGTTGAGGTTTTCCAGATCATCCTCCGACAGGCCCATCCGCTCGATCATATCGTCGACGGGCTTGATGCCCATTTCCTTCGCGCACTTGAGGCACAAGCCCTCGTTGACGGTCTTTCCGCCGTCAATTTTTGTAATAAAGATCACTGCAAGATTCTTTTTGCATCTTGAGCATAAGGTCGGTTTCATAGAGGTGTCTCCTTATCGTGCTTTTGCTTCTAAAGAGTATATCACAGACAGGCAGTCGTATCGTTGCAGAATTGTAAACGATTTTTGGAAAAAGTTTTACGGGACATACAGGGTCCCGTGGCCGTTGGCCAGCAGGATCGCCGAGCCGTCGGCGCGCATGACCACGCTGGCCGCGCCCGCGGTATTGTCGGAAACGTCGTATTCCTGCAGGGTCTGGTCATAGATGGAGAGCGAGCTGCTCGTCAGGATCGCCAGATATTTGCCTGCGGCGGAGATATCGAGGATCTGCTCGCCGGAGGACAGGCGGCCGAGCTCCGCGCCGTCATAGCCGACGGTCAGGACGGTATAGCGGTTGCCCGCCTGATAGAGGTTCATCACGAGCGTCAGACAGCCGCTGCCGTCGGTGGTGTAGTCCTTGAGGTACGACTCGCCGTAGGAGAAGCTGCCGAGCAGATTCCCGTCCAGATCGTAGAAGCTGAGCGCATCCTCGGCCAGCACGCAGAGCTTGCTGTCGGACACGAAGTGCAGGTCGTAGATCATGGCGTTGCCGATGGGGATGGTGCAGGCGATCTCCTCCGCATCGGTCCGGAAGAGGACGACGGAGGATTCAAACATGCCGTCCTGCTGCCCGAGGACCGCCGCGGCGGCGTATTTTGACCCGCTGGCCACGGCGCAGCGCATGAAGTACTGGCTGGCGGACAGCCAGCGGTAGATGAGCGACTGCTGGCTGTTATAGACATAAAGAACGGATTTATACCCGGACTCCGAGGAGAGATAGCAGATGCTGTCGTCCGCGGCGATATCGGCGTCGAGGATCGCGCGCTGCGAGGCGACATGCAGGACAGAACCCTTCTTCTGGCTGGCAGCCTCCAGCACGGTCCCGCCGGCGTCATAGGCCAGGGCGACCGTATTGCCGGTCTTGAGAACGGGCACGGACATGGCGGCCTGGATGGACGCGGTCTCCGTGCCGTCTTTATCGTAAAGGCTCAGGCCCGTCGCCGAGGCGACGGCCAGGCCGCCGGACAGGCCGGCATACTGGTTGGAGTTGCTCTCGTCGTAGAGGAAGCGGCCGCTCTTGCTGTCGTCCGAGACGTTCAGATAGCGCACGTAGCGCTGCAGCGCGTCGAGATTCAGCTGGTCGCGGAACACATAGGCCGCGACGCCGCCCGCCACGAGCACCGCGAGCAGCGCGAAGGCGGCGATGCGCTTTCCGAGGCCCGGCTTTTTCTGCGGCTGCAGCTGCGAAACATTATCCGACATGGAAAACCGCCTTCCCGTCATCATACCAGAGTTTTGTCATGTACAGGCCGCCCGGCGGGACGGTCGGCCCGGCGGCCGTGCGGTCGCCGTTCAATAAGATCTGCGCCACATCCTCCGGCGGGAACTTCCCTTCCGCGGCATAGACGCAGGTACCCGCCATGGCGCGGGCCATATTGTAGAGGAAGCCGTTGGCGCACACGCGCAGCGAGATGAGGTCTCCTTTGCGCTCGATCTTGTAATAATAGACCGTGCGGACCGTGGACTTGACGTCGGTGCCGACGGAGCGGACAGCCGCAAAATCGTGCGTGCCGACAAAGCAGTCGGCCGCACGCTGCATGACGGTCTCGTCGAGGTGCTTGGGATAGAACCACGCGCGGTTGACATAAAACGGGTCCCGGATCCCGGAGTTATAGATGAGATAGGTATATTCCTTCCTGACGCAGGAGCCGATGGCGTTGAAATCGTCATGGACCTCCATGGCGTTCGTGACGACGATATCCTCGGGCAGGTGCGTATTGAGCGCGTACGGCAGCCGGTCGCAGGGAATGCGCGCGGTGGTCCGGAAATTGGCGACGTACACCCGCGCGTGGACGCCGGCATCCGTGCGGCCGCAGCCGGTCATATGCACCGGATGGCCGACGACGGCGGCAGCAGCCTCTTCGAGCGTCTGACCGACGGTCGTGACCGTCTTCTGCACCTGCCAGCCGTGGTAGGCCGTGCCGAGATATTGGAGCGTCAGGGCAATATTACGCATAGCTTCCTTCCTTTTTACAGTCCGAAGTGCCGCAGCACGATCATCACGGCGAGCAGCGCCGCGCCGGTGAGATACGCGACCCAGTCGCGCGTCTGATAGTGCAGCTCGGAGAGCTTGGTGCGGCCCTCGCCGCCGTGATAGCAGCGGCACTCCATGGCCGTGGCGAGCTCGTCGGCACGGCGGAAGGCGCTGATGAACAGCGGCACAAGAATGGGCACCATCGCTTTGGCCCGGCTGAGCAGATTCCCGGATTCAAAATCCGCGCCTCTGGCCTTCTGGGCGGACATGATCTTGTCCGTCTCCTCGATGAGCGTCGGGATGAAGCGCAGAGCGATGGACATCATCATCGAAAGCTCATGGACGGGCGCGTGCAGCTTTTTGAGCGGCGAGAGCAGACTCTCGAGGCCGTCGGTGAGGGAGATCGGTGAGGTCGTATAGGTTAACATAAATGTCCCCGCCACCAGCAGGGAGATGCGCAGGACCATGAAAATGGCGTTTTCCAGGCCGGATTTCGTGATCTTGAAGATCCAGAACCTCGCAATGGGCTCGCCCTGGCCGTAGAAGAGGTTCAGAACGGCTGTCAGCAGGATGATGAACAGCAGCGGCTTGAGGTTTTTGAGCACGACCTTCAGCCGGATGCGGCTCATGGCGATGACCATCGCCAGAAACGCCGCCACGACCACATAGGAGACGAACCACTTGGCAAGGAACAGCGCGACGATATAGACGATCACGAGCACGAGCTTCGTGCGCGGGTCGAGCTTATGGATGGGGGTGCTGCCGGGGAAAAACTGACCGAGGGTCACATCATTCAGCATGTCGGACGGCCCCCTTTCAGAAGCGGCGCGAGCAGGTCCGCCGCCTGCTCCACCGTATAGGCAGAGGCCGGAACGTCTACACCGAGCTGCTGCAGCTGCAGCAGCACCTGCGTCATGCAGGGCACGTTCAGACCCATGGAGACGAGCTCTGCCGCGTGCGAGAAGACCTCGCCGGGTGCACCGTTCATCACGGCCGTCCCCTTTTCCATGACGATGAGGCGGTCGACGTTGGAGGCGATCTCCTCCATCGAGTGGCTGACCATGACGACGGCCGCGTGCTGCGCGGCCTGATAGGCACGGATATTCTCCAGAATGCTCTCGCGGCCGGCGGGATCGAGCCCGGCGGTCGGCTCGTCGAGGATGAGCACGTCCGGCTCCATGGCGATGACGCCCGCAATGGCTGCGCGGCGCTTCTGGCCGCCGGAAAGATCGAACGGCGATCTCTGCAGCTCCGCCTCGGAGATCCCGACAAACCCGGCTGCGCGATGCACGCGCGCGTCGATCTCGTCTTTGGACAGGCCCATGTTCTTCGGTCCGAAGGCGATGTCGGTATAGACGGTCTCTTCAAAGAGCTGATACTCCGGGTACTGCATCACAAGGCCCACGTGGAAACGGGTCTGGCGGGTGAACTTTGCGTCCTCCCAGATATCGCGGCCGTCAAAGAGCACACGGCCGGACGTTGGCTTCAAAAGTCCGTTCATATGCTGCACGAGCGTGGATTTGCCGGAGCCGGTATGGCCGATCAGGCCGACAAATTCCCCGCGCCCGATCGTCAGATCGACGTTCGTGAGCGCGGGATGCTCGAACGGCGTGTCCGGGCTGTAGATATGGGAAAGATTCTGTATCTCTAAAATTGGCGTCAAGGCTTCTTCCTCCGGGTATTGGTTCAGACTGCCGGGATGTACTGCCTGAGCAGACGGGCGCACTGCGCAGGGGTGAGCGCGTCCGTGGGAATGTCGACGCCGCGCGCCCGGAGCGCCAGCAACAGCTGCTCCGTCTGCGGGACGTCGAGCCCGACGCTGCGGAGCAGCTTTTCCTGCGCAAAGACCTGCTGCGGCGTGCCGTCGGCGACGATCTTCCCTTCCGACATGGCGATCACGCGCCCGGCGCGGACCGCCTCGTCCATATGATGCGTGATCAGGATCACGGTGATGCCCTTTTCACGGTTGAGCCGCTCGATGGTATCGAGCACCTCGCGGCGGCCTTGCGGGTCGAGCATAGCGGTCGGCTCGTCGAGCACGACGCATTGCGGCTGCATGGCCAGCACGCCCGCGATGGCCACGCGCTGCTTCTGTCCGCCGGAGAGCAGCTGCGGCGCATAGGTCCGGTATTCGTACATGCCGACGGCGCGGAGCGCGTCGTCGACGCGCCTGCGGATCTCCTCCGACGGGACACCGAGGTTTTCGGGCGCGAAGGCAACATCCTCCTCGACGACGTTCGAGACGATCTGGTTGTCGGGGTTCTGGAAGACCATGCCGACGTGCTGCCGGATGGCGAGCAGCTGTTCCTCGTCCTTCGTGTCCATGCCGTAGACATGCACACTGCCGCCGGAGGGCAGCAGGATGGCGTTGAAGTGCTTGGCCAGCGTAGATTTTCCGCAGCCGTTGTGGCCGAGGATGGCCACGAAGCTCCCCTGCCGGATCGACAGGTCCAGCCCGTCAAAGACGATATGTGTTTCTCCGCCGTCCTGCGCGTCATAGGCGTAGCGCAGGCGGCTGACTTCGATTGCTGTGGTCATGGTCTCTCCTTTGTCCAGCGGCAGGTCGCGCCGCACGGCAGCGCCAGCCCCGTATCGCGCACGGGAAGCCCCAGCTCGTCGGACTGCGTGCTGCCGCCGTATTTCTTCGCAACGAGCGTCTCGGTCAGGTACCGCATCACAGACGGGGCCAGACCGGTCGTGTAGGAATTGATGATAAAGAACAGCGGATCGTCGGAAAGGACCCGGCTGACCAGCTCCACAAAGGGATACAGGTTCTCCTCCAGCTTCCAGACCTCGCCGGACGGACCGCGGCCGTAGCTCGGCGGGTCCATGATGATGGCGTCGTAGGTCTTGCCGCGGCGGATCTCACGCTCGACGAACTTGGCGCAGTCGTCCACGATCCAGCGGATGGGCCGGTCTTCCAGGCCGGAGGCCTTTGCGTTCTCCTTGGCCCAGAGCACCATGCCCTTGGCCGCGTCCACATGGCACACACTGGCGCCGGCCGCCGCACAGGCGATCGTCGCACCGCCGGTGTAGGCAAAGAGGTTGAGGACGCGGATGGGGCGGCCCGCGCGGCGGATCGTCTCCATCATGAAGTCCCAGTTGGCGGCCTGCTCCGGGAAGATGCCCGTGTGCTTGAAGTTCATGGGCTTGACCTGGAACGTCAGCTCCTTATAGCGCACCTGCCACTGAGCGGGCAGGCGCAGATCCTGCCACTTTCCGCCGCCGGTGGACGAGCGGGCATAGCGCGCGTCGTATTTCCGCCAGAGCGGATCGTCCTTCGGCGTGTTCCAGATCACCTGCGGATCCGGACGCACGAGGATATATTTCCCCCACCGCTCCAGCTTTTCTCCGGCGGAGGTATCGAGGACCTCATAGTCCTTCCAGTTATCAGCCAGCCACATGTTGCTCTCCTGTCTGTTTAGGGATTGGACCCGGCGTTCGTCCAGGTGTTGAGGATCCGGTCGATGACGCCCTGCGCGTCGTCTTCCCCGGTGCCGGCCGTGCCGGAATCCGCTTCATCCTCCTCCGGCTCTGGCTCGGGCAGATCGTCCTCGCTGTGGATATAGCAAGGAACATTGATCGAATCCACATCCGGCGAGACGGCCGCGTAGTAGCCGGCCGGCAGCGTATCGCTCAGGATGGCATAGGCCTGGTCGAGCACGACGACGCCGTTTTTCGGGAAGGCACGCGAAACATCGAGCAGCGCGGCCTTGTGTGTGCCGTTGCCCGGGACCTGCGCGCAGTATTCGTTGGCCACATGGCCGGAGGCGTTGCAGATCTCGATCTCCTTGTGCACGTTGCACGTTTCCGTCGGCACGTCGTGCGCGCTGAGCGTCACGCGGACCGTGCGCTCGCCGCGCGGGTCGAGCGCGCAGGCGTCGGACGGCAGCAGGCCGCTGTCACGGCAGACCGTGACCTCGACGAGGTTGGCGGGCTGCTTGAACGCCTTGTTTTTTAGGTTCTGATGGACCTGCTCCATGACCTTTTTCCACATAACGATGGCCGGATTGGTCTCGGAGTCGGTCAGGACGATCTCCTCCGGATCGTTGTAGCCGCACCAGACGACACCGGTGTAGTAGGGCGTATAGCCCGCGAACCAGCGGTCAAAGTCGCGGGAGGTCGTGCCGGTCTTGCCGGCGACGGTCATGTTTTCGAGCTGCGCGGCGGTGCCGGTGCCCGTCTGGACCGTCGTTTCGAGCATGTCGGTGATATACCACGCGGTCATATCCTTCATGGCGACGTGGGAATCCTGCGTATTGTCAAGGATGATCTGCCCGTTGGCGTCCTTGACGACGGTATAGGTCCTGGCCTCACGCCAGACGCCCTCGTTGGCAAAGGACGCGTAGGCCGCCGTCATGGAGCGGACCGTCACGCCCCGGGTCAGACTGCCGAGCGCGAGCGCCCAGAGGTTGACGTCCGAGAGCTCCTCGCCGGTATTCGACTGGTAGGAGGAGACGAGCGTGGACAGGCCCATCTTGTCCTTGGCAAAGGAATAGCTGTATTCCGGCGTCATCTGCGCAACGAGCTTGACCGGAACGGTATTGATGGACTGGGCCACGGCCTCTTCTACCGACACAAGACCGCGGTAGGTCGAGTCGAGGTTCTTGGGCCAGGTCGCGGAGTCGGTGAAGGAATAGGGCGTATCGTCCATCACGGTCGCCGGGGTGACGAGACCGAGTTCGATGGCGGGCGCGTAGACCGCGACGGGCTTGATGATGGAGCCGGGCGAGAGCAGGCTCTGCGTGGCGCAGTTCCAGACAAGGCTCCCCTGCTTCTTGCCCACGCCGCCGGCCAGCGCGACGACGTCGCCGGTCGTATTGTCGACGATCACGATGCCGGACTGCAGCTGCTGCGAGCTCGCCGTGGCCGGCAGGCTCTGCAGGTCTTCGTAGACCGCGTCGACCGCCGCCTGCACCTCAGGGTTGACCGTGGAGTAGATCTGGTAGCCGCCGGTCATGACCATCTTGTAGACGATGTCGTATTCGTATCCGGTCTTGTCGCACAGATCGCTGACGACGTCGCGGATGACCTGATCTTCGAACCAGGAGTAATAATCATCGCTCGTGTCGCTGTTATCGCGGCTGCTGTTGGTGAACACCAGTTCTTCGGCCACGGCCTCGTCATACTGCTCCTGATTGATATAGCCCTGCTTGAGCATCTGGTCCAGGATGACCTCCTGCCGTTCCTTGTTCTCTCTGGTATTCGCTTCGCTGATATAGGGATCGTAGCGGGATGGGTTATTCGTGATGCCGATGAGCGACGCGCACTCGGCCAGGCTCAGGTCCTTGACGTCCTTGCCGAAGTAGACGCGGGAGGCCGACTGGACACCCTTACAGTTTTCGCCGAGCGGAATGATATTGAGGTACCACTCCATGATATCTTTTTTCGTGTGCGTCTTTTCAAACTCCAGCGCGCGGTAGATCTCGACCAGCTTGCGGCGGACCGTGACCTCCTTCTCCCCCGTGAGGTTCTTGATGAGCTGCTGGGTGATGGTGGAGCCGCCGGCCTCGCTCTTGCCGAGGAACATCTTGAAGCAAGCACGCAGCGTGGTGACCCAGTCGACGCCCTGGTGCTTTTCGAAGCGCTTGTCCTCGATGGCAATGCAGGCGTGGATGAGGTTTTTCGGGATATCGTCGTATTCGACCCAGGTGCTGTTGGAGCCGCCGTAGAGCGTCTGCAGCACCTCATATTTGCCGGTCTCAGGGTTTTCGTAGTAGATGACCGAGGTCTGGTCGAGCGAGAAGCTGTCCGCCGCCCACTCGGCCTGCTGCGAAAGGTCGTTCTTCACATAGACCGCAAACAGGCAGGCGAAGATCAGAAACGCCAGAAACGCGGTCAGAAAGACCGTCCCGATCACCTTGCCGATCACCGCGAAGACGTGGCCTGCGCCGGACTTCTTCGCAGCTTCATTTCTTTTTTGCTGAGCCATACGGACCCTCCATACTTTTTCTGTTATACAGGCAAACGGCGCATTGCGCCACTATATATCATGCTATCCAGGTAATTATAACACATCTGTCAATTATTTTGAAAACAAATTTTGAAATCCATGCAGTCTTTTTCTTCTTCCGCTTTTTTCCCGCGTACATGGGGCAAAAATCCCCTGTTTGGCGGGTTTTCCGGAATAAAATGACGTTCCAGCGTGGGGCGGGCCGCATCCGGTCAGCAAATTCCTCTTGATTTTATCCGGTGCGCAGGTTAAAATAGAGCCAAGATCAAGTGATACGGAGGAGCCCCATGGAGCAGCAATACGGCGACGATTTCATCAGCATCACCGACGAAGACGGCAAGGAATACGAGCTGGAAGTTCTGGCCGAGCTGGAGCACAACGGCAGCCGCTATCTCGCCCTCGTCCCGGCCGGCAGCGGCAATGACGATGCGGAGGAGGATCTCGAAGTCAGCATCCTCAAATCCGTGGAGGAAAACGGCGAGGAATTCCTCGAAGCCATCGAAGACGACGCGGAGCTCGAAGAGGTCTACAGCGCGCTGATGGATCTCATCTACGAGGAAGACGACGCACCGGAGGCATAATTCCGCCGCGCCGCAGCAAACTACAAATAAAAAACGCGTATCCCTGCGGGGTGCGTGACGGGTCCACTTAAACCCACATTATATTCAGGGGATGCCGGATACTTTTGCTGTCGATTGCAGGCCTCCCGCCCACGGCTCTGACCGGTGGTGGACGTTGGAAGCA
>ERZ808240.2240-NODE-2240-length-21813-cov-10.093529_pt1 | contig 21813 bp, 24 predicted proteins | sample MGYA00521084_ERZ808240 | MGnify/ENA primary metagenome ERZ808240 (study PRJEB31516, sample SAMN03275571) | gut metagenome | biome: mammalia-associated habitat; material: feces | host: Papio cynocephalus | place: Kenya | collected 2012-08-06 ...
GTTCCACCTGTTCCCATTCCGAACACAGAAGTTAAGCTCACTCGTGCCCAAGATAATTCGCTGGAAACGGCGCGTGAAAATAGGTAGCCGCCGACTTGAACAAAAAGCCCTCGAGGATTTTCCTCGGGGGTTTTGCTTTGTCCAAAATTAAATAGCAAAAAGAGCGGCACCGCAGCATTGGATGATTCCTCGCTGCGGTGCCGCTTTTCTTATACCTGAATTATGCTTTTTTCGCAAACACGATACCGATGGTACCGGGGCCGGAGTAGCCGCCGATGGTAGTGCCGATGTTGGTTTCGATGATATGTTCAAACTTGCCGTACTTGCGCAGACCGGCTTTGACGGCGTCCATGCAGCCGGGTTTCGGCTCACAGGAGGAAATGAAGACCATCGTATTGTCGATGTCGTCACGGCCTTCCAGCTGGTCGGTAATGTATTTGCCGACGCAAATGGGAAGACTGCCGCGATACTTCTTGACGACTTTCAGCTCACCGTCGATGACGGCAAGACTGGGTTTGATGCCGAGGATATTTGCGCCAAACGCCAAGACACCGGAACAGCGGCCGCTTTTTGCCATGAAGTCAAGCTGATTCAGCACAAAGCTCAACTCGACCCGTTTGGCGAGACTCTGGAGACGCATACAGATGTTTTTTGGAGGCAGGCCGTCCGCTGCCCACTTTGCGGCACGCAGAACCAAATAGCCCTGTCCGGTGCAGATGTTCTCGCTGTCGACGACCGAGACGTTCTCAAATTCCTGTGCAGCAAGCTGAGCGTTCTGGAAGCAGGACGAGAATTTGGAGCCGACGGTGATGTGGATGACGGCATCGTAATCTTTTGCAAAGGGTGCAAAGAAATCAGCGTACTCGACCATATTTGCAGCGGCGGATTTCGGGGTCTGACCGCCGTTTCGGACGTGGGCGAATACATCGGCAGGGTGGACGGTCACGCCGTCAAGGTAGCTTTCGCCATCCATCAGGATGTGCATGGGCATCAGTGAAATGTTCCATTGCCGGAGCAGCTCTTCGGATAAGTCGCAGGTGCTGTCGGCGGTGATTTTGATGTTCACAGGATTCTCCTCTTTTCGCGCCGCAGGCTGGCGGCAGTTTTTCAAAATTGTTCTATGCTACTATATCACAAAAAGTTCAAAATTGTTATCTATATTTATAGAATCAAATGTAAATCTTTTATGAAGTGTCGATTTGGACGGATTTTCTTTCTTTGTTCTGTACAGTTGTCACAAAATAAGAGCGCAAATTATGGTTCTTTCCGAAAATTCGCTCGGAAGTGTTTATTTTGTCGCCCAAAAATTATATAATAATAGGTGTCACCCTGAATACTAGCATGAATACAGCCCACTCGACGGTTGTTTTACTTATTGGAGGTTGCCTTATATGTTCATGTTTTCTGACTACAACCAGCACCTGCTGGACAATGTGAAGAAGATCCACTTCATCGGCTGCGGCGGCAGCGGTATGTATCCTCTCATCCAGATCCTTGCTGCAAAGGGCTATGAGATCTCGGGCAGTGATGTGCTGGATGGCAGTATCATCCGCTATGAGCGCGAGATGGGTGTCAAAGTGACTCTCGGCCACAGCGCAGATAACATTATCGGAAAAGATATGGTCGTTTACTCGGCTGCTATCGCAAAGGATAATGTCGAGCTGAATGCGGCAGCGTCTTACGGCATCCCGACCATCGAGCGCAGCGTCCTGCTGGGTTATGTCAGCCGTCTGTATAAGGAGAGCATCTGTGTTTCCGGCACGCATGGCAAGACGACTACCACTTCGATGATCACTACCGCCCTGGAACTGGCCGGCAAAGACCCCTCGGCTGTCATCGGCGGCAAGCTGCCCCTTATCAACGGATACGGCAAAGCCGGCAAGGGCGATGACATCGTTATCGAGGCCTGCGAATTTGCGGAAACCTTCCTGAAGCTGACCCCGTATCTGTCGGTTGTCCTGAACATCGACAACGACCATCTGGACTATTACGGCAGCATGGGTGAACTGAAATTCGCTTTCAAGCGTTTTGCTCTGATGACTCAGTTCATGATCTTCGCCAACGCCGACGACAAGAACACGATGGACGTCATGTACACCCTCGACCGCCGTGTCCGCACTTTTGGCATCGAGAACGACGGCGATTATCAGGCAGTCAATGTGCAGGAGTATAAGCCCGGCTTCTTTGAGTTCGACCTTAAAGAGTGGAGCAAGATCACCGGTCATATCCGTCTGGCAGTTCCGGGCCGTCACAACATCTACAATGCTCTGGCAATGTGCGCTGTCTGCCGCTTTGTCGGCCTGACCGTTGAGCAGTGCGCCGAGGCAGCTGCAAACTTCAAGGGCGCAGGCCGCCGCTTTGAGGTCTACGGCGAGTGCAACGGTGCTGTGGTCGTGGACGACTACGCACATCATCCGACTGAGCTGCGCGCTACCCTGAACACCGCTAAGGAGCTGGGCTACAAGCGTGTCATTGCTGTCCACCAGCCGTTTACATACAGCCGCACCAAGATGCTGTTCAATGACTTTGTGGACGTCCTGAAGATTCCCGACATCACGGTCATCACTCCCATCATGGGCAGCCGTGAACCGAACGACCCGACCATTACCAGCGCAAAGCTGGCGGCACAGATTCCCAACTCGGTGCTGGTGAACAGCCTTGAGGAGGCTGCAGACTGGGTCAAGAAGAACGCTCATGAGGGCGATCTCGTGATCACGCTGGGCTGCGGCGATATCTATAAGGCCAGCAAGATGATGGTGGAAAACAACTAAAGTAAGATCTCATTTCCGGGAGCTGCCGTGTTTCTGCACGGCGGCTCCTTTTTTGCATGCAAAACATCAATCTTCCCAGTTTTTTCCGGAAAAGTGCTTTTTGGCTGTCGAAAAAGATGAAATCTACCGTGAAAGCATTAAAACCTATTGACTTGATGGGAAAGTAGGGATATAATACAACCATCACCTACGAAGTTGGTGGGTTGATAAAATATCCAAGGAGGAACGTCAGATGAGCAGCATTACTTCGATGATTTGCGCAGAGCGAATGCCCGGCTCCCGGACAATGGTCTGGAACGGTCTTGTCATGCTGCGCTGCGCAAAGAGAGCAGGGAGAGTCTGACGGGAACACGTTGCAATACCATGTCCGGGAGCGAAAAAGCTTTCCGGATTTTTTTATACCTCAGAAAGGACACAGAGACTTATGATTCAGCTGGAACACATCACAAAAACGTTCCGCAGCGGTTCGGCCAGCGTGGAGGCCGTAAAAGATGTTTCCCTGGCGATTCAGGACGGGGAAATCTACGGCATCATCGGTTTTTCCGGCGCAGGCAAGTCTACGCTGGTGCGCTGTATCAATCTTCTGGAACGGCCCACCGAGGGCAAGGTTTTCGTGGATGGCAAGGAGCTGACGGCTCTCAGCGAGCCGCAGCTGCGGCAGGCACGCAAGAAGATCGGCATGATCTTTCAGCACTTCAATCTGCTGCCTTCCCGTACCGTCTTTGGTAACATTGCTTATCCGCTCAAAGGCAGCGGCCTGTCAAAAGATGAAATTGCAAAGAAAGTCCGGGAACTGCTGGCACTGGTCGATATGACCGAAAAAGAGACTGCTTATCCCAGCCAGCTGTCCGGCGGACAGAAACAGCGTGTCGCCATTGCCCGTGCGCTGGCAAACAATCCGACAGTCCTGCTCTGCGACGAAGCGACCAGCGCACTGGACCCCCAGACGACTCACTCGATTTTGCAGTTGCTCAAGCGGCTGAACCAGCAGCTGGGCATCACGGTGGTGCTGATCACCCATCAAATGGATGCAGTGAAAGAGATCTGCGGCCGGGTCGCCGTTATGGAGTCCGGCAAGGTCGTTGAGGAAGGCGATGTCTTCTCCATCTTCGCCGAGCCGAAACAGCCCATTACCAAAGAATTCATCCGTCCGACCTCGAACCTGTACCGCATCAACGAGCTGCTGGAAAGCGATTCCGATACGGTTCAAATCAAACCGGGCGAAAAGCTGGTGCGCTTCTCCTACCGGGAAAAGAATGTCTCCGAGGCTCTGGTATCGGAAATTTCCCGGAGCTTCCACCTGAATGTCAATATCATTTACAGCCAGATCGAACTGATCCAGGGCGCACCGCTGGGTGGTCTGGTCGCCATCCTGAGCGGCAAACCTGATGAGATGGACGCCGCCATCCAGTGGCTGCTGAGCAAAAACGTGAAAGTAGAGGTGATCCGAGATGGCGTTTCTTGAACAATTGATGCCCAATGTCATGGGCAAGACGTCGGAACTCTGGGAAAGCTGTCAGCAGACCCTTTACATGGTAGGCGTTTCGGGAAGCATCGCCTTCGTCTTTGGCCTTATCATTGGCGTGACCCTGACCGTTACGAAAAAGGGCGGCATCCTTCAGAATGCGGTAGTCTATAACGTGCTGGATAAGCTTATCAACCTGTTCCGCTCTATCCCGTTCGTCATCCTGCTGACAGCGTTGATCCCCTTCACCCGTTTCGTGGTGGGTACGGCTATTGGCACGAAGGGCGCAATTTTGCCGCTGGTCTTTGGCACAGTCCCGTTCTATGCCCGTCAAGTTGAAAGCGCACTGGCACAGCTTGACCCGGGTCTTATTGAAGCCGCCGAGTCGATGGGCTCGACTCCGTGGGAGATCATCTACCGCATCTACCTGAAAGAGTCCATTCCGGCTCTTTCCCGTGGCACGACCATCACCATCATCAGCCTTGTGGGACTTACCGCAATGGCAGGCGCAGTTGGCGGCGGCGGTCTGGGCGATTTCGCCATCCGGTACGGCCATCAGCGCAATCAGGTCGATGTGACCTATGTTACCGTCCTCATCCTGCTGGTTGCCATCAGCCTGATTCAGGCGTTTGGTACATGGCTCGAGCGAAAGACCACTCACTGAAACATTATCCACAATTTTTGATAGAACAAGAAAATAGAGGAGTAGAAAATTATGAAAACCGAGATCAAGATTTCCCGTAACCAGTTCCTGAAGGTCGCTGCAGCTGGCACTGCAGCTCTGGCTCTGGCCGCATGCGGCGGTTCCAGCAGCTCCACCGCATCTTCGACAGCATCCAGCACCGCCGCTTCTGGCAGCGCATCTGCTTCTGCAGAGCAGACCACCATCCGTCTGGGCGTTGTGGGTGAGAACAACGAGTACTGGACTCCGGTCATCAACCGTTTGGCCGATGAGGGCGTTACTCTGGAACTCGTCAAGTTCTCCGACTACACCCAGCCGAATCAGGCTCTGGCAGACGGCGAGATCGACCTGAACGCTTTCCAGCACTACGCATATCTGAACAACGAGATCGCCGATAAGGGTCTTGACCTGACGGTCATCGGTGAGACCATCATCGCACCTCTGGGTGTGTACTCCGATAAGATCACCTCTCTGGATGAGCTGAAAGACGGCGATTCCATCGCTATTCCCAGCGACGCTACTAACGGAGGCCGCGCTCTGAAGCTGCTGGAAGCAGGCGGCGTCATCACCGTTGACCCGGCCGCAGGCTACACTCCGGAAGTCGGCGACATCACCGACAATCCTAAGAACATCCAGTTCATCGAGGTCGAAGCTGCTGGTACTGCTGCTCTGCTGCCCGATGTTGCTGCTGCGGTCATCAATGGCGGCCACGCAGTTGATAACGGCTTCAACCCCACTGAGGACGCTATTTACCTCGAAAGCGTTTCGGAGGGCAGCGACAACCCCTATATCAACATCATCGTTGCTCGCACTGTCGATAAGGACAATGAGCTGTACAAGAAGGTCGTTGAGTACTTCCACAGCGATGAAGTTGCTCAGGTCATCAAGGATGTCTACAAGGGTGCATACATCCCTGCATGGCAGTGATTGAGAATCGGAAAGAGGGGTGACGTGGGATGTCAGTGGCAGAACAGGCAAAAGCACAGGAAGAGTATATCGTTTCGATGCGGAGAGAATTCCACTCCCATCCAGAAGTCAGCCTGCATGAGTTCCGGACGGCGCAGCGGATCGAAGAGGAACTGGACAAGCTCAGCATTCCTCATAAACGCTGCGGCGAGACAGGCGTTTATGCAGAGCTGAAAGGGGAACAGCCCGGCGACGGTGTTATCGTTCTCCGTGCGGATATCGACGCTCTGCCCGTCACTGAGACCCACGAGACGGTCTACCAGTCGCAGAATGTAGGCGTCATGCACGCCTGCGGCCACGATTCCCATGCGGCCTGCCTGCTGGGTGCGGCGCAGATCCTTGCGGCAGAAAAGGCAAACTTCGGTGGAACCATCCGCTTCTTCTTCCAGCCGGCTGAGGAGGTCGGCGCAGGTGCGAAGGAGTTCATCCGGGACGGCCTGCTGGACGGTGCCGAGCGTGCTTTCGGCATCCACGCAGCGTCTGATCTGCCGGTGGGAACTGTCGGCATCACAGCAGGCCCTAATAACGCCGCTGTGGATTATTTCAAAATTACTGTCCACGGTATCAATGCCCACGTTTCAACGCCCCAGAAGGGCGCAGATGCCCTTTATATCGCAAGCCAGATCGTTGTCGCTGCGCAGGCTCTTGCGACCCGTCTCCATTCGCCCACCGAGCCGCTCATCATCGGTATCGGAAAGCTGGTGGCAGGTACTGCCTATAACATCGTTGCTGGCGAAGCTGTCATCGAGGGAACCACCCGTACTCTGACCCTCGAGACACGGGCTTCCATCCAGCAGCAGATCACCGCTCTGGCTCAGCAGACCGCTCTGCTCTACGGCGGCACAGCCGAGGCCGAGTGGGTCGACTATACGCCGCCCCTCATCAACCCGGCGGATATCTGCGAGGAAGTCACGGCACAGGCTGAGGAGATCCCCGGTGTGACGGTCTGCACCAATCGCCCTGTTTCGCTGGGCGGCGATAACTTCGCCGAGTTCCAGCAGTTTGTACCGGGCGTCTATGCGTACCTTGGCACCCATGACCTCAGCCAGCCCAATACCGGCCTGCCACACCATAATGACGGCTTTGACATCGGCGAGAAATCCCTTGTCTATGGTACCGCGCTCTATGCTCAGTACGCTCTGTGGTGGCTCACCGAGGGTCGTGAGGCATAAAATCAATTCAATTAAAGAAAAACACGGCATCCGATTTAAAACCGGGTGCCGTGTTTTTTGTGCCTGTAAAGTTACTTGTTCCGTCTTGACAAGATCTCATCAAGGATAGCGTCCGCAACATCCGCCTTGCTCATGAGCGGAAGTTCCCGGGTGCCGTCCGGCGTGATGAAGGTGACAACGTTGGTATCAACGCCAAAGCCTGCGCCGGAGACTTTCAGATTGTTGGCGACCACCATATCGAGGTTCTTCTTCTCGAGCTTGGCGGAGGAATTTGCCAGCATGTCGCGCGTCTCCATCGAGAAGCCGCAGAGGAACTGCTTTGTTTTCTTCGGGCCGATAGTGCCGAGGATGTCGGAGGTGCGCTCGAGCGGAATGCTCATGTCGCCGTCCTTTTTCTTGATTTTATCATCGGCGACCGTAGCCGGGCGGTAATCGGCGACAGCAGCAGCCATCACCAGAACGTCCATTTCGTCGAACCGGCTGGTAACGGCGTCATACATGTCCTGTGCCGTCGTGATGGGAACGTCCTCGGTGAACTTGACAGGCGGAAGGGCCGTCGGGCCGTGGATGAGGGTCACGTCAGCTCCGCGCATGGCGGCGGCACGGGCAACAGCATAGCCCATCTTGCCGGTGGAGTGGTTGGTCAGATAGCGCACCGGGTCAAGCGGCTCCTGCGTCGGCCCGGCGGTGACGGCGATTTTCAGCCCGGCGAGGTCTTTTGGCCGGGCAATGGCGTGCAGGATGTACTCGATGAGGACATCTTCCTTCGGCAGACGGCCGCTTCCGACATCCTTGCAGGCCAGAATACCGTTTTCGGACGGGATGACCGTAAAACCGTAGTGTTCCAGCGTTTTCAGATTGTCCTGCGTGATGGGATTTTCCAGCATCCCGGTGTTCATGGCAGGGGAGACGAGCTTGGGACATTTTGCGGCCAGAACGACCGTCGTCAACATGTCGTCGGCGATGCCGTGAGCCATCTTTGCGATGACATTCGCGGTTGCCGGAGCGACCAGAATGACATCGGCTTTTTTCGCCAGCGAGATATGAGTGACCTCGAATTTGAAATCCCGGTCGAAAGTATCCACCATGCACTTGTGGCCGGTCAGCGTTTCAAAGGTGATGGGCGTGATGAACTGAGTCGCATTTTTCGTCATAATGACTTCGACATCCGCGCCCAGCTTCTTCAATGCGCTGGCAACGTTTGCCATTTTATAGGCGGCGATGCCGCCGCTGACGCCCAGAAGGACGCATTTACCTTTCAGATCCATCCAAAAACCTCCTGCGCCTCCACAAAAAGAGGCTGATGATGCTCTAAGTATAATCCAAAACCGCCGCCAGCACAATAAAATCTTTCTCCGGGCTTGTATCTCAGCCCAAAATGAGGTAAAATACAGCTTGACAAAATTTTAGAAAACCCCAATAAAAGGAGGGCCGAAAGGTTTCCTGAATTATGATCTTAGCCATTGATATAGGCAACACCACCGTCGCCCTCGGCGGCATCAAGGACGGACGTGTATGCTTTGTGGCCCACATGGATACGGTGCGCACCCGTACAGCAGCGGAGTACCGCGCCGAGATGGAGAAAGTCTTCTCCCACCGCCGCCACCCCGAGCGGCCCATCCGATTTGAAGGCGCAGTCCTGACCAGCGTTGTGCCGCAGATCACCGGCGCGCTGGCTGAATGCGCACGCTACTATACCGGCAGAAAGCCGGTCATCGTCTCGCCGGAAGTTCGCACCGGGCTGACGATGGGAGTGCCCGACCCTCATGCCGTCGGCAAAGACCGGCTGGTGGATGCGGCATATGCGGCGGCGAATTTTCCGCTGCCGGTCATCACGGTCGACCTCGGCACCGCGACGACCTTTAATGTTGTGGATGAGAACCGGGTCTTCCGGGGCGGTGTCATCTGCCCGGGTCTGTCGACCGGTCTGCGTGCCTTGGGCGAACGCTGCGCCCAGCTGCCGCAGGTACATCTCTCTTCGCCGAAGAGTGCCATCGGTGTGAATACCGAAAGCTGTATGCTGTCCGGCTCGGTTCTGGGAACTGCTGTCCTGCTGGACGGCATTGCCGAGCGCATCGAGGAAGAGCTGGGCCGTCCGGCAACGCTGGTCGTGACCGGCGGTCTGGCAAAATATGTGACTCCGCTCTGCCGTCATCCGCTGGTATATGACCCGGAACTGCTGATGAAGGGCTTGGGTCTGCTGTATCAACTCAACGCACCGGCACAGCACCACTTTTCGGGCGGAAAAAAGCGGAACTCCAACTTCCGCCGGGGACGTCGTCCGCATCCGCAGCACCGGGAACGCCGGGAAACGGAAGCGAAAGCAGGGTAAAAAGGTTTAGGAATTATGGAAAAGAGAATGAAATTAGGTATTCTGGGTACCGGCAAGATCGTACAGGAATTTCTGCCGTGGCTGGCCGGGCCGGATTCGCCCTTTCAGGTGCAGGCATTGTGCAGCACCGAGCGGAGTGTGCCGCTGGCGGAAGAACTCTGCCGGCAGTACGGTATTCCGCAGCACACCACCAACTATCTGGAACTGCTGCAGTGGGTCGATGTGGTGTATCTGGCAGTCCCCAATCTGCAGCATACCCGGTATGCCCGAGTCGCTCTGGAAGCAGAGCGACATGTCATCGTTGAAAAGCCGATGGCACCTACTGCCGCTGAAACGGAAGCTCTGGTCGGGCTGGCACGGCACAAAAAAGTCTTCCTCTTCGAGGCTGTCACGACGCAGTACCTCGAAAATTACAATAAGATCCGGGAGCTGCTGCCGAAGATCGGCACCGTTAAGCTGGTGCAGTGCAATTTCAGCCAGTATTCCAGCCGATATGATGCATTCTGTGCCGGTGAGAAACCGCCGGTGTTTGACCCGGACTGTGCAGGCGGTGCGCTGATGGATCTGAACGTCTACAATGTCAGCTATATCGTCGGCCTCTTTGGAGAGCCGAATCAGGTCAGATATACCGCTAATATCGAGCGTGGTATTGATACCAGCGGCATTCTGACGATGGATTACAGCGGTTTCAAGGCGGTCAGCGTTGCAGCAAAGGACTGTTCTTCGCCTGCCCGGTATGTCATTCAGGGCACCAAGGGCTATCTGCTCCAGAAGTCGACCGCAAATTTCTGCGGCGGACTGACCTTCCACCCCAATGAGGGCAAGGAAGAGCATTTCAACCTCAACGGCGGCAGACCCCGTCAGGCGGCAGAGTTTGAGGTCATTGCCCGTGCCATCGAGAGCGGCGATCAGGAGATCTGCGGCCGGATGCAGGATACCAGCATCGCGGTCAGCCGTGTTTTGACCGTGGCACGCCGTTCGGCAGGCATCCGCTTCCCGTGCGACCGATAACGCATTTTTCCTTTGGAGTTCCCTGACAGAGTATTCCAAAGTGCATTGATAAAGACCCGTATCACGGGCAGGTTTGCGCCGTATCCGACATCTAGGGCGGAACGGCAGCAGGAGGAAAACTGAATTATGAAAAACAACGATCTTCGTATGCTCACTCGTCTGGCACTTCTGGTCGCCATCGAGCTTGTCATGAAGGCCATCGGCCTTGGCAGTGTGCCTATGGGCCCGCTTTACATGAGCTTTCTGACCCTTCCCATTGCGGTGGGTGCGATCACGATGGGCCCGACCGCCGGTGCCATTCTGGGCGGTGTGTTCGGCGCAGTCAGCTTCTATGACGCCATTACCGGTGCATCGGCCATGACCGGCGCACTGTTTCAGGTCAGCCCGGTCAACACCTTCATTCTCTGCGTGGGTATGCGTGTCCTGATGGGCCTGTGTACCGGCCTCATCTTTGCCGGTCTGAGCAAGCTGGACAAATCTCGCACTTGGAGCTACATCGTCAGCGCAATGTGCGCACCGGCACTGAACACCCTGTTCTTCATGGGTTATATCGTGCTGGTATTCTATAAGTGCGATTACATCCAGAACATCGTCTCCGCAAAGGGCGCAGCGAACCCCTTCATGTTCGTCGTCCTTCTGGTCGGCGTGCAGGGCGTGGCTGAGTTCCTCGTCTCCGGCATTCTGGGCGGCATCGTCGCCCGTGCCGTGTCCAAGTATCTGAAATAAAAACGGTTCGCTCACGTCAGGGAAGCATCCGTTTTGCATAAAGTGAAAAATGACCTCCTCCGATTTTGTGTCGGGGGAGGTTTTTGCATGGTATGGAGATTTAAATTTGAGGTTTTGTGGGAGAGATCATACTTTTCGGCGGTGCAGGGTCTTCCGTTCGTCCCAATAGAAAGTCGGTCGACGTATGATAGAGGTCTGCCAGCTGGATGAGAACCGTAGTAGGAATGTCGCGCAGTCCCTGCTCGTAGCGGTTGTACTGCGGCTGCGGCATGTGCAGGATGGCGGCCAGCTGACGCTGGGTCAGGTCGTGGTCTTCACGCATGTCACGGATACGGCGATAATAAGCCATAAAATAATCCTCCTGATATCTGCATAGATATCTTGACAGTACCGCAGTGAGGTGTTATTCTTATCACAAGATAACCGTTTGGATATCAAAAACGGTGAAACATGGATTTTTTGAAAACAGGGGTAACGATTCTTTCAAAATATCCAAGAAAAACAGGAGGAAACCACTATGGCAAAAGAAATGAAGCGTCGTGAGTTTTTGAAGGCAGCAGGCGTTACGGTGCTTGCGGCATCGGTGGCAGGAACGCTGGGCGGATGTTACGATCTGCCGGATGACCCATACTATCCGGACTACCCGGACAGCTCGTCTTCGTCCAGCAGCTCTCGCCCGGACTCCAGTTCCAGCAGCTCGTCGAGTTCCAGTTCGTCCTCTTCGTCCAGCTCCAGCAGTTCTTCCAGCAGCTCGAGTAGTTCCAGTTCTTCGGAAGCTCAGCCGTTGAAGATTATCTGGACGATTTCGGACAATGGCGACGGCACTGCGACTCTGACCGGTTATGATAATACCGGTGCAACACCAGCCGGAGAAATTACCCTTCCTACAAAAGTATCCGGACGTATGATAACAAAAGTTGATTGCAATGTGGGTAATAAAGTCACCAAACTGACAATTCCGGGAAGCATTAAGAGTGTTTACAATGTGGCGAGAGATGATTTGAGCCTAAGAGAGGTCGTGCTTGAAGAAGGTGTAGAGCAGCTTGGGCTGAAAAGCTTTAATTACGGATTTTTCTCCTTTAGTGGATGCAAAAATCTAAGTAAGGTTCAGATTCCCAAAACCCTTAAACGGATTGAGGAAAGATGCTTCTATGACTGCCAAAGTCTAAAATCTATTTCTTTACCGGAAGGCTTGACAAAAATTGGAGATAGTGCATTTGCAGGTACAGGATTGAAAAGTGTTACTATACCGTCAACAATTGAGGAGCTTGAATGGAGTGTCTTTGCTGGCTCAGATTTGGAAACTGCTACGGTAAAGTGTGGGGCAACCAGTCAAAGAATGTTTTCGGGTTGTGAGCAACTGCAAACGATTGAGCTGAGTGATACAATTACGGAAATCAGCGATCGGATGTTTGAAGGCTGTACTGCATTGAAAATGATTCCTTGGCCGAAGAATGTACAGTCGATTGGATGGCGAGCATTCCGAGATTGTACAGCAATGACCCGGCTCTCGATTCCGGTAGGTGTAACTTCAATCGGCAGTGAAGCATTCAAAGGGTGTGTTGCATTATTGAAGGTGAACATTTTGGGCATGATAACGACGATTGAGGACAATACCTTTGCAGATTGCAAAAAGCTGAGTGCAGTTTATATTCCGATGACGGTCAACGAGATTGGCGGAAGAGCATTTAATCGATGTGTAAGCCTTCAGGATGTTTATTATCCGATGAGCGAAAGTGCATGGGCAAACATTTCGATTTCTGGAGATGGAAATGGTTTCCTTACCGCCGCAGACCTGCACACCAATGCTTTGCCGCTGGTGATTTAAGGAGAAAAAATGAAACGTCGTGAATTTTTAAAAACGGCAAGCATTGCCGCAACGGTCGCTGTATTGGCCGGATGCAAGGCGGCTTCGGAAAGTGCATCGTTATCAGAAGCAGCATCCGTTTCGGAAACTGCGTCGATGTCGGAAACGATGTCGGATTCGGCAACGATCGAAGCACTGATCGAAGAAAATAATGCTTTGCGAGATGAAATATACGACCTGAGAGAACGTCTGGCCGAACAAGAATCCGAACAGGACAAAGATACATATACTGTTGATGTTTCGGAAATGGGCGCATCGGTCTATATTACCTGTAAAAAGGGTGGAACCACCATCGACCAGAGCATCACGGCCAGTACGAGAGATCAGATGAACGAGATCGTGACGGCAACACTGGAAGCGTTTGGACTAGATAGTTCAGATGCCAAAAACCGCAACTGGCAGTCTATCGACACCCATGTTGACCTCTCGAACCAAATCATCTACGGCGAGATGGCCGGAGATTATAACGATGTAATTATCCTGCATGTTCCTGAGGGAACGACCGGTTATTTTACCGTTACATTCCAAGAAGAAAACGGCGCGTCCAAAGAGCTGAAAGGTTCAGACTTTGAGGTTACTACGGATAATCTCAACGCCGTTCTGGGTTCTCGGTGCATCACGGTTAAGAGGGACTAATTAAAATAGCGATGATGGATTTGTAAAAGAAAGAGGTGGAAGATGTATCTATCAATTTTGGTTGTTGGATTTGTAGTTGCGGCGGTTTCTCCTCCGTTAGGGTGCCTGATTTTGGCAGTGGACGCATATCTGGTTGCATCAGCATATCCAATCGTAGTTGGAATTTTGTGCGGAATTGCATATATCGCCTCTTGCTATACAATGATCTATGGCAACTCGTGAGGAAAAACAAATGGGATATTACAATCGGGAGCTGACAGCATACATAGAGAAGATCTGTGATGTGGAGCGAGAGCTGTATACCGTGCAGAGGCTTATTTCGGATTTGAATTATCAAATTGACGGCCTTTGCCATATACGAGATATTCCTTTGCCGGAAATCGTGGACAGCAGGAAAAGTCCATTCACTCAAAATGGCGGATGGTATTTTATGGCTCTTTTAGCGATTCCAATATCAGGCATCGTAAAAAGCGTGAGTGGTGGAATCACCATCGCAATCATTCTTGGAATTATCGGAACCGTATGGGGATATGCTCATCAAGAAGAAGTGGATAAAAGAAAAACCGAAAGAAACCGGGAAGATTACGAAAACGAAAAAAGAGCGGAAGTAGACCGGATGCGGCAAGAATTTGCCTACCAGAAAGAGTTGAGAAAAGAAGTAAAAACGCTTAAAATCCAACAACAAAAGCTGGAGCAGGCAAGGGAAAAACTCTATGCGCAGGGAAATATCCATGCGCAGTACAGAGGATTGATTCCGATTTCGTGCTTTTCACATTATCTTTCGACGGGTATCACAAATCGCTTAGAAGGACAAGATGGTTGTTATGACCGTTTTGACAAAGATGCTTGGAGACATGCGGTTCTTACAAATCTGCAACAGGCGGTTCAACAGCTTCAAAGTCTTCGGCAAATCAACATGGGTCTTTATGATTGCCTGTATCAAAGTAACGAAACTTTGAGTCGGATTGAAGCAGGCAATCAGAGGATAGCAGGCCAACTAGATGAAGTAAGAAGCAATACGGCTTTGACGGAGTACAATACGCACGTGTCAGCAATAGCAAATACGGCAATGTCTTATATGTACTACGACAAAAATTATCGGTCATAAGCCTGAGTAAGAACAGGAAAGTTCCGAGAAATTTGGGATGCAGGACTGCACACCAACGCTTCTCCGCTGGTGATTAAAAAATAATCGCTGAACAAAACGAAAAAAGAGAGGAATTACTATGAAAAACAAGTACGATGTCGAAAACTGGATTTCTCAGACCAACGCGGCCAAATTCCCGTCTGGAACCTGTTGCGCAGAGCGGTGCCGTGACTGCGCCTATATCGAAATGGATAATGACCATTACAACGACGGCACTCGCCGCTGTGATTACCGTGGCGAGTGGGTACACCCGTCTGACCCTGCCTGCCCGAAGTTTACTTACTGATGCTGAAAATAAAGAAAACGGTTTTAGAGGAGATTCAAAATCGTTTTCTAAGCAATGCCAATGTAGAACAGGGATTTCTGCTTGGAAGCGAAAAAAATCTGGAACAGGTGGATATGTGTGGGTCGATTCCGGTCAAACAGACCAGTACATATTTTATCGTGCCAGATGCAAAGCAAGTGGATGAAATGATAGACAACTGGGCAAAGCGAAAAATCTGTTTTTGCGGAATGATACATTCGCACGTAAGGCAAAAAGAAGAGTTGTCCGACGCAGATATATTATTTGCAAAACAACTTTATCGGGCTTACCAGCTGCCATTCCTGTGGTTTGGAATTGGCGTAGTAAAACATGATAAGCTGGAGTTTGAGTTCTATAGACTTAGACAAACAGATTGTCATGTTTTAATAGAAGCAGCAGAGTATATTGGTGTATAATAGAGGAGAAAGCAAAATGGATAGTGCAGTTATCTTTATTGGAATTTGGGTGGTTGGTACGGCAATATCGTGGTCGAATATTACGAAAAGAAGCGGATGGATTTGCAAGCATTTTTCAGAAGAAACGGTAAAAAGTTTAAATGAAAATGCTGTGATGAAACTTGTGGTTTCGCTGATTGTTGCGTATTTTACAATTGCGGCAATGTTCCTTAAATTCCTTCTGAAAGTAGTGATTCGGCTCACGGATGGCTTCTAAGAACAGATGAGATACGGATAACCCAATCAGTGAAGAGAAAACCTCCTCCGATTTTGCGTCGGGGGAGGTTTTTGCGTGTGCATCACCTTGTAAAATTCACGATTTTATGGTATTCTTACCTTAGAACAGGAATGGAAAGCAGGTGAACCGATGGCTGACGCAAAAGAACAGGACTTTGACCGCAAGCATCAGGAAGATCTGGTGCGCATCCGGAATTTCCGGCTGATGGACGACGATTTCATGAGTAAGGTGTTCGAGGACAAGACCTGTGCGGAGTTCCTGCTGAAAATCATCCTGAATCGAGATGACCTGACCGTAAAGGAAGCCCACGGCCAGCACGACATCAAGAATCTGCAAGGCCGGTCAGTGCGGCTGGATATCCTTGCGGTCGACGAGCAGAACCGAGCATATAATATTGAAGTCCAGCGCAGTGACCGTGGAGCCGGTGCAAAACGGGCAAGATACAACAGCAGCCTGCTGGATGCCAACCTGACCGAACCCGGCGACGGATATGATGCCCTCAACGAGACGTATGTGATTTTCATCACCGAACGGGATGTGTTAAAGCGGAACCTTCCGATTTACCATATCAACCGCACGATTGAGGAGACAGGAGAAGCGTTTAACGATGAAGCTCATATCATCTATGTGAACTCACAGATAAAGGATGAAACGGCCCTAGGCAAGCTGATGCATGACTTTTCCTGTACCGACCCGAAGGATATGAAGTATCCGGTCTTGGCCGAACGGGTAAAATACTTTAAGGAAGACATGAAGGGAGTGACGAATATGTGCAGAGCGTTGGAAGAGATGAGAGATGAATCTCTCCGAGAAGGAATGAGAGTAAAGGCCATTGAAACAGCACAGACAATGCTTGCAGACGGACTTCCGTATGAGACAATTGCACGATATACGAAACTGTCCGTGGAGGAAGTTAAATCTCTCGATGTGAAACAATCCGCTTGACATCTATCTCCTAATATCATCCACAACCATCCGCACACTTTCTGAGAAAGATCAGGGAGCGTTGCGGATGGTTTTTTATATTGCACGAAATCAGAGTGGCTGGCATAGAATGGCGAAACGTTTGGGGGTATGGGTGATGGAGCGAAAGCGGTTTGCGGTGGTAGGGTCAGATGCGCGGCAGGTGGCGGCAGGCCATGCGCTGGCGAGGGCAGGGTATCAGGTAGATGGGCCGGAAGACATCGCACTGGCGGATTACATCCTTCTTCCGCTGCCGCTGGACGAGGCAAAAACGCCGCTGGCGGAGCTGCTGCGCGCGGCAAGACCCGGCACGCTGGCACTGGGCGGAATGCTGTCGGCACAGGCGCAGGCCATCGCACAGGAAGCTGGGGTCGAGCTGGTCGACTACTTCACCCGGAAGGAGCTGACGATCCGGAATGCCATCCCGACCGCAGAAGGCTGTATTGCGATTTTGATGCAGGAACGAAAAAGGACACTGTTTGGGTCGGCAGTGCTGGTGACTGGGTTCGGCCCGGTCGGGCAGGCATTGGGTGTCCGTCTTGCAGCACTGGGCGCACAGGTGACGGCGGCGGCCCGGCGTCCTGCACAGCGTGCGCTGGCAGAAAGCCTTGGCTTGCGGAGCATCGAGCTGCGGCGGCTGGCAGATATCGCACCGGCATTTGACACGGTGGTGAACACTGTTCCGGCAAAAGTCCTGACCGAAACCGTATTGACCCGGCTGAGGCCGGAAAGTTTAATTGTAGATTTAGCCTCGAAGCCCGGCGGAACCGATTTTGCGGCGGCGGAACGGCTGGGACATCACGCCATCCATGCGCTGAGCCTGCCGAAGGTCTGTGCGCCGGAAACAGCAGGGGAAGCGGTAGCGCAGACGGTGTGCGATATCCTGAAGGAAAGGGAGGAACCACGATGAATGAACGGAAACGACGGGCGGCATTTGCGGTCTGCGGAAGCTTCTGTACGCTGGAAATGGCACTCCGACAGGCCGAACGGCTGACTGCGGCAGGCTGGGAGCTTCTGCCGGTGATGAGCTTTGCGGTTTCACGGCTGGATACTCGTTTCGGTAAAGCGGAAGATTGGAGATCCCGGCTCGAAGAGCTGACCGGGAATCCGGTACGGGAGAGTTTGCAGGCGGTGGAACCTCTCGGGCCGCAGAAGCAGGCGGACGCGTTGATCATTGCGCCCTGCACCGGTACGACATTAGCACGGCTGGCGGCAGGGTTGTCGGATACGCCGGTGACGATGGCGGCGAAGAGCCTGCTCCGGGTAGGGTGTCCGGTGGTGGTGGCTGTCTCGACCAACGATGGACTTGGAGCTTCCGGGGAGAACATCGCCCGGCTTTACCAGCGGAAGCATTTTTTCTTTGTGCCATATGGTCAGGACGACCCGGCGGCAAAGCCTCAGAGCCTGAAAGCAGACTTTACCCTTCTGGCGGAGACGCTGGAAGCCGCCATGAAAGGTGTGCAGCTCCAGCCGGTGCTGCGCGGCAAAATATGAATTGCAAAATGAGAAGCTTTTCAGGGACAGGAAAATGTGGTATACTAAAATAGATAATTGCCTGAACCTCTGTGAGGCAGAGTGGTGAAAAGCAATGATTCAACGAAATGAACTACTGGAGCTAAAAAATAGATGAAGAAACACATCGCCGCACTCTGTGCGGTGCTGATTTTCGTACTGGCATTCATACCGGGAGCAGCGGCGGTCGGGTCGTCGTTAACGACGACTGAGGCCTACTGCATCATCGACGCCGATACCGGTCTGGTGCTTGCACAGCAGAATATGGACGAAGAGCTTCATCCGGCGTCCATCACCAAGGTAATGACTCTCGGCCTTGCCTGCGAAAAAGCGCAGGGAGACTGGGAGGATACCAAACTGACCGTCAGCCATGAGGATGTCTATTCGCTGGCAGGAACGGATTCCAGCCACATCGCCCTGCAGGAAGGGGAAGAGGTGCCGCTGACAGATGCCCTGTACGGCACCATGATGGCAAGTGCAAACGATGGCGCAAACCTGCTGGCCGAATATTTCGGAGATGGAAGCATCGAGGGCGGTGTGTCAGTCATGAACGCGCAGGTGAAAGAACTAGGCTTGAAACACACCCATTTCGCCAATCCTCACGGTATCAGCGATGATGATCACTATACCAGCTGTTATGACATGGCACAGATTTTACGATGGGCATTGACACAGCCGGGATTTGAGACCCTCTTCACCCGAAATGACCCTTATATTATGGAGCCGACCAACGTTCAGCCGGAAGCACGGTATTTCTACCAGCAGGATAGAATGCGTGTTGGTTCCAGCCGGCATTATATCCCTTCGATCTTGGGCTCTAAAATCGGCTACACGAATATTGCCCGGTATAGTTATGCCTGTCTTGCAGAGCAGGACGGCGTTCGGCTGATCTGTGTGACGATGCAGAGCCAGCTTAAAACCGACAAGTATAACGACGTCCGGACACTTCTGGACTACGCCTTTTCGACCTACAAAAATTACACCGACCTGCCCTCGCAGGGCATCTCGGAGGAGCTGACCGTGGTGGGCGGCGGAAAGCCGCTGGGGACTGTGACGGTCACCGACCCGGGAATCCGGCTTCTGCTGGCTGACGGGTTGACGGCTTCGGCCGTTTCGGTGACACTGGAGCTACCGGAACGATATGTTCTGGGTGTCCAGCCGGAAGTTTATGCGGTTTATACCGTAAATGGTGGCAAAAAGCAGGAATCCGCCAGCGTCCGGGTCAAAGCGGAGATCGACGGGCTGGAAGATCTGCTGACAAAAAATGCAAATGCAGCGGTTTCGACTCCGGAGGATGCAGACCTGAAACATTCCGCATGGTGGAAGCTGCTTCTGATCTCGCTGGGCGGCACAGTCATTGCTGCTGTCGTGACATATGGTGTGGTGCGGTTCCTCGACAAGAGGAAAAGAAAACGGAAAAAGCGCAGACAAGCATCAAAAAGGCTTCGCTGACAAAAAACTGCCCGTAAAGCAGAATGAGAAGTCTATAAGAATCTGCCGAAAAAGCTGAAAAGCTTTTCCATATATAACAAATCGACAAAAACTATAAATTGAAAACAGAGAGGAAATTGAAAATGGGTAAGTTCACATTTACGCAGACCGAGATCCCGGGTGTTGTTGTTATCGAGCCGCAGGTGTTCGGCGATGACCGTGGTTATTTCATGGAGACTTATCAGAAGGATCAGTTCGCTGAGGCCGGTATCGACAAAGAGTTCGTACAGGACAACCAGAGCCGTTCGACTCGCGGCGTTCTGCGCGGCCTGCACTTCCAGAAGAACCACACCCAGGGCAAGCTGGTGCGTGTGACCAAGGGCGAAGTCTACGATGTCGCTGTCGACTGCCGTCCGCACAGCGCGACCTTCGGTAAGTGGGTCGGTGTCACTCTGTCCGAGGAGAATAAGAAGATGTTCTATATCCCCGAGGGCTTTGCGCATGGCTTCCTCGTTCTGAGCGATATCGCCGAGTTCTGCTACAAATGCACCGATGTCTATGACCCCACCAGCGAAGGCGGCATCCCCTACGACGACCCCACCGTCAATGTTCAGTGGCCGGACTGCGGCTGCGAGCATAAGACCAGCGCAAAGGACAAGCTGCATGAGTCCTTTGCTTCCCAGAAGTTCGAGTTCTTTGAAAAGTGGTGATCGCCTGTGGCAAAAATCAAGGGAATGTTTAACGGCTTCTGGCGTTACCGCTATCTGCTGTGGAACCTTGTCAGCCGTGATTTTAAGCTGAAATACCGCCGCAGCGTGCTGGGCGTCATCTGGAGCGTGCTGAATCCGCTGCTGATGTGTCTGGTCTACTGGGCAGTCTTCAGCAGCCTGATGGATATGCGCGGCAGCGGCATCGACAACTTCCCGGTCTTTCTGATGTGCGGCCAGCTGCTGTTCAACTTCTTCAATGAAGCGACCTCTACCAGTATGAGCAGCGTCCTGAGCGCAGCTCCGCTGCTGAAAAAGGTCTATATTCCGAAATACGTCTTTCCGCTGGAAAAATGCTGCTTTGCAATGGTGAACTGCGTGTTCAGCTTTGTGGCACTGGCACTGGTAATGATCTTTACCGGCAGCCCTCTCCATTGGACCATCATCGAGGTCGTTTATCCGCTCATTACCCTCTTCTTCTTCAGTCTGGGCGTGGGTCTGTTCCTCGCTGCGGCAACGGTCTTTTTCCGGGATATCATGCACATCTGGAGCATCTTCATCACAGCTCTGCTCTACTTCTCGGCCATCTTCTATGACCCGACCCAGATGACCTTTACCATCGGCGGCTTCAATATGCAGCAGATCATCAAGCTGAATCCGATGTACTGGTATATCACCGGTTTCCGCCGTACCCTGATGTGGGGAATTCCGCTGGATGCGAACATGTTCATCGTCTGCGGACTCTGCGCAGTCCTCTCGATGGTGGTTGGCATCCAGATGTTCCGCAAGACACAGGACCGCTTTGTCCTGCACATTTAAGGAGGGGAGAAGAATGGAACCGATCATTAAAGTTGATAATGTTTCGATGTGCTTCAACCTCTCCACCGAAAAGCACGAGAGCCTGAAAGAGTATCTCCTCGCAATGGTGCAGGGACGCTTGCAGTACGATGAATTTTACGCACTCCGTGACGTCAGCCTTGATATCATGCCCGGCGACTTTTACGGTCTGGTCGGTCTGAATGGTTCGGGAAAATCTACCCTGCTCAAAACTATCGCAGGCGTGTACAAACCCACCAAGGGCAAGGTAACAGTCAACGGCACCATTGCGCCCCTCATTGAGCTGGGCGCAGGCTTTGATATGGATCTGACTGCCCGGGAGAACATCTACCTGAATGGTACAGTTCTAGGATTCTCGCCCAAGTACCTCGATGAAAAGTTTGACGAGATCGTAGAGTTCAGCGAATTGCAGAACTTCCTCGATGTGCCGCTGAAAAACTATTCCTCCGGCATGGTGGCCCGTATTGGCTTTGCCATTGCGACCATTACCAAGCCCGATATCCTCATTGCGGACGAGGTACTGTCGGTCGGCGACTTCCTCTTCCAGCAGAAGTGCGAAAAGCGGATGCAGGAGCTGATGGCAGGCGGCAC
>ERZ808240.2241-NODE-2241-length-21808-cov-39.955546_pt1 | contig 21808 bp, 14 predicted proteins | sample MGYA00521084_ERZ808240 | MGnify/ENA primary metagenome ERZ808240 (study PRJEB31516, sample SAMN03275571) | gut metagenome | biome: mammalia-associated habitat; material: feces | host: Papio cynocephalus | place: Kenya | collected 2012-08-06 ...
CCGCGCCGAATACGACGGGCTCTTCAAGGGCCTCTGACGCGGCGGGGCGGGGGAGAGAGTTTTAACACAGAGGCACAGATAACCGTGTAGAAAATGTAGAGAATGCAGAAGAAACTCCGATGAGCAACAAAGGGCTACGCTAACGCTACGCCTTGGGCTCCGCGGGTACCGCTCACTAACACAAGCGAACAGGTTTTTAGAGAGACCGCTTCGCGGTCTGGTGGTGGGTGCGACGGGCCGCAGGGGACTGCGGTCCGCATGGTTTGGCCGGGGAGACTCCAGCACACTTTCACTTCCATTTTCACGTAAAATATGCTACAATAGTAAGCAATATGAACAGAATTCTCGAGAAGAAACAATTGTCCGACAATGTCTACCAGATTGTCGTGGAAGCCCCCCTTATAGCCCAAGAACGCAAGGCGGGGCAATTCATCATCTTGATGGTCGATGCGGAGCATGGCGAACGCATCCCCTTGACGATTGCGGATGCCGATGCCGCGCGCGGCACGATCACCCTTATCTATCAGACTGTCGGTGCGACGACGATGAAACTCGCGCGTCTCGGCGTCGGCGACGCGCTCGGAGCCCTTGTGGGGCCGCTCGGGCGTCCGACCTCCATCCGCGGAACGAACGGCAAGCCGACGGGACGCGTCGTTTGCGTGGGCGGCGGTATCGGCGTCGCCCCGATGCACCCGATCGCCCAGGCGCTCAAGGCCGCCGGAAACGACGTGACCATCATCATGGGCGCCCGCAACAAGTCCCTCTTCGTCATGGAGGACGAGATGCGGGCCATTGCCGGCGACAAGCTCATCCTCATGACGGACGACGGCTCTTCGGGGCGCAAGGGACTCGTCACGGAACCGCTGAAGGAACTATGCGAGAAAGGCGCGGTCGACGAGGTCATCGCCATCGGCCCGCCGATCATGATGAAGTTCTGCGCGTTGACGACGAAGCCCTTCGGCGTGAAAACGGTCGCCTCCCTCAACACGATCATGATCGACGGCACCGGCATGTGCGGGGGCTGCCGCATCACCGTGGGCGGCGAGACGAAATTCGTCTGCGTGGACGGACCCGAATTCGACGCGCACCAGGTCGACTGGGAACTGATGCTCGAGCGCATGGGTTCCTTTAAGGCGGAAGAGCAAAAGGCGAAAGAGCATCTGTGCAAGGCCGGCATCTTCTCGGCCCCAACCAAATAATCACAAGCAAGGATTTAGAATCATGACACCGAAAGAAAAAATGGCCATCCCTCCGCAGGCCATGCCCGAACAGGAACCGCACGTGCGCGCCCGCAACATGAAGGAAGTGGCGTGCGGCTATACGGCCGAAATGGCCAAAACGGAAGCCTCGCGTTGTTTGCAGTGCCCGGCGAAGCCCTGCATGAAGGGATGCCCCGTCGCCATCAACATTCCCGGCTTCCTCGCGAAAGCGGCCGAAGGCGACTTCGAAGGCGCGCTCGCGATCATCCGCGAAACCTCGCTCTTGCCCGCCGTCTGCGGACGCGTCTGCCCGCAGGAAAAGCAGTGCCAGAAGTTCTGCACCATGGGCAAGCTCCTGAAAGACGTCGAGAAGTCCGTCGCCATCGGGCGCGTCGAGCGCTTCTGCGCGGACCATGTCCGCGAGGCGGGCCTGACCGAGTCGGATACTGTGGCGCCCGCAACCGGAAAGAAGGTCGCCGTCGTGGGCTCGGGTCCCGCGTCCATCACGGTCGCGGCGGACTGCGCACGCGCCGGCCATGCCGTGACGATGTTCGAGGCCTTCCACAAGCCGGGCGGCGTGCTCGTCTACGGAATCCCCGAATTCCGTTTGCCGAAATCCATTGTGCAAAACGAGATTGACGGGCTCAAGAAGCTCGGCGTCAAGGTCGAGACGAACTTTGTCGTGGGGCGCACGCGCCATCTCAAGGATTTGATGGACAAGGACGGCTTCGACGCGGTTTTCGTCGGGACGGGTGCCGGTTTGCCCAAGTTCATGAACATCGAGGGCGAGAACCTCATGGGCGTCTTCAGCGCGAACGAATATCTGACGCGCGCCAACCTCATGAAGGCGTACGACGAAGAACATAACGACACCCCGTATTGGCACGGCAAGCGCGTCGCCGTCCTCGGCGGCGGCAATGTCGCCATGGACGCGAGCCGCATGGCGCTTCGCCTGGGAGCCGAGAAAGTCTATCTCGTCTATCGCCGCAGCGAAGCCGAAATGCCCGCGCGCGCGGAAGAAGTCCATCACGCGAAAGACGAAGGCGTGGAGTTCCGCACGCTTCAAAACGCCAAGCGCGTTCTGGGGGACGAAAAGGGACGCGTCAAGGGGCTCGAGTGCCTGAAATACGAACTGGGCGAACCCGATGCCTCGGGCCGGCGCAGCCCCGTCGCGATCCCCGGCAGCGAATTCACGCTCGACGTCGATACCGTTGTCGTCGCCGTCGGCAATGCCTCGAATCCGCTCATCCCGGCGACGACGAAAGGTCTTGAAGTCAACAAGCGCGGAAATATCGTCGTGAATCCAGAGACGAACGAAACGTCCATCCCGGGCGTTTTCGCCGGCGGAGATATCGTATTGGGCGCGGCGACCGTCATCCTGGCAATGGGCGAGGGACGGCGCGCGGCGGCCGGCATCAACGCCTATCTGGCGCGGAAATGACGTCCGCGCGGACCGGACAAAAAAGGGGCGGCTTCCCGATTGGAAGCCGTCCCTTTTTTGTCCACTGGCATCTCGCGCGCGCTACTTGGCGGGCTGGTCGAGCATCGTATCCATGAAATGCGCGAGAACGTCTTCGTATGCGGCGCGGTCGGGCGTTTCTTCGACGACGCTCTTTCCTATGGCCTTGGGCAATATGCGCGCCATCGAACCCGTCGTCAACTGCCAGGCGTCAAGCCCCATCAAGATGTTTCCGGGCTGCGCAAAAAGGCGTTTGCTGTGCGACAGGCCCTGCATGGCGCCGCACTTGCGCAAAAGAGCAGGGACGGGCTGCCAGTCCGGGCCCTTGAGTACGCCGCGCGCTTGCGCGTAAAGGCCGTCCAGGCACGTGCCTATGGCCAATGCGTATCCGTGCGGCAGGCGATAGTTGCTCATCGCTTCGAGCCGCAAAGCGCTCCACTGCGCGAAGTCCGTCGGACCTTTCTTTGCGCGCGAAGCTATCATGCTGCCGACAAGTTCTTTCGCGGCATCCTCGTCGCGAACGGCCAGGGAATCCGCGTTGTCCGCAATCCATTTGAAGATCGCGGCATCCTGTATCGCGGCGTAACGCACGCATTCGCCCAGGCCGCCGCGCCACACGCCGTCGAGAACGGTACGCGTGAAGGCGACATCCACAACAACCGCGTCGGGGTGCGACGGCAGGCGATAGGCGTCTTTCACATAGCCCTCGTTGAGCGCGGCATAATCCGAATACGCGCCTTCGGCCTGCGCAGCAAGCGTCGTGGGCATGCGCACGAACTTGACGCCCGCGCGAATCTGAGCGGCCGCAAACCCCGCAACGTCCAGCACGCTGCCGCCGCCGATGGCCAGCAAAACGTCTTTCCGTCCGATGCGCGTCTCGATCGCCGCGCGCGCCACGCGCATGGCGCTTTGGCGATTGTCGTTCTTTATCTTCTCGCCGCCCGCCAATATGACGGCAGGCCCCGCAAGCTTGATTCCGTGCGCCTGGAAGTAATGTCCGATGCGTGAACCCAAACCTTCCGTATAGTGCACGACGTTGTAATCCGCCACGAGCAGAACGCGCGGCATTTCGCCCTCTCCGCATTCACGCAAAGTATCCGCCAACGTCGCATCCGTTTCGTCGAAAGCGTTCGCCACAATGCGGACGGGATACTTTCCCTCCACCTTCCACGAGACAATGGACTCCTCTGATTTCTTTATTCTAGCCATGCCAATCATTTACCCTTGATCTTGACAGTGTCGCAATGGAACATCATGTTTAAGATTATACCATTTTTTGTCCGTTTTTCAAGCTGGCGGATTGCAAAAGCTCGCGCGCGTGCCGGTAGACGACGCCGCCTTCCGCGCCGCCTCCCAGCATGCGGGCGATTTCGGCAATGCGCGCCTCGCCGGAAAGGCAAACCGCCGTAGTGCGCGTGCGCCCGCCGGAGACGGACTTCGAAACGGCGAAGTGCCGCGCGCCGTAGACGGCGCTTTGCGGCAAATGGGTTATCGCGACGACCTGCCGCCCTTCCGCGACGGCTCTCATTTTCTCCCCGACCGTGCGACCCGTCTCGCCGCCGACATTGGCGTCTATTTCGTCGAAGACGAGCGTGCCGATGGTGTCGTGCGACGCGAGAACGCTCTTGAGCGCCAGCATGACACGCGCGATTTCGCCGGAACTTGCGATCTCCTCCAACGATTTGCTTCCCTCGCCCGGATTGGGCTCCAGCATGAAAACAACCTTGTCGCAGCCGTCCGCCGCAGGTTCCCGCGGTTCCAGCCGGACGTCGAATCGCGCCTTGAGGAATCCCAGATCGCGCAGTTCCTGCGTCACGACGCGTGCGAGCCTGTCGCCTGCCGCGCGCCGGCGGACCGTCACATGCCGACCGGCGGCGCAAACGTCGGCGAGCGCCGCCCTTTCCGCCTGCTCGAGTTCTGCAAGCCGCTGTTCGCGGTTCTCGAAGTCCGCCAGCCGCTTCTTCTTTTCCGCCAGTATCGTGCCGATCGCGCGCGAAAAGGCATCCTGTCCGGGAACCATGGACGGAAGATACTTGCGTTTCAGCCTGTTGACGACGCCGAGTCGTTTGTCCATCGCGGCGAACTCTTCGGGGTCGATCTCGAAACGCGACACGGTCTCCGCTATTGCGCGCGAGAGCTCCTGAAGGCGTACGGCGATCTCTTCCGTTTCTTTGGCCCATTCCTGCGCGTCCGGGCAATGCTTGGCCAGCGCGGCGAATTGCGGTCCAAGGCGCGCCAGTATCTCGCCCGCCCCGGAATCTCCATCCAGGGCTTCCGTCGCCTCGCGCGCCACCTGCGCCATTTCTTCCGCATGCGCAGCCGCGGCGTGCCGTTCGGAAAGGTCGTCGTCCTGCGCCGAAACATCCGCTTCTTCCAGTTCGTTCACTTGAAAACGCAAGAGATCCAGTTCGTCGTCGGATGTCGCCAACGCCTTCAGGCCGGCGATCTCGGCGCGCACGCGCTGGAGCCCGGAAAACGCTTTTTTGTAGGCGTCCAGCCCTACGGAACCGTAGCGGTCGAGCGTCTCGCGCTGGAAACGCTCCTCCAAAAGGCGCTGATTGGCGCGCGGTCCGTGAATGTCGACAAGAACCGCCGCGAGCTTCCTGAGCAGCGAAACCGTCGTGCGCGAGTCGTTCACCCACACGCGCCCCGCATCCTCCGCGCCGATCGTGCGCCGGATCAGCAACTCGTTTCCTTCGCAGGCGGGCAGACCGGCGTCTTCCAAAATGCCGGCGACAGCCGGCGACGACGCGCCGTCGATCCCGAACACCGCCTCGATCCGCGCTTCCTTCGCCCCCGTGCGGACGGCGGACGCTTCCGCCCGCCCGCCCAGGACAAGCTCGATCGCGCCGCGCAAGACGCTCTTGCCCGCCCCCGTCTCTCCCGTAAGCACGTTCAGCCCCGGGACGAATTCAAGTTCGGCCTTTTCGACGACCGCGAGATTCGAGACTGTCAATCGCTCCAACATGTCAACGCTCCGTCGGAAGCCCCCACTCCTCCAGCTTGCCCGCCATCCAGTCGAACGCCTGCTCCTGCATGGCGCGCGCCTTCCCGGGCTGAATCAGCGGCCCGCAGCAGCAACGGATGTCCTTCGAGGTGTCGACGGGGCCAAAGTCCTTGAAGATGTTCTTGAGCAAGCCCTTCTTGCGCGTAAGTTGGCAGCGGGTATCGACGACAAGCGGCATGACGGGGCATCCCGCACGCTCGGCGAGCTTCGCGCCGATCGACGAGAAGACCTTGCGGCTGAACACTTCCTGGCGCGTCCCCTGGGGGAAAATGAGGAAGCTGCTCCCCTGGCGAATGCGCTCTTCGCCCACGGTCAGCAGTTTGACCAGGTCCTCGCGCGGCGACTTGCGTCCGATTCCGACCATGCCCATATGGGCCGCGGCGCGCCCCAGAAGCGGCAAGTGCGCGAGCGACTCTTTCGCCACCACGCTGAAAGGGCCGTATGTCAGCACGACCGGCGGCAGGAGGATCGTTTCCGTCGTGGACATGTGATTGCAGAGATAGACGACGGGGCCCTTGTACGCTTCGCGATTCTTCCATCCCTCCATGTGCACCCGTATGCCCAGCCGTTCGGCGCGCTGCACCGTCTTGAAGCACAAATGCGCCCAGCGTTCCGTCGTCAACTTGCCCATCGGCTCGTACAGCGCGCACATCGGGAAAACGTACGCGACCCCCATCGAATAGGAAAACGTCGTCCAAGGCCCGCCTTTGGCGCGTTCCTTCGGACAGCTTGCCTCGGACGTGTCGTACGCGCCCGTCCGCAAGAGTTCTTCTCGGAATTGCTCAAGTGTCGTCTTCTTCATCGTCTACTCCGCATTTTCGGCATCCGCGCTTTCCGCATCGGTCTGCCCGCTTCCCGTCGTATCGGCGGGCGGCTCGCTCCGGGGCTCGGCTTCTTCCGCTTTCTCCGCGGCTTTCGCCTGGCGCACTTCCCGCAGCTGCTCGCGCAAGGCGGCCAGATCCTCTCGCATGTTCTCCCGTTCGCGCTTGGCCTCTTCTTCGCGCGCTTTCTGCTCCGCTTCGCGCTTCGCCAGTTCGTCGGCGCGCATCTTCCGGCGCTGGCGCATGCGCGTAGAAGCGCCCAGCAACCCCTCTTTGGCGGAAACGTCCGCGGCCGGGCGGGCGGCCGGCGGGTTCTCCGGCGCGGTGGACGTCCGGGCGCGCGCGGAGGCGGCGTTCGGATTCGGCGTCGCTTCGCCGGAAGCCTCGCCGCCGAGGACCAGATCGAGTTCCACACCGTCCTTCTCTATTTTGGCGGTCCGCGCCGCGGCGTCCGCCGCGACGACCCGCCATCCGTCGCGCGATTCCCCCGCGGCAAGATAATAGTGCCGCGGCATTTTGGCGGAGGACGTGTCCGAGAAGCCCACGCGCACGACGCCCGCGGGATCCAGATTGATCACGCTGAACTTGACCGCGCGCTTGAGCTGCTCCTGCTCGACCGACAACTGCTTCTCCGCGCGGGCGGCTTCGCGTGCGGAAATCGTGCCGGGATTGACCGACGGGTCGAAGTTCGCCGGCGGCGCCCCGAACGGCGCGCGCGCGACGATGCCTTCATAGCGCGAATAGGGGCGCCGCTCGACAGCCGGCAGCCCGCCGCACGCAAGCGCGAACAAAACGACAGTTACAGCATGTCCGTTCACAGCCGGTCGACTCCTTCCGCATACAAATTGACGCGCGTGGGCAGATACGCCGCACGCCCGACATCCCACGAATGGAACAATCCTTCCAGATCGCCTCCGCGCAACGCGGCGCCGACCGTCTCCGTCCCCATGAGCTTCGCGAGCCATTCGGGACGCGCGCCGGCCGCCATTTCCTCCGCATGCCGCCGCAGAAGCGCGGCGAGAATCAAGACGCCGGCGCGGACCGGACGGTACGGCGCGGCGGGCGACGTCGAGAGGAGAATGCCGTCCAACACGGATCCCGCCGAAGCCCCTGCCGCGCACGCGTATCTGTAAGGGCGCATCTCCACGCCGCATGCGGACAGTCCCGGCTCCAGATCCTCCATGACCGCGCGGGCGTCCAGCCACGGCGCCCCCAGAACACGAAAGGCGAGCGCGCCCTGCCGGTCGCAGTCGACGGCCGGATACGCCTCCGTGAAGACGGTCGCCGGATAAAGCGCCGCGCTGTCCCAGCTGCGGATGGCGGGGCTGGGCGGCATGAAGTTCGCCCACGGTTCGCGGCGCGCATGGGACCACCCTTCCAGGCGCACCACGCGCAGATCCAAATCCAGCTTCTCCGCCTCGCGGATCCAAAGCGCGCATTCGCCCGGCGTCATGCCATGGCAAAGCGGCACGCCGATCGGCGCGACAAAGCTTTCGCGGCCGGGCTCCACGAGAGGCCCGTCCACAACATCCCCGAGCGGAATCGGCCGGTCCAGGACCGTCACGGGAATGTGCGCTTCGGCGCAGGCTTCGAGCGTGTTCTTCAATGTCGCCAGATACGTATAGCACCGCACCCCGATGTCGCACAGGTCGATCACCATCCGCGAGACGCCCGCCAGCATTCCGGGCGTCGGTTTGCGATGCGCGCCATACAGCGAGCAAATCGGCAGACCAAGGAATGGATGCCGGGCGTCCGCGGCGTTTTCGCCCGGGGCGAGCGCGCCGAAGAAACCGTGTTCGGCGGAATAAAGCGCCTTCAAACGTCCCGGAAAGCGCCGCGCCAGCAAAAACGCGGTGCGCGTCGCCTGCATCGTCAACAAGCCCAGCGGACCCGTCGACGACTCCAGATCGCGAAGGAGCTGTTCGTGATCGACGGTCATTCCGCGCCAGCCCCTTCCCCGCGGTCGAGCCGTGCGCGAAGAGACCCCAGGGCCGCCGCGGTGTTCGCGAGCGAAGGATCCCCTCCCGCCGCCACAAGATTGTCGCTCGCGGCGCCATGCAGCCAGACGGCCGCGCACGCCGCGGTGAACGCGTCGCCCCTCAGGTACGCCCACCGCGCCCCCAGGACGCCGGAAAGCAGATCGCCCATTCCGCCCAACGCCATGGCGGGATTCCCCGTGCCGTTCTTGTAGACGCGCCGCCCGTCCGCAGACACGACCAGCGTGTCCGGGCCCTTCAAAACGATCGTGGCGTGGTACCGCGCCGCCAATGCATGCGCAGCGCCCGACCTGTCCGCGGAGACTTTCTCGCGCCGGACGCCCAGCAGTCGCGCCGCCTCGCCTTCATGCGGCGTCAGCACGAGCTCCTGCCCCGAAACGGCCGTGTGCGGATTCGACTCCGCATACCAGCCGGCCAGAATCGTCAGCGCGTCCGCGTCCAGCACGAATCTTCCCGAACTGCCCGACAAGATCCGCGAAAGTATCGCCTGCGCGTTCAGTCCCGTCGAAAGCCCCATGCCGGCGACGGTGACGTCCGCCTTCGGCGGCACGCAGGCAAGCGTAAGCTTCGTGAACGTCGCTTCGGGAACATGCACGCCCGCGGCGATCCGCGATGCGTCCGGCACGACAAGCTGCACAAGTCCCGCGCCTGCGGCCCGCGCACCCAGCGCCGAAATCACGGGCGCATGGATGTAATGGCCCGAACCGCCGACTATCGTCACGGTTCCGACCGAGTATTTCGTCGCAGCAAACGGGCGAACCGGAAACGCACTCTCTACCTCACGCGGAATTTTCATGTCCTCTATTATACCAAATATTCGGGATTTTAGGGAGTCGAAATTGCCCTGCTGGAAAAGCGGGAAAAGCGTACCCTGTCGTGAAACTCCCGGGACAGGTCGTTCCGACGGGTGGAGAGCTAGGGTCGAAAAGGAGAAGGAACGGTTGAGAAAGCGGAGTTCCAGAGGCACTGCGGGGGTCGTCGACACTCCACACATAAGCGGGGGGGGGGGGGCTTCGCGGAGCTCAAAGGCAGGTAACGGGGTGAGACAGCCGCATCCTTTCCGCATCGCGCGGCCGTTCCAGCAGAACGGGGTGGCCGTTCCGGCGCAACGGGGTAGGCGTTCCGGCGCAACGGCATCACCGTTCCGGCGCAACGGCATCACCGTTCCGGCGCGACGGCATCACCGTTCCGGCGCGACCCGGAAGGCCTCTCGCACAGAAAGCAAACATCATCTTTCCTCTCCAAGGGTAGGGGCGGCAGTCCCCTGCCGCCCGCCCGAAAGGGATCCTTTGAACGGGCTGCAGGGGATATTTGGCCGTGGAGATCGGGAGAACGGGAAAATGGCTTGAAAACCCGGGACGGTCCGGACTACCGTCCCCGTTCCACCCGCCGGACACGCCCGAGACGGGGCCAAACGCCGCGAGGCCGGGCTCCCGTTCCTGCGTGAGATTTGCCCCTCCAGTCCACACCGCAATAGGCACACGCGCGTCCGCGGCGTTTCTCCTGTGTAAAGGACCTTCTTTTTAAGCGATATGTGCATGTTTCATGTTTGATTCATGATAAAAATGCAACAATCTACAAGTCCTGGGCGGGCGACAAGCTGGAATCCACGGGATTATCCGGTCCGTGGACGGCAGGTTGAGGCCCTGACCACAAGCGGCGCGGGAAGAAAGACTTCCAGGGCGGAACTCTGCGGATTCCTCATCCGGCGAAGAAGCAAAGAAAAGGCTTTCGCCCCGATTTCCCGGCAGGGCTGGTGAATGGTAGTGAGTGGCGGCGTAAGCAACGCGGCAATCTGCACGTCGTCGAATCCGGCCAGCAGAATGTCGTCCGGAATCTTGAGCCCCGCGTTCTCCAGAGTCTGCTTGACTTGCGCGGCCAGCGTGTCGTTTCCGCAGACAAAGGCGTCAGGCCGGCCTTTCCGGAGATGCCGGCGCAACGCCGCGGAGTCGTCCGGTGCGGCGGACAAAACGCGCACGGGGGCATCCCGGCGCGCGCAACCGCCGCGCGAACGCCGTCAAGACGGCCGTGGACGCTCCAGGCGCAGTCCGGCCGCAGGACGAAATCGATTTGCCGCGCGCCCGCGGCAAGCAGATGGTCCGCCAGCCTCCAGCCCGCCTGGAAATTGTTTATTCCGACGAGATCGCAGGCGGTGCGGCCGGGAGGCTGGACGGCGTCATAGTCGATCAGCACGACGGGGACTTCCGCCGCGGCGAAAACCGCCAGCATCGCCGCATTCAATTCCGTCGAATTGCGCACAAACTCGAACGGCTGGAGAATGACGCCCGAGGCGCCGCAGTCCACCAGATTCTGCGCCAGCGCCATCGCGTCCCGGGCCAAACGCACCGGATTGTCCGCCGCGGTGTTGCCGAACAGGATGGAATAGCCCTTGCGCTGGGCGAGCATGGAGATTTCGCCCACGATGGGCTGAAAGAACTCGGAATAGGACGTGCCGCGCACGACCAACCCGATTTTGCGTCTGACGGCACGGCGTGTCAGGCGCGGCGGTTCACCGGGATTCCCTTCGACAAGTCCCTGCCGGCGCAATTCAAGATAAGCGCGATGCACGGTATTGCGGGTCAACCCCTTCTCCCGGGCCAGGGCGGATTCGGACGGAAACGGATTTCCGGCCGTGAAGACGGCGTCCAGAATCTGCTGTCTAAGTTCTTTGAAAAGCTGCCGGTACTTTGACGGTTGCATTAGGCTAGGCTCCTTTCGACGCGTCTATTGTACCTGAAAAAACCGGGATTGCAATGGCAGAGCGATCAAAACAGGCAGTCCTCCACATAGGCGCACAAGGCGTGGTAAACCGGCAGATGGAGTTCCTGCACCTTGAAAGTCTCGTTCGCCGGCACGCGTATCGCCACATCCGCCAGCGCCGCAAGGCTTCCGCCCCTCGCCCCCGTCAAAGCTATGACGCGCATTCCCTTGGCGCGGGCGACGCGCGCGGCGTGCATGCAATTCATGCTGTCGCCGCTTGTCGAGAGCGCCATCAACACGTCGTCCGCGCCACCCAGTCCGAGAACCTGCTGGGCGAACGCCGCCTCCCACGCCACGTCGTTCGCGAACGCCGTCAGCAATCCGCTCATGGAGACAAGCGAAATCGCCGGCAGGGCGCCCTCCAGACGAGCCGCCAGTTCCGGCGGGAGCTTGGCGGCGATCTCTTCCGCGACCGGGCGGGGCTTGCGGAATTTCTTCATGAGCTCGCCCACGATGTGCTCCGCGTCGGCCGCGCTGCCGCCGTTCCCGCACACGAGAACCTTGCCGTCGCCGCGGAAGCAGTCCGACAGCGCGTCCGCGGCGGCGGCGATTTCCGCCGCGCAGACTTCCAGTTGCGGATACCGCGCGAGAAGTTCTTCAATCGCATTCATCTCGTTTTCCATCCTGTTCTTCCATCCCGGCGACGGCAAGCGCGGTGTAATCGCCCACGTTCTCGGACAGTCCGGCGGGGACGATGCGGCAAACGCTCCGTGAAGCCGCCAGCGCCTCGCGCTCCACCAAGGGGGCGATCTCGCGCAGAAAACGGGCGGACTGCCGCATGAACACGCCGCCCAGCACAATCATCTCCGGATTGAGGATGTCGATCGTATACGCCAGTATCGTCGCCAGATGCCGCGCGGACTCCGCGAAAACGGAAAGGCAGAACGCGTCCCCCGCATCCACCCGGGCGAAAAGGTCGCGCGCGCTGAAGTCGTCCGGCAATCGCATCCCCCGTTCGGCTGCGCGCAAACGGGCGAGCTTGACCAGGCCGGCGCCCGAGCAGAACCCCTCCGCGCTGCCAGCCTTGCCGTATCCGGCGGGACCGGTCTCCGCCAGGCGGATGTGGCCGATTTCGCCCGCATTGTCGTTCGTGCCCGTGTAGAGGCGTCCGTCGAGGATGAGCCCGGCGCCCAGTCCCGTGCCGAATGTCATGAACACCATGTTCCGCGTGCCGCGTCCGGCGCCGAACTTCCATTCGGCGTACGCGCAGGCGTTGGCGTCGTTCTGCAGGCGCACGGGAATGTCGAACCGTTCCGCGAAATACTCCACGACCGGGACGCGGTCCCATCCCGGCAGATTCGGAGGCGAAAGGACCACGCCGCGCCGAGAATCAAGCGGACCGCCGCAGCTGACGCCGACAGACGCCGGACGTCCCTCCCGGAACGCCGGCAGCCGCGCAATGCGCCGCGCATACTCGGCCAGGACCTGACGCCACGGGAGGCCGCGCGTCTCGAATTCCTCGCGATGCAGAATCTCAATGGCGCCGGCCGTGCAGGCGCCGCACGACAGGGCGCACTTCGTGCCGCCTATGTCGACGCCGATCCGGACGCTCACTTCATCCATTCCGCCACCTCCTTGAAGTCGAAAGGCGGTTCGCCGTAGAGGAACCAGTTGGCTTGCTTTTCGCCCGCCTGCTCGTAGACGATGTCGAGCATGCCTTGCCCCGACCAGTCCACCGTTCCTATTTCGCGCGTGCCGTTGGCCGGGACCGTGTATGCCGTCTCGAGAAGCGTCTTGCCGCTCGCCCGGTCCGTGACCGTCGCCTTGCCCGCCACAGGCTCGAGCGTGTCGTTTACGGCGACGACCCTGCGATCGTCGCGCACCATCACGAGCTGATCGCGTTGGACGTTTCGGATGGTCCGGTAGGCCCGTTTTTTGCCGCCGTACCAGTCGACGACCGCATCGGAGATCTGCGGCCAGCCATCCCGCATGTTCCACCAGATCAACCCGTTCTTGCGCGTGAACTTCAGCGAACGGAACAACTCGACAAAAGTCTTCATCGCCTCGGCCTGGACAATCTGGGAAGCGAGAATGAAATCGTCCAGGTCCGTCGGCACGGCGCCGAACATGATCTTCAGCTGGTTTGTCATGAGCGAATTGCGCCGGAAGCCGAATCCGTCCAGCCACGGATCAGACGCCTTGAACTGCCATTCCTCGTTCCAATGGTAGTCCTTCCAGGGATCCGTGCCGGTCACCTTCGTCCACGGATAGACGTTGTCTTTCGTCATCATCCGCTCGAGCGATTCGCGGTTGGGGCAGCCGTGATAGCCCATTTCGCTCGCGAACCAGCAGGGCGAATTGGTGTAGTAGTCCGTTTTGTAGTAGGCGCGCGCCCCCCAAAGATGGTTCTCGCTCGGCTTGGCCAGCCCGGCGACGACATCGGGCGAGAGATAGGGCGAACTGGGCAGGTACGGGCGCGTCGCGTCGAACTCGCGCACCACGGCGGGGAGCGTCACGCGGCTGGTGACGTCGCGGCCGGGGTCCCACAAAATCGTTTTCGCCCCGCCCAGCCGCCAGCGCGGCGCCACGTCGTTTTCGTTGTTGCCGCTCCACAGGGCAAGCGAAGGATGGTTGCGGAACGCGAGGACGGTCTCCAGGGCTTCGACGCGCGTCCGGCGCTGGTAATCCGGGTCGAACGGGAACATGGAGCACCCCGTCATGAAGTCCTGCCAGACCAGAACGCCGTTCGCGTCGCACCAATCGAAAAAAGCCTCCGGTTCGTAGACGCCGCCGCCCCAGACGCGGATCATGTTGCAGTTCAAATCGCGGAACATCTCGAGCGTCTCGATCAAACGGTCTTTTTGCCGCGAGGGAATCGCGTCCGTCGGAACCCAGTTTGCCCCGCGAATGAAGACGGGTTCGCCGTTCACTTTGAACAGAAACTGCCCCGGACGCTCCTTTCCGTACACGTCGTCCCGCACCAGTTCGACCGTCCGGAGCCCGATGCGTTCCGTGCGGCGCGCGAGGCACGCGCCATCGGAGCCGGCGACTTCGACAAACGCTTCGTACAAGGCGGGTTCGCCGAATCCGCGCGGCCACCAGAATTCGGCGTCGGCGACGGACAGCCTGAACGCCTGCTGAAAGTGCCGCGCCGGGAAGGTCTGCCGCGCGGCGGGCTTGCCGTCGCGGCGCAGTCCGACCGTCACACGGGCTTTGTCCAGTTCGGCGAACGGCATGTCTATCCGGCAGGAGCCGACAAGCTCCGCGCGGCGCGCGGACCGGTCGATCGATTTCACGATCCAGCTTGTCTGGTCGATCCGCACCGGCCCTTGCAGTTCGAGACGCACGTCCCGCCACAACCCCGAAACGAACAGGCGCGGAAAGATGTCCCATCCGCCCATGTGCCCGGCCTTGCGGTAGGGTTCGCCCTCCGCGCCGCCGCACATCGTCCAGCCCAGTTCGCCCAGAGTCTTCGTTTTCGCGTCCAGCAGCACGCTGCGCAGAAGAACCTGCAACGTGTTTGTCCCGCGCCTCATCTTCGGCGTAATGTCGAAACGGTGCGGAATGAACATGTTGTCCGCCTCGCCGATCTTCTCGCCGTTCATGAAAATATCCGCCAAGGTGTCGATTCCGTCAAAGACGAGAAGCGCACGTCCGCCGGAAGGAAGGTTTGGCGCCTCGAACGTTTTCGTATAGAGCCACTGATACCCCTCGCAGGACCGGAAGGCGCGCGCATTGAGACCGATCTCCGGCGGCGGCAGAACACCGGCGCGCACGAGGTCCATTTCGCAATTCCCCGGGACCTCCGCCGGGACCGTGCGCACGTCCAGTCCGGACGGCAACGGCAATGTGCGCACCGCCGCCTCGTCCGGCTGCGGAAAACAGTCGAGCCGCCAGCTCCCGTTCAGCGAAAGCAGCGCCGCCATCAAAAGTGGCGCCATCATTCCTCTCCTTTCATTTTCGCAAGAATATCCATGGCCAATAGTTTACAATATAATTCCGTCTCTTTCAAGACATGATTAAACAGGTTGCACAGGAAGGAAGGTCATTTGCGAAAGAGCATGGAGAGGAATTATGACGCCATCTGAATCGTGCGCACCCCCGCAGACCAGGTTCAGCTCCGCCCTGCCGACCAAAGAAACATCGAAACGCAATCGGCGGGACAGACGCGGTTTTGCCGGGATGAGCACCCTCCATTACCCTGAAAATCGCGGTCGAAAGGCCGGAATCGGGGCGGCGTTCTTTGTTTTCAAAGGGAGAAATGGATTTGCCGTTTTCACAAAACAGGTTAAAACAGAAGGAAAAGCATGCCCTACCGGAATGCAGACATCCGATTCCCGGTCTCAGATACCCCGGGAAACCCGTCCGGGCGAGTGGCTCAGGGTTCGCCCGCGCGGACGATCCGCCGCGCGCGGCGGAATACTTCAGGTTCCGTCCGCCATCCTATTATAGGTTCTCTCTCTATAAGGCCATCCCCCGCGGCTGGCGACCGATCCGAAGGATGGACTGCAGGGGATAGACTACCCCAACTGCGCCGGATGCGCAACAGAACTTCAAGAGACCGCGGTCTTTTGGTACAGAGACCGCGGTCTTTTGGTGCAGAGACCGCGGTCTTTTGGTGCTAGGACCGCGGTCTTTTGGTGTAGAGACCGCGGTCTCTTGGTGCTAGGACCGCGGTCTCTTGGTGCTAGGACCGCGGTCTTAGGATACTGGGACCGCGGTCCCTTGGACACGGCGTGCCCACGAGACGCGTCCGCCGCCCTACCCGGTCGTCGCGCGGAAGCAAACGGACATGAGTGGAACGTTCCGTCTGGCAAGAAGAATAGGACGAACGGCAGGAAACATTAGGACGCAAATCAGGCCGCAAGTGCACAGAAAATCGGGACGCCCGTCGAAAACTGCACGTTAAAACGGAAAGACGAGACGCAAAATAGAGGATGTCGTCCCCACCTCCTCCATCATTTCCCAGTTGCCCAGGATCATCTTTCCCTTCTCCTTATAATATAGCAAATTCCAGAGGCTTCGGCTGGATTCGCCGAAGCCTCACGGACAAAAAAGGGGGGGCCGCGGACATGGGTGTCGCCGTACGCGAGCAACCAGACAATAGCCGCGTATCGGGTCGGGAGAACCTAAGGCAGAAATGAGACTGACCCGGGGCAGCGGGTGAGGTGTCTTTTAGACAAAAAAGCCTTTTGGGGATGAAGGCGAGAAAGAAAGACGCGAAAACGAACCTGGATGAACGCCGAGAGGCGCAGAGGACAAACTGCGGCGGTCCCCTGCGTTCCGTCTACGTGTGAGATATCAACTGTGGCGTGAATATGCAGAATGCCCGCCGGAACAGGGGGGTGCATTTCCTGCATTCCCTGAACAGTTAAATATCCTTCTGCCGTACCGTACGGGATCTGCCTTCTTTAGCCTGCGCGGAAGTTCCGTCGCAACGGGGCGAACAACCCTTTGTCGCAGTCCGCCAAACCATTTGGACGGAAGACATTCGGGATGGTCTTTTGCCGCGAACGGCGGAATTTGGCAGAAGTGCACATTGGACGTCGCCGCCGCGATGATCCTCCCGAATGATCTCCATGGCGCATGCGTGCCGTACATCATGCGCAAATGCGCACATCGTTCGCGCCAAACGTCGTTCAGTCTCCCGTCGAACGCCGCATGAAGCGTGCGATGCAACCGCCGCCGGGCGCCAAACGGAATTCGAGGACGTCTCCCGCCCGAATGTCCATCTTTTCATGGACGTAATGGCGCGCTTCGACCGCGGCGTCTTCAGCATCGCGGAAAATCTCGGCCGTCCATGTTCCTTCGCCGAGAAACGACGTCGGCACCTTGACGGTTTGCTCCGCCGCGTTTCCGATGGCCGCGACATACCAGACATTCCCTTTCCGGCGCGCCACGGCGGCATAGGAATCGGGCGTGCCGTCCAGCGCCCTTGTCTCGTCCCAGACCGTCGGCACGTCGGCCATGAACGCAAAACATTCGCGTTCGCGCTCGTACTTCGCAGGCGAATCGCAGAGCATCTGCAGCGGAGCCTCGTAGAGCGCCATCATCGCCATCTGCCGCGCCCGTGTGCCGGTCGAGCCGGGATTGCGCCAGAAATCCGTCTCGCGCCAGGTCGTCGGATCCTTCCAGACGATTTTCTTCTTGTCCATGCGCGGATATTCGGCGAAAGGATAATTGTCCATGGCGCCGGGCGTGTAGTCCATGGGGCCGGCGACCATGCGCGAATAGCACAGGCGCACATCATGTCCCAGGATGTCGTCCGTTCCGGAGAATATCTTCATCATCTCAAGGCCGTGCACGCCCTCGTAGTTCAGCACGTTCGGATAGGCGCGGCTCATCCCCGTCGGGCGATGCGCGCCATGATAGTCGACGACCATCTTGTGGCGTGCGCACGCCTCGGCGAACGTCCAAAGGAAGCGCTCGACCGCCGCATCGCCGCGGTCCATGAAGTCCACCTTGAACCCCTTCGCGCCCAACTTGGCAAAGTGCGCCGCGACACGCTCTTCGTCCCCCTCCGCCTGCGCCCAGCCCATCCACAGGACGATGCCGACGTTCCGCGACTTGCCGTATTCGATCAGGTGCGGCACATCGACGGCGGGGTTGAAATGCCAGATGTCGTTTCCGCGGCTCCAGCCCGCATCCAATATCACATATTCGATGCCGTAACGCGACGCGAAGTCGATGAACCGTTCGTAGGTCTTTGTGTTGCACCCGGCGTCTTTACCCTTGTTGTCCCAATCGTTCCACCACTCCCAGGCGACCTTGCCGGGCTTCACCCACGAAAAGTCGCTTTCGGCCTTTTCCGGGCGCGCGAGCGCCATGACAATGTCGGCCTCCATCAGCTTTGCGGGCGAGTCCGCCAGAATGAACGTGCGCCACGGCAAGGTGCGCGTGCCGTCCGTTTCGACGAGGTAGTCGGCTCGCCTGGTGACGAACCAGTGGATTTCCCGCGTGGCCCCCTTGTCGCGCGCCACGCCGTCGTCGTTTGCGAAATGCGTCGGCCACGGCGCGAACCGCCCCGCGAACGCGAGCGTGTTCGTCGAGACGCGCTGCAGGTCCCAGATCGGATAGTCGCACACGTCCGACTCGGTCACGGCGACCGTTCCCCCGTCCGTTTCGCAGACGAACGGCAGGTAGAGGCGCCGGCAGGCGATGTCCTTCGCGGCAAGTCCCTGGCTGACCGCCTCTTCGCAACCCGAGTTTCCGCTCTGCTCGTAATAGGCGATGCAATCCGCCTCGCCGGACGGAAGCGTGACGCCCGCCGTCTCGCCGTCTATGCGCACCTTCCCGGGAAACTTCAGCTCAAACCGGTAGGCGACGCCGTCGTCGCGCGCGACCAGCGCAAGCCCCCAGTCGCCAAAGTCGGCGAATGCGCCGTTCGCCGCGAGGTCGATGGACGATTTCTTGTAGACCGGCGTCGCAAGTTTGCCCGACGACGTGCGCGCAACGATCGAAAGGGGCCGAGTGGAGCCCGACGCCAGTTCTCGCCCGCCCACGCGAAGGTTAACGGGTGTCGGTTCGACCATGACCGCCCGGTCTCGTCGCACTTCATAACGCAACGGATCGGCATACAGACGTATCTCGTTGCGTCCGTCTGGCGAGAGCGCCTTCGCAAAGGGTTCCGCCAATGCGGATCCAGCCGCGGCGGATGCGCCCCACAGTGGCAGTCCGGCTGACGCGCAGAGCAGCAACAACGTTTTTGCTTTGTCGATTTTCATTCTTCCGTTTTCCTTTCTTTCTGACTCTGACTTCATCCTTTTACTTTTGCGCAGGCGAGGAGAAATACGGCGCGAGGTTCCGCCAGAACCTTTCCGCGATCAGTTCCATGCCCCGGTCGTTCGGATGGTTGTAGCGGCCATGCGTATCGGCGCGCGTGCGGATATCCTCCATGTCGACGAAAACATACCGCCGGTCCGTTTTCCCGGCTACCGTCTCCTTCTCCGCGTCCAGCTTCGGGCGGATGTAGAATCCCTGCGACACGAGAACAAACGCCTTCTTCTCGGGATCGACATGGTCCAGGAACCGTTCCAGCGCCGCGGCGAACGTCCGCGCGGGCGCCGGCGTCATCTTCCCGCTGTCGTAGTCGCGCGGCACGTTCGCCCCGAAGAAGAGGACGATTGCGTCCGGCTTGAACGCGCGCGCCCAGGCGAAATGCTTTTCGGGCGACCAGTCCGGCTTGAAGAACGCGCGCTCGAACGTCGCCGCCACCTGCGCGAGGCAACACTGCGCATCGGGACGGACCGCGGCGATCTTCTTCTGGAGGAGGTGCACGTAGTCCTTGTCGCGCGCGCTGGCCGCCATGCCCCAGTCGTTCGTCCAGCCGATTTCCGGCCGCGGGCCGTGCCGCGTGATGGAGTTGCCGACGAAAAGCACGCGCGGACCCTTCCCGGACGGGTCGAACGCCGTATTGCTCCGCGCATTCTGCCCCAGCGCCGGAACGGGGTTCGCCTGGAAGTCCGCTTGGCCCCACGCGGCGCCTCCCCAAATGGACGCCAGGACGCCCAGACAGGCCGAAAGGCCTCTCATTCTCTTGTTATGCATGGTCTATTCCTTTCTTCACTCTTTCACTTCAAACCTATGGACGCCCGGCCCGACGGTCCGGGCTGGGCGGCCCGGCAGGCGGACCTCGGCGCGCACGCCCGGCGGAAGCGCGATTTCCGCCGCGACGGTTCCGTCCGTGCGCCGCCACGAGACCGAGACCGGACCGTACGGCGTCGCCGTCGAGGCCGAGAGCCAGTCCAGCTCCTTCAGGAACACGGGCTCGATCGCCAGTTCCCGGAACGCCGGCGCCGTCGGGATCGTCACCGCGCTCGTCGAGCGCGGCGCCTCCGCGAGACGGATGCCGGCGAGGTACTGGTACGCCCAGCCGACGAAGTCGCCGAACATGACGTGGTTGCGCGAGAAGCCCTCGCCCCAGTCCTCCCAAAGCGTCGTGCCGCCCTTGCGGATCCAGTCCATCGGCGAAGGCGAAGACGGGTTCGTCAGCATCTTCCAGGCGAGATCGGTGCGGCCGGCGCGGCTCAGGGCGCGGAAGACGTGCTTCGTCCCGAGAAGCCCCATGTCCACGTGTCCGCCCGCCCGCTCGACGGCGGCCGCGAGTTGCGCCTCGACGGCGGGGACCTCCGCCTCCGGCGCGATCCCGAAGGCGAGCGCGAACGCCTGCGCCGTCTGGCCGCCGTTGTCGTAGACGCCGTTCCCCTTCGCATACTTCGCGCGAAGGGCCGCGGCCGTCTTCGCCGCGCCCGCCGCGAAGCGCGCGGCGTCGTCCGCGAGTCCTTTCAGCCGGGCGATTTCCGCGGCGATGCGCTGCGCCTGGGAGTAGAAGCACGAAGACGTGAACTCGACCGCCGGCATGTGCGCCTTCTCGACGGGAATCCAGTCGCCGAGCCCATGCCGCACGAGCCCGTCCGCGTCGGCTTTCGTCGCCGTATGGGCGAGATAGCGCACGAGATGCGGATAGGCTTCGTCCAGGATCCGCCGATCGCCGCGGTAGATCCAGAGGTTCCAGGGGATGACGGAGAGCGCCGCGTCCCAGGCGGGGCCGTTGCCCCAGTGGAAGCCCCAGCCCGACGTCGGGACGATGCACGGGATGTCGCCGTCCGGGAGCTGCGCGTCGAAGACGTCGCGCAGCCACTTCCCGTAGCCCGCCGTGTTCTCGAAGCAGTACTGCGCCAGCTCGCACGCGATGGCGGCGTCGCCCGTCCAGCCGTTCTTCTCGCGATGGGGGCAGTCCGTCGGCACGCCGTCCGTGAAGTTGCTCTCGTAGGCCCGGACGCCCGCCGCCATGAGGCGGTTGAAGCCGTCGTCCGAGCAGGCGAACGAGCCGATCGCCGGAAAGGCCGTGCGGACGAAGCAGGCGACGGCGTCGGCGGGGACGGGCGGACGGCGCAACCCCCGGACGACGGCGTAGCGGAAGCCCGAATAGGCGAAGCGCGGCTCGTACGTCTCGACCGGCTCCCCCGAACAGACGAAGTGGTCGGTCTGCGGCGCGGCGTCCGCGAACGGCCGCACCCGGTGCGAGGCGGTGGCTCGGAAGTGCATGTCGATGTACCGCTTGCGGGCCGCCTCCGCCGCGCGCTTCGGATCCCAGAAGTTGAAATCGTGCAGACCGTCCTTCACGGAGCTCTCCGCCGGGGTGCCGTCCGGGCTTATGCGCTCGTCGTAGCGGACGGATACGACATCGCCCTTGCGCTGGCCCCGGAGCGTCAGCCGCGCCCAGCCGACGACATTCTCGCCGAAATCGAGGATGAAGCCCCCGTCGAACGGGACGACCCGCTTCACGGGAATCTCGCGGACGATCTCCGCGCCGGGCTGGGCCTCGGCGACGAGCCGTCCGCCCGGACCGGGGACTTCCGCCGCGGCGAAGCCGGGAGCTTCCGGCGGGCGCGCGGCGGCAATTTCGCCTTCGAAGAGATCGTCGTAGGCGACCGGGCTTTCGACCTGCCGCCACGAGCCGTCCGTTACGATCGTCTCCTGCGTGCCGTCCGCGTAGGCGAGTTCGAGCTGGGCGAGGCAGCGGGGGAAGTCGCGCCACGGCGCCGTCTCGAAGTTCCAGACGAGCGTGGAGCGCATGTCGTACCAGCCGTGCCCCACGAGAAGCTTCAGCTCGTTCGCGCCGG
>ERZ808240.2242-NODE-2242-length-21806-cov-3.866075_pt1 | contig 21806 bp, 23 predicted proteins | sample MGYA00521084_ERZ808240 | MGnify/ENA primary metagenome ERZ808240 (study PRJEB31516, sample SAMN03275571) | gut metagenome | biome: mammalia-associated habitat; material: feces | host: Papio cynocephalus | place: Kenya | collected 2012-08-06 ...
TAACTCCTGAACCTAAATATGATTTTTCTACAGTTGACTACGATGTAGTTGATGCAAGTTATTCAATGCTTAATGCAATATTGACTTATCCAGATATGAATGGATATGATATTAATTATTTTGTTGGTAAAAAAATTAGAGTAAGAGGTTTTGCAGTAAAAAAATTACAGTATATGCCAACGGGTTATTTCTCTATTGGAAAGTATATTATCAGTTGTTGTGCTGCAGATGCTGGGTTTGGTGGATTTTTTGCAAAATATGATTTAAATAAAATAAAAGAGAATACATGGTATGAAGTTGAAGGTGTCCTTGACAAAATTAAAGATAACGATGGATATAATACACTTGTTATTAATGTAATAAATATTAAAGAAATAGATGGAAGTAAAGAAGAGCAGTATGCTTATCCATGTTATTCCTATGATGATGGAAGTTGTTCTGTCTTAAACAATTATGATTTTGGAGAAAATAAATATGATATTCAAAATTAACATATAAATGAATTTGTAATTGTTCTGTTTTTATGGTATCATTTCATTAAGAAGTGATACCTTTTTACTATAGCAATATTCACATACAATTAAATTTATTAGATTTTATGAAAAAATTGTATGTGATAAGGGTTAGCAATTGGAATTATTGTGAATTAGCGTTTCTATCGGTTAACATATTGAATGATCTGCTTTAATATATTATGATGAAAATTCAGTAAAATAAACGGGAATAATTGTAGTTTTTTTTCATATTTTGTTATTAGAGGTGAATTATGAAAAAAATAGGTATTTTATTTTTAAGCATATTAATGTTATTACCAAGTGGTATTAAAGCAAGTACAATAGTTGTAGATAATTTAGTTACTGACTCTTTAGCTACTAATGCTAAAAGTGCGATATTAATTGAAGAAAAAACAGGTAAAATATTATATGAAAAAAATGCTCATGAGAAATTAGCGCCTGCTTCTATGACTAAGATAATGAGTATGTTAATAATTATAGAAGCAATAGAAAAGGGAACAATTAGTTGGGATGAAATGATTACAGTATCAGAGAGAGCTTCTTCGATGGGTGGAAGTCAAATATTACTTGAAACTGGAGAACAAATGACAGTATCTGATTTATTTAAAGGTGTCGCTGTAGCAAGTGGTAATGATGCCGTAGTGGCTTTAGCTGAAGCAGTAGCTGGTACTGTTGAAGAATTTGTTGTTCTTATGAATGATAAAGTCAAAGAATTAGGTTTAAATGATACTAATTTTAAAAATCCTCATGGATTAGATGACGCTAATCATTATTCTAGTGCATATGATATGGTTTTTATAGCTAGAGAACTTGTTAAACATGAAAAAGTTTTAGAATTTACTAGTATATATGAAGATTATTTAAGAAAAGGTACTTCTAGAGAATTTTGGTTAACTAATACAAATAAACTAACTAGATTTAAAGCAGGAGTAGATGGTTTAAAAACTGGTTATACTAAAGAAGCAGGGTATTGTTTAACTGCTACTATGAAAAAAGATAACATGAGACTTGTTTCTACTGTAATGGGTGAAGAAACAAGTACTATAAGAAATGCTGAAATATCTGCCTTACTTGATTATGGATATGCTAAATATAAAATGTATGAAGTAGTTGAAAAAAATAAAACAATTACTAATAAAGAAATAGAAAAAGGAAACAAAAAATATGTAGATATAGTAACTAGTGATAGTTATAGTATAGTAACAGAAAAGAATAATAAATTAGGAGAAATAACTTATGATGTTGAGTTAAATGAAATAAGTGCTCCTATAAATAAAGGCGAAGTAGTAGGTAAATTAATAATTAAAAGTGATAATAGTAAAATAGGTGAAGTTGAATTAACAGTTAATGATGATATTAAAAAAGCTAATTTATTTGAATTATACTTTAGATATTTAAATGACATAATAAGTGGTAAAATGAGTTTTTAAATTGTTGTAAATATATATTTTTTAGGGTATAATTTAACTAGGTGGTGTAGATATGTATTTTTGGTTAACTGTTGTAATAGTTCTTTCAATTATTGAATGTATGACTATTGATTTAGTTACAATATGGTATATAGCAAGTGGATTATGTACTATAGTTTTATCTTTATTTATTGATAACTTTGTTATACAGTTTGCTTTTTTCACAATACTTGGAACAATTCTTTTAATAACTACAAAATCATTTTTAAAAGATATTTTAAAAAGTAAAGATATTAAAACAAACTTTGATAGGGTAATTGGTATGAAAGGTATAGTAACTGAAGAAATAAATGAAAATTCCATTGGAGAAGTAAAAGTTGATGGAAAAAGATGGAGCGCTATTAGTGATAAAAAAATAGACTTAAATAAAGAAGTTATTATTTTAGATATTGATGGTGTTAAATTAAAAGTAGAAGAAGTAAAGTAGGAGGTAAATATGGGATTATTTATGATTATATTAATTTTAGTGGTAGTTCTTATTATTCCAAATATTAAAGTAGTACCACAAGCAAAAGCTTATGTTATTGAAAGATTAGGATCTTATAATGAAACATGGAAGAATGGTTTACATGTAAAAATACCATTCATTGATAGAATAGCCAATATTGTTACACAAAAAGAAATTGTTAAAGATTTCGCACCACAACCAGTTATTACTAAAGATAATGTTACAATGCAAATAGATACAGTTGTTTATTATCAAATTACTGATGCTAAATTATATACTTATGGTGTAGAACATCCGGTATCAGCTATTGAAAATTTAACAGCCACAACACTTCGTAATTTAATTGGTGAATTAGAATTAGATCAAACTTTAACTTCAAGAGATATTATTAATTCTAAAATGAGATCTATTCTTGATGAAGCAACAGATCCATGGGGAATTAAAGTAAATAGAGTGGAAGTTAAAAATATAATACCACCAAGAGATATACAAGAAGCAATGGAAAAACAAATGCGTGCTGAAAGAGAAAGAAGAGAAAAAATTCTTCAAGCTGAAGGTGAAAAAAAATCTAGTATATTAATTGCTGAAGGTGAAAAAGAAAGTGCTATATTACGTGCTGAAGCTAATAAAGAATCTCAAATTAGAATAGCTGAAGGTGAAGCTGAAGCATTACTTAAAATTAAACAAGCCGAAGCAGAAGGAATTAGATTATTAAAAGAAGCAAAAGCTGATCAAGCTGTCCTTGCTATGAAAAGTTTTGATGCTTTAAAAGAAGTAGCTAATGGTCAATCAACTAAGATAATTATTCCATCTAATCTTCAAGATGTAGCTAGTATTACAACAACAATAAGTGAAATGTTAAAGAAATAATGTTTTTATTTCTTTTTTTTGATATAATGTAAATAGGTGATATCATGATAATTAATAAAAATTATGTTCAATTTGAAAAATTAAATGAATATTCAAATATATGTCATTTATTTACTTTAAAACCTTTTAATTTTAGAAAAGGACTTGTAACTGATGATAAGATAAAACAACAATATGATGAAATATCAAATATTTTTAATGTTTCTATGAAATTTATTAAACCAATTCAAACTCATACTAATATTGTTAAATGTGTAACTGAAAATAGTCTAAATGATACTTTTGAAGATGTTGATGGATTAATTACTAATATACCTGGTATTGCACTTGTTACTTCATTAGCTGATTGTCAAGGACTATTATTATATGACAAAAATAAACAAGTAATAGGTAATATTCATTCTGGTTGGAAAGGAACTTTAAATAGAATAGTAGAAAATGCTGTTAAATTAATGATTTTAAATTATGATTGTAATCCTAAAGATATAGAAGCATATATATGTCCTAGTATTTTAAAATGTTGTTTTGAAGTAGATGAAGATCTTAAAGAAGAATTTGAAAATAAATTTACGGATATTAATATTAATGAATATATAAGTAAAGGTGACATTAAAGATAATAAACAAAAGTATTTTATTGATACAACTTTAATTAATAGAGATGTTTTATTAAATATGGGATTAGAAAAAAACAATATTACTATTTCAGATATGTGTACTAAGTGTCATAGTGATATAATCCATTCTCATAGAAAAGAAGGAGTAAATAGTGGTAGAAATATATCAGTTATTATGTTAAAGAAATAAGTTTATATAAAATTTGTCTATTGACTTGAACAAGATAAATATATATAATATTAAACTAATAAAAAGAGAGGAATACTAGATATATGAAATTGTTAAATGAAATTGAAAATTATTTATCTAATAATGAATTTTCAATAGAAATGTTAAATTTTTGTAGAGATTCATTTCAGTATGGTAATTTTACTGAGAAAGAGGAAAGTAAATTTGAAACAATGATAACAGATAAAGTTAAAGGTTGTTTACCAGAATTGCCAGAACAAGTAGGAAAAATATTTGCTCAATTATGTATTGATAGAGGTATTTTAGAAATAAAAGATGTATTATTTATTGATGGTGCTGTATTTTCAGAGAAAGAAGATTATTTTCAAGAATTTACTGTATCACGTATGCAATTCATAGGAAGTTTTAATAATTACAAATATAGTGATTCTAGCGAAATTTTTAATGCTTTTTATAATGATAATTCTATAAATAAAGATATAGCAAATAAAATTTTTAGAAAATTATATAAAATATTTCAAGAATATTTTCATAATTGTTTTTTTCCAGATTCATTTAGTTGTTTAGAAAGAAATGATGGTTTTCATTGGGTTCCTTTTGCAATTAATTGTGATGTAAAAGAATTACTTGAAACTTGTAAGGAAGGAAAAGAATTTAAATTTAATATAGTAAGTCATATTTATGGTACAAATGATTGTGCTTTAGTAGAATTGTTATGTTCTCCTAATAGTGAAGAAGTATTAAAAATATTGAATGTTAAAAAGAATGATGTTGTAAGATTATCTAATATAATTAAAAATAATGATAAAAAGATAGTAAAAACAATGAAATAATTTACATTAAAGAAATAATTAATTTATTTCTTTTTTCATATGATTAGATAGGTGATTATATGATAGGAGTACTATTAAGAGATAATGATAGATATACTTTAAATAAAGAAATAAAAAAGGTAATAGATAATTATAACAAAATATGTATAGGTATTTATCCTAATAATTTAGAAGAATTTATTACAATAGTTAATTTATGTGATGGGTTTATATTACAAGGTGGCAATGATTATACAAATCTAGAAATAGAATTTGTTAAATATTTATATGAAAAAGATATACCAACTTTAGGTATATGCTTAGGAATGCAGATGATGAGTGCAATAGATGGTACTTTAGAAAAATTAAACAATTTTAATCATAAAAGTAATAATTTATATGTCCATGAAGTATTTATTAATCATGATAGTAAATTATATTCTATTTTAAATAAAGATAAAATATTTGTTAATAGTAGACACATAGAACATATTACAAATACATTTTTAAGTGTAAGTGCTAGAAGTAGTGATAATGTCATAGAGTCAGTAGAAGATAAGAATAAAAAATTTTTTATAGGTGTACAGTGGCATCCTGAATCTATAATGGATGATAATAGTGTTAAATTATTTGATAGTTTTTTTAATAGTCTAACTTGTTAAAAAACAAAATATGTGATATCATGTATATAGATGGAAGGATTTCCATAAAATAAAAAAGGATACATTTGAATTCGAGAATCAAATGCAATCCCTTGTTGGATATAGCATCTGAAATCACTAAGTTGTGAGATCAGATGCTTTTATTATTTAAATAATAATATAATTATTCAAAGAATAATAGTAATATTATAATAAATTGAGATAATTCTCTTTTTGTCATAAATATCACCACCCTTCAAATATTAATAAATAAATGAAAGGGAAAGCATCTGATATATTTCAAATGTATCCATATTCATTATATCAAACAAATGTTTTATATTCAATATAAAATAGATAAATAATGAAAGATATTTTTAAAATAAAAACAAGTATTTATTTACTTGTTTTTTCTTTGTAACTATCACACATAGTAGTTTCTTTACAACCACATCCATCACAATTACAAACTTTTATTTTTTTTAGTTTACAACAATTTTCTTCACAATCACAATGTTCACAATCATGAACATTACAATTTATTTTTTGATCTTTCTCCATTTTATCACCATTAATAATATGGATTAATAAAAAAATAATATTCATAAAATAATATTATTATTCGTATCTTTAAATAGGTGATTATATGAAGATAGGAATTCCTAGAAGTTTATATTATTATCATTATAAAGATTTATGGTTATCTTTTTTTAAAAAACTAAATATAGATGTAGTAATAAGTGATAAAACAACAAAAGAAATAATGAAAAAAGGAATAGAATTAAGTAATGATGAAATGTGTATAGCGCTCAAAAATTATTTAGGACATGTTGTTAGTTTAAAAGGATTATGTGATTATGTACTAATACCTAGAATAGATAATTATGGAATAAACAATCAAATGTGTACAAACTATATGAGTACTTATGATATTATTGATAAAATACTGGATATTCCTATTATAAGTTACAATATATCATTAAGTGATAGAAAAACAGAAGAAAAAGAATTTGAAAAGTGGTCATCTATATTAAAAAGAAGTAAAAAAGAGATAAGAGAAGCATATAAATATGCTTTGGAAGAGGTAAATAAAAAATCAAAATATTTAGAAAGAAAAAATATTGAGAAATTAGAAAGTAAAAAAACAAAAATATTAATAGTTTCACATCCATATAATATATTTGATGAATATATAGGATTATCAATTATAAATTCATTAAAGAAGTATGATGTAGAAATAATATATTCAGAATATTTTAATAAAAATAAAACAAACAAATTAGGTAATGTTTTATCAAGTGGATTATATTTCAAATATTCAAAAGAAGAAATAGGCTCTATACTAATGTGTAAAGATAAAATAGATGGAATTTTATTTTTAACAGCTTTTCCTTGTGCTTTAGATTCTTTAGTAATACCATTAGTCTTAAGAAAAGTAGATATTCCAACATTACATTTATTAATAGATGAAGAAAATAGTATGACAGGTATAATAACTAGATTAGAGAGTTTTATAGATATTATTGAAAGGAATAAAATACATGACTAAACTAGCAATTCCTTTAATGGGAAACTATGAAATACCAGGGACATACTTTTTAAAAAAAATATTAAAATGTGAAATAATAAAAACACCTAAAATAACCAAAAAAACTCTAGAATTAGGAACTAAATATAGTCCAGAAATAGTATGTATGCCATTTAAATATACATTAGGTTCATTTATTGAAGCAATAAATCAAGGAGCAGATACTTTAGTACAATTAGGTGGAGGATGTAGATATGGATATTACTATGAATTACAAGAAAGTATTTTAAAAGATTTATATGATATTAACTATATAAACTTAGTAAGCAAAGGTAAAACTAATGTAAAAGAAGTAATTAAAAAATTAAAAAGTATTAATCCTAAAATATCTTTAATAAATATGTTATATAGATTTTTGATAACTAAAAGAATGATATTTTGTATGGATAAAATAGAAGATTATATGAGACATAATCTGGCTTTTGAAAAAGAAAAAAAGATGCAGAAAATATATGATGAATTACTAAACAAATTTACTAACAATAAAGGTTATATAAATTTAATATATAATTATTTAAAATATTTTAGAAAAATAAAAAAAATAAAATTAAATAAACCTAAAGATAGAATAAGAATAGGAATAATTGGAGAATTATACACAGTAATGGAACCATTTAGTAATAATGATTTAGAAGAATTATTAATTAAAAATAAAGTAGATATAACAAGATTTACAAATGTAAAATATTTATTATTTGAAAAAGGTAAAAAGATAAAAAAATATTTAAAATATAGTCGTGAATTTGTTAAATATAAGATGGGGGCTGACGCTAGTGATAATATAGCGCGAACTAAATATTTATGTGAAAATAAATATGATGCTATCATACATATTAAATCAACATTTTGTACTCCAGAAATAGGAGCAATGCCTATAATAGAAAAAATATGTAATGAATATAAAGTACCAATATTATTTTTTTCATTTGATTCACAAGATAGTAAAACAGGATTTTATACTAGAGTAGAAGCACTACTTGATATGATAGAAATGAGGAAGAAAAATGAATAAATGTTATATAGGAATAGATATTGGATCCATTTCTACAAAAGGTGTTATTATAGATGAATCTAATAATATAATAGATAGTATTTATATAGATACAAATGCCAATCCTATTGAAGCATCTAAAAAGGTAATAAATTATTTAAAGAAAACAGCATCTAATTATACTATAAAAGGAATTGGTACTACAGGAAGTGCTAGAAGATTAATTGGACTTATGATAGATGCCAATATAATAAAAAATGAAATAACAGCTCATGCTATTGGAACTATGTCAATATATCCGGATGTTAAAACCATATTAGAAATAGGTGGGCAAGATTCAAAAATAATACTTATCGATAATGGAATAATAAAAGATTATGCCATGAATACTTTATGTGCTGCTGGTACAGGTGCCTTTTTAACTAGTCAAGCAAAAAGATTAAATATTCCAGTAGAAGAATTTGGAAATTATGCATTAACTAGTAAAAATCCCGTTAATATAGCTGCTCGTTGCACTGTATTTGCTGAATCAGATTTAATTCATAAAGCACAAATTGGGTATCAAAAAGAAGATATAATAGCAGGTCTTTGTAAAAGTATTGTAATAAATTATTTAAATAATGTTGCTAGAGGTAAAAAAATATATGATAAAGTTGTATTTCAAGGTGGAGTATCTAAAAATGTAGGTGTTCAAAAATATTTTAAAGAAATTTTAAATAAAGATATTATAGTAGATAAAAATGGTCATTTAATGGGAGCATTAGGAATAGCAATCCTTTCTCATAATTATGAAACAGATAAAGTATATAATCTAGATATTAATGATATTAAATTTGAAACAAAAGGTATAGAATGTCATGGCTGTGCTAACAATTGTGAAATTGTAAGAATATATAAAAATGATAAATTAATCGATTCAGTTGGTAGCAGATGTGGAAAAGAGTAATTGACAATCTCTCTTTATTAGTGTATAAAATATAGAGAAACAGGAGTGATACTTTTGAAAAAATTAGTAATAGTGGAATCACCAGCTAAAGTAAAAACAATTTCAAAATATTTAGGTGATGATTATTTAGTTACATCCTCTAAAGGACATATTAGAGATTTATCTACAAAAGGTAAATATGGATTGGGAGTAGATGTTGAAAATCATTTTAAACCTGATTATGTAACAATAAAAGGAAAATCAAAAATAGTTTCAGAATTAAAAAAAGATGTTAAAAAAACTGACTTTGTCTATCTTGCTACCGATCCAGACCGTGAAGGAGAAGCTATTAGTTTTCACTTAAAAGATGTATTAGGATTAAATGACAAAGAATATGATCGTGTAGTATTTAATGAAATTACTAAAAATGCTATATTAGAATCTTTTAAACATCCAAGAAAAATAGATGATAATTTAGTTGAATCTCAAGAAGCTAGAAGAATATTAGATAGAATTATTGGATTTAGATTATCAAAATTAATTCAATCTAAAACAGATGGTACAAGTGCAGGAAGAGTACAAAGCGTAGCTTTAAAACTAATTGTTGAAAGAGAAGAAGAAATAAATAATTTTAAATCTGAAGAGTATTATACTATTAAAGCTATTTTTCCAGATTTTGAAGCCGATTTAGTTAAATTTAAAACTAAAAAAATTGAAATAAAATCTGAATTAGAAGCTAATAAAATATTAGAAAATTTGTCTAAATCTTTTGAAATAGAAAATACAGAAAAAAAGGAAAAATCAAAAAAAGCTCCACTTCCTTTTATAACTAGTACATTACAACAGGTAGCTAGTAATAAACTTGGAATGAGTACTAAAAAAACAATGAGTGTTGCTCAAAAATTATACGAAGGTATAGATTTAGGTAGTGAAACAGTCGGTTTAATCACTTATATGCGTACTGATTCAACTCGTTTATCACAAGATTTTATTAAAGAAACAGAGAAGTTTATTGAAACAAAATATGGTAAAGAATATAAAGGTAGTGTTCATGAAAAAAATAGTGAATTTTCACAAGATGCTCATGAAGCTATTAGACCTACAAGTATTAAAAGAGATCCATTAAGTATGAAAGCTTTTTTAACTCCTGATGAATATAAATTATATCGTTTAATTTATTATAGAGCTTTAGCTTCTTTAATGAGTAATGCTAAAACACTTAATACTAGTGTAGTTTTAAATAATAATGATTATAAATTTAAAGTTAATGGTCAAACTTTAGTATTTAAAGGTTACTTAGAAGTTTATAGTGATTATGAATCATTATCTGAAACAATACTTCCTCCTTTTGATACATATAAAAGTAATGTAATTGTTTCTAATGATATAGTTAGTGAACAACACTTTACTGAACCACCTAGTAGATATACTGAAGCTAAATTAGTAGCGGCTTTAGATGAATTAGGTATTGGTAGACCTAGTACATATGCTAAAATAATTGATAATATTAAAACTAGAGATTATGTAGAAGTAGTTGATAAAAAATTTAAACCTACAACTACTGGTATAGAAGTTACTAAAAAATTACAAGAATTCTTTAGTCATATTATAAATGTTGAATATACTGCTAATATGGAAACAGAATTAGATAAAATAGCTGATGGTGATTTAATTTGGTATGATGTTTTAGATAGTTTTTATAAAGATTTTGAACCATCTATTCAAGAAGCTTTTTCTAAAATGGAAAAGAAGGAAGCAGAAAAAACTGGAGAAATGTGTCCAGAATGTGGCAATCCATTAGTAATTAGAAAAGGAAAATATGGCTTTTTTACAGCTTGTAGTAATTTCCCTGAATGTAAGTATATTAAACAAGATAAGAAAGTTGTAACAGAAATTTGTGATTGCCCTAATTGTGATGGTAAGATTGTTGAGAAAAAGAGTAAAAGAGGAAAGTTATTTTATGGATGCAATAATTATCCTACTTGTAAAACAGCATACTGGGATAAACCAACAGGAGAAAAATGTCCAGAATGTGGTAATATGTTACTAGAAAAAAAGAGTATTATAAAATGTAGTAATTGTGATTATGAAAAATAGAACTTTGTTTCTATTTTTTATATTGAAATAATTAATTTCCAAATTTTTTCAACATTTTCTTGCATATTGTATTTTAATATGATAATATTAAATTGTAAAATCATGATAGTAGTATAGTTTTCGAGTAGTAAATTTTTGATGTTTGCTATTTGTAAACGGGGGGGGGTATTTTTACCCACCTTTTTTTTGTTTATAAATAAACAAAAAAAGATTTTACATTTGGATTTTAGGAGGTGAATTATGCAAGGTGTTTCAAGTAAATCAAGATTAGTAGCATTACTATTATGCTTTTTCCTTGGAGGATTAGGAGTACATAGATTCTATGCTGGTAAAATTGGAACGGGAATAGTTTGGTTATTAACTTTAGGATGTTTCGGAATTGGATCTCTTATCGATTTAATAATGATTATTTGTGGAAGTTTTACTGATAAAGATGGTAATTTAATTAAAGAATGGAATTAACATTTGTTAATTATATGATAAAAAAGAGGTAAGAAATGAAAAGAATTATTAAAGTATTAGCCATTAGTTTTTTGTTTTTAGCAGCATTAACTGGATGTTCAAAAGAAAAAACATATGGTTTAAATGAAGATGTTTATGTTAAAAATTCGCAAGGTGAATATAGAATTAAGATAACTGATGTTGAAAGAAAAGTTTCTAAGAAAAATGAAAATTATGTTGAAATTACATTTGAAGTAGAAAATATTTCGATAAGTGGAACTTTAGAAAAAGATGAATATAACTTTATGGCCTATGATAAAAAAGGAAAATCTTGTTCTTCTTATTTAATTTTAGGTCAAAATAATTTAAAAGCAAATAAGGGTGAAAAATATCAAATTAAAATTGGATACTATTTAGATAGTAATGATAATTATATAAAACTTGATTATTCTGATAATTATTTAAGTGGTAATAAAGATTTAACTTTTGTTTTAGAATGGTAGGTGTTAGTAATGAAATGTAGTAAATGTGGAACTGTAACAGATGGAAAAAATCCATTTTGTCCAGGATGTGGTTGTAAAATTGAAAATGATGTAAATAATCAAAATAACAATTCAAATATGAATCAAAATGTAAACCCTGATTTAAATATGAATTATAATCAAAATGTAAATTCAAATATGAATTATAATGCAACTATGAATCAAAATGTTAATCCTAGTTCAGCTATGAATTATAGTCAAAATAATAATTCAAATATTAATTATAATCAAAATAAAAGTGCATTTGGTACTATATCTATTATATTAGGTGTAGCATCAATTGTATTAGGATTTTTGTATCCTATAATAGGATTAATTGTTGGTATAGTAGGTATTGTACTTGCTAGCATGTATTTTAAACAAACACATAGTAAAACAGCTGGTAAAGCATTAAGCATAGTAGGTGTTGTACTAAGTGCTTTAGCAACAATTTTAAAAGTTTTATTAGTAGTAGGTATAACTTTTTTAACAAATATATTTGATGGAATAAATAAAGATGATGTACAAGTTGGTGATAAACCAAGCGATAATACTACAGTTGAAAGTAGTGAAGTTGCAACAACTTTAACTTGTACTTATAAAGGAACAGCGATAGAGGAAACTTATACAACTAAATTTGATAAAAATGATAATTTAGTTGGATACACTGAAAAAATTAAAGCACAGAATGGAATTATTCAAGAATGTTTTTGCTTTAATGAAGGTTCATCTTTAGAAATTAATAATATAGATTTATCTGATTCTAAATATAGATGTAATAGTTGTTCAAATGTTAAACCATATGATTCTAGTAAATTAAGTCAAGGAGAATCAATGATATTAATTAACAAAATGGCAGATTTAATTATAATTAAAGAACTAAAAGGTACATCAGGATTTAATGGAAGCTATACAATTGGAAGTAATACAACAGATTATACAATTGATGTTGATTTTTCTAAATTAAGTTCAAAAGGAAAAGAAATACTTTCTATAGAAGATTATGAAGGATATAGTTCAAGTGAATTAAAAGAAGTATTAACTTCATCTGGTTATACTTGTAAATAGGTGATAGTATGAAAAAAATAAAAGATTCTATTTTCGGAGTATTAATAGGTATTATATTTATAATAGGTGGTATATTTTTAATATTTTGGAATGAAAAAAATAATGTAAAAAATATAAAAGTAATAGATGAATTACAAAAAGTAGTTATAGATGTTAAAAGTGATGATATTCAAACTACTAATGATAATAAGTTAGTAAATACATCTGGAAAATTGGTTCTTTCAGGTAATATAATAGATACTTCTTTTGGTGTAAAGGTAGGAAGTGCTATATTGGTAAGAACTGTTGAAATGTATCAATGGAAAGAAAATTGTAGTACAGATGATAATAATAAAAAAACTTGTGAATATTCAAAAACATGGAGTAGTAATTTAATTGATTCAAATAAATTTGAAACTAAAGCAAACCATATAAATCCAAGTTATATGAGTTATAAATCAGAAACAATTTTAGGCAAAAATATAAAAGTTGGAAATTATATTTTAAGTGATGATCAATTAAAAGATTTATCTACAGATAAAGTATATACTGATTATACTAATTTACCATATGAATATAAAAAAGTCGGTGAATATGTAACTAATGCTAGTAATTATGATGAACCTGAAATAGGTAATTTAAGGATTAAATATACCTATAATGATAGTACAGATGTAACAGTATTAGCTATGCAAAAGGGTAATAATTTAATTGATTATAAAACTGAACAAGGAACTCTTATTAATGAGATAAGAAGCGGTATTAAATCTTCATCAGAAATGATTCAAATAATAGAAAATAGTAATAATTTATTAAAATGGATTTTAAGAGGAGCATCTTTATTATTAGAAATTATTGGTATAGCAGCAATTTTTGGACCAATAACATCATTAACATCATATGTTCCAATTTTAGGAAGTCTTGTAGGAACAGCTACATCTTTAGTTGGATTTTTATTAGGAACTTCAATAACACTATTATGTACAGCTATTGCTTGGATTTTATATCGTCCATTATTAGGTATAATATTGCTTGCTATGAGTTTATTATTATTCTATATATTAATGAGTAAAGGTAAAAATAGTAGGAGGTAATTAAAATGAATTATGAAATAAAAGGTGGTAGTTTTCCAATTGTTGAATGTACATTAAATCAAGGAGAAAAAATGATTACTCAAAGTGGTTCAATGTGTTGGATGGATGCTACGATATCAATGGATACAACATCAAATGGTGGAGTAAAAAAAGTTTTAAGTAGAGCTTTATCAAATGAAAGTTTATTTCAAAATGTATATACATCAAATCAAAATGGTTCAAAAATTTCTTTTGGAACTTCTGTTCCAGGATCTATAATGGCTGTTAAGATAGAAGAAGGTCAAAGTATAATTTGTCAAAAATCAGCATTCTTATCAGCTTATGGTAATATTGAATTATCAATTCATTTCAATAAAAAAATAGGTGTTGGATTATTTGGTGGAGAAGGATTTATAATGCAAAAAATTACAGGCAATGGTATTGTATTTTTAGAAGTTGATGGATCTAGTATGCAATATGATTTACAAGCAGGTCAACAAATGATTTTGAGTACAGGATATTTAGTTTCTATGAGTGAATCATGTACTCTTGATGTTCAAACTGTAAAAGGTATTAAAAACATATTTCTAGGTGGAGAAGGTATTTTTAATACTGTTATAACTGGACCAGGAAGAGTTATAACTCAAACTATGCCATTGGCACGTTTAGCTGATAGTATTATTCCTTTTATACCATCAGCACCTTCAACTCCAACATCAAATGATTCTAATATTGATAATGTAGCAAATGCTGCTGGATCAATATTTAAAATATTTAAATAAGAGGTGATAAAAATGAATAAAAAAGGATTTACTCTTATAGAGTTATTGGCAGTAATAGTAATACTTGCTATTATAGCTTTAATTGCAACACCAATGATATTAGGAGTAATAGAAAATGCTAGAAAAGGATCAAAAGAATCAAGTGCATATGGATATTTAGATGCAATAGAGAAATATCAAGCAACAGCACAATTAGAAGGAAAAAGTGATGAATTAGTAAATGCTTTATCACAAGATAATATATCAGTTACTGTAGCATCTATAAATGGTAAAATAACCATTAAAGGTGAAAAACCAAGTATGGGTTATGTAACATTTAATAATAGTACAATAGTTGATTATCAATTACAATATGATGACTATTTAGTTAAATACAATTCAGAAACAAAAAGAGCTGAAGCATCAAAAGGACAATATGAGGGTATGGGATTTGCTGTACCACCAGTTTTATCAATAGATGGTGTATCATATCATGTAATTAAAACATATTTAAGTTCAGAAGATTCATTAGTGTTATTAAGAGATGAATCATTAGGAGAAATGCTATTTGATGTAAAAGATGGCGCTGATTTTGATAATTCATCATTAAAAACATACTTAAATACAACATATAAAGAAACATTTGGAGAAAAAGCAAAATATATCAAAGAAATAACATTGTTAGATTTTGGTATAAATCCTGATTCATTTAGTTCAGTTGATATGAGTCAAAGCTTTCCAGAAGGTTCATATTTAGCTTTATACAAAGAGGACCCTTCAATGTTTAGTTCTAGATTATGGACTAAAACTAAAATTGGAAATAGTGTAATTGTAGGTTCAATAGATAGCAATGGTACAATTCTTTTTGAAGCAATTGGATATTCTAATTCATCATATGATATTTCTCTTGCTTATGGCAATTCAACAGATACTGATGGTAAAGCTTCAGTAAGACCAGTAATCATAGCTTCAATTGATATCCTTAATGGATAAATAGTAGATTAACTACTATTTTTTCATATATTAAAAAAAATAACATAAATTTAACTAGACGGTATTATTTTTATTTACTTCTTCATTATTTTATGGTATTTTAAATAGGAGGAGGAAGATATATGTTTTGTGGTGAATGTGGAACTAAAAACAAAAATGGTGCTCAATTTTGTGAAAATTGTGGTGCAAAAATGAAAGTAGAAAAAGTAACTACTAAAAAAACTGAAGTAAAAGAAAAACAACCTATGTCAAAGAAAACAAAAATGATTTTAGCTATAGTTGGAGTAGTAGCAGTAATTATAATAGGTTTATGTATCTATTTAGGTACTTTAACTAATCCAAAAAATATAGCAGAAAAATTATTTAATGCAACAACTAATTATGATTTTGATGCAATTTATGAATTCTTAGATGTAGAAAAAAGTGATTTTACAACAAAAGAAATGTTTATAAACATTATGTCAAAACAAGCAGAAGATTCAGAAAAACCTGTAATAGTAAATTACACAGTTTCAAATCCAATTATTTCTGCAGATCAAATGACAGCAACTGTAACAGTTACTTATCTAGAAAAAGATTCAAGTAATTCAAGTACTTTTGATGTAAAGTTAGTAAAAGCAAAAGATAAAAAATGGTTATTCTTTGATAACTGGAAAGTTGTTATGAGTGGAATGGAAATGGCTCATGATTTTGAAATTCAAGTTGCTAAAGGATCAAAAGTAACAGTAGAAGGAATTGAAATAGGAGAACAATACTTAGATAAAGATTCATCTACTGAACAAATGGATGTTTATAAAATGCCAGCAATGTTTGAAGCATATTATGGTATATCAATAGAATTACCAATGGGAATTAAAAAAGAAGATAAAATGAGAGTAAGAGACGAAAGTTACTATAAATATAGATTATCAGTAAGTGACTTATCAGACTCAGATAAATCAAAATTTACTAGTACAGCAAAAAGTAGTCTAGAAACTTTATATAATGGTGTAAAAGATCAAAAATCATTCGATGATATCAAATCTTCATTTGAATATGAAGGTGCTGACTTATCAGATTTAAAGAGTGACTATGCAACATTAATAAAAAATATTGGTACATCATTAACTTCAATTAATTTCACAGATATAACTTTAAGTGATATATCAGTAAAATCAAATGGAAATATCGAATTATACTTAAAAGCAAAATACAATTACACAGTTACATACGAAAGTAGTGGAGAAACAAAAACACATGATAGTAATGACTATGATTATTTATATTTAACATATGCATACGTTAATGGTGAATATAAATTAGTAGATACATCAAGTTTAAATACATATTTTTCAAAATATTATTAGAAAGTAGGAATATAGAATGGCAAAATTTTGTACAAATTGTGGAAAAAAATTAGAAGAAGGCCAAACTTGCGAATGTACTAAAACAGTAGTAGCAAGTAACGGAAATTTATTTAATGAATGCTTAGAAATAGTTAAAAGTTTCTTTAAAAAACCAATTGATACATTAGAAGAAAACGTTGATGAATCAAGATTAACTCATGCACTTATAATGCTTGGTGTTAATGGTATAGCTATGGGATTATTTATGATGGCAATAGCTAAATCATTATATGGCATGATTTTCTCAGGATATGGTTCACTAATGAGTTTAGCAGGAGCTCAAATTAAAATACCATATGTAAAAATTTTCTTTATAGCATTTATAGTATCAATTGTTATGGAAGCATTAATTGCTTTATGTAGTTATTTATTATCAGACAAATTATTCAAAGGAAATACAGATATTAAAAAAATGATAACTTTATTTGGATTTTCATCAATAATTATGTCAGCAGCAACTATTGTAGCAGCAATATTATCATTCATTAACATCTACATAGCATTATTTGTTTTAGTAGCAGGTTCAATGCTTAAAACTTATTACAATTATAAGGGATTAGAATTTGCTTGCGAAACAGATATTAACAAATTAGGTTATGTATTAATGCCTTCAGTATTAGTAGTAAGCGTAGTAGTTGGTTACTTATTACCAAAAATAATGATGTAAAAAGAACTTCACAAGTTCTTTTTTTTCTAGTATAATGATAGTGGTGATAATATGAAAATACTAGATGATATGAATATAAAAACTAATAATTTAGAAATATATGAGGAAGCATTTACACATACTTCATATGCTAATGAACACGGATGTATTAGTTATGAGAGATTAGAATATTTGGGAGATGCCATATTAGAATTTATAATGAGTGATTATTTATATAGAAATACAACATATCCTGAGGGGGATATGACTAAGATAAGAGCACATTACGTATGTGAAAATGCATTGTATGAATACTCTTTAAATGCTAAATTAAATGAATATTTAAGATTAGGTAATGGAGAAGAAGAAAATGGCGGAAAATATAGAAAAGCTATAGTAGCAGATATATATGAGGCTTTTATAGGTGCTCTATATTTAGATCAAGGAATTGAAAAAGCAAAAAAATTTATATATGATACAGCAATTCCTTATTTAAAAGAGAACAAATTAGATTTTTATCATGATTATAAATCCAAATTACAAGAATATGTTCAAACAGATAAAAGATGTTTAGAATATGTACTTATAAATGAAGAAGGACCAGCACATAATAAAACATTTGAAGTAATAGTAAAAATTGATGACATTATATATGGTAGTGGTAAAGCACATAGTAAAAAGGAAGCAGAACAATTAGCGGCTAAAAGTGCATTAGAAAAAAGTGTTATGGAGGAAAATATATGAAATCAAAAATAATGTTAATAATATTATCTATAGTAAGTGTGGTATCAATATCTTTGTTAATATATCAATCAAAAACATATGTCAAAATACCAACAAAATATGAGTGTGAAACTGTAGAACAAGAAGAAAATAGTGTGAAATCAAAACAAGCTATAATAGTTAATATAAATAAAGAACAATATGTTGAAAGTTATCAAAATAAAGATATAACAATATATTCAGATGTAGAACAATATAATTCTATAAAAGAAATTCCAAGTACAGAAGAAGTGACTTATAAATTCGATGATAAAACAATGACTGTAACAGCAGAATATAAATTAAATCAAATGATAGATTCAGAAGGAAATTCAACAGAAGTTTGGTATAAAGAATACATAAAAAATGTAGAATTATCAGGTTATACTTGCAAAATTATTAAATAGAACTTAAAGTTCTTTTAATAATAAATAAAAAAATTCTTTTCAAGTAACAAAAAATATAGTATAATGTTGATAGATTATAGGGGATGATAGTATGAAGCAAGTTTATACTAGTATTGATATTGGTTCTGATACAGTTAAAGTTGTTGTAGCTGAATTATTCAATAGTAAAATAAATTTACTTGCAGCATCATCAATAAAATCTAACGGAATAAAAAAGGGTTTAATCACTGATGCAGAACAAGCAAGTGAATCGATAAAAAAGGCTATTACTTCGGTAGAAGAAATGCTTGGTATTAAAATAAAAAAAGTAATAACTTCTATTCCTAGTTATTATACTGATTTTGAAATGATTAAAGGAAGTATAGAAATAGAAAATGAAACTCCAATTGATGGAGATAAAGTTTCAGAGTTATTAAATGAAGCTATTAAAACAAGCAAAATAAAAGACAAAGTAATGGTAACAACACTTCCAGTTGATTTTATGGTAGATGAAAAATCAAATATTAAAGATCCAAAAGGAATGACAGGTACAAAATTTAGTACACGAGCGGTTATGATTCATACTGCTAAAAAGAATTTACTTTCAGTTATAAAAATACTAGAAAGTCTAGATTTAGAAGTGGTAGATGTATCACTAAATAGTGTTGGAGATATGTATGCTGTTAGAGATAAAGAAATAAAAGAAAAAATAGGAGCTTTAATTAACATTGGTCATGAAACTACTACAGTGTCTTTATACAATAAAGGAATTATTGTAAAAAGTTCAGTAATTGGTATGGGTGGAAAAAATATTGATCACGATATTTCATACATTTATAAAGTAAATGAAAAAAATGCATCAAAAATAAAAGAAAAATTTGCGTTAGCTCATAAAAAATATGCAAGCGTAAATGATTATTATGAAGTAAAAAATGAATCAGGTGAAACAATCAAAATAAATCAATTTGAAGTTTCAGAAGTAGTTATGGCAAGATTAGAAGAAATATTAGTAACAGCTAGAAAAGAAATTAATATGTTAACAAAACATGATGTTGATTACATATTAATTACAGGTGGGACTAGTAGTATGGCTAATTTTGATTTAATTGCTAAAGAAGTATTAGGCAATGATACAAAAATTGGTGAAATAAAATTGATTGGATTAAGACATAATAGATATTCATCTGCTATAGGTAATATAGTATATTTCATAAGTAAATTAAAACTAAAAGGAAAAAATTATTCGATGATAAGCAAAGATGATTCTCAAATACTATCTACAAGTAAAAAAAGTTTAATACCTGAAAATTCGATGTTAGGTAAAGTATTTGGATGCTTCTTCGATGACAAGGAGGACTAAAAATGTTAGGATTAGATATAGATCAATTAGCAAAGATTAAAGTAATAGGTGTCGGTGGAGGCGGAAATAATGCTGTAAACCGTATGATTGAATCAGGTGTAAAAGGTGTAGATTTTATAGTAGCAAATACTGATTTACAAGTTTTAAATACTTCAAAAGCACCAATTAAAATACAAATAGGTGTAGAGTTAACTAGTGGTTTAGGAGCTGGTGGAAAACCTGAAATTGGTAAAGAATCAGCACTTGAGTCAAAATCAGAAATAGAAGCTGCTTTAGAAGGAGCAGATATGGTATTTATTACTTGTGGTATGGGTGGAGGAACTGGTACAGGTGCAGCTCCAGTTATAGCCGATATAGCTCAATCTATGGGAGCTTTAACAGTAGGTATTGTAACAAAACCATTCTCATTTGAAGGTAAAAAAAGAATGGACAATGCTTTATCTGGTATAGAAGAATTAAAAAAACATGTAGATACTTTAATCGTTATTCCAAATGATAAATTAAGAGAAATTATTGATAAATCAACTCCATTATTAGAATCTTTTAAAGAAGTTGATAACGTACTTAGAAGAGGTGTTCAATCTATTTCAGATTTGATTGCTGTAGCTGGTTTAATTAACTTAGACTTTGCTGACGTAAAAGCAGTTATGGAAAAAAGAGGAAATGCACTTATTGGTATAGGTATGGGTATTGGTGAAGGAAGAGCTACAGAAGCAGCTAAACAAGCTGTATCTTCACCACTTCTAGAAACAAGTATTAGTGGAGCAACAGATGCTATTATCAATGTAACAGGTGGCGCTAATTTAACTCTATTTGAAGTAGAAGAAGCAGCAGAAGTTATTAGACAAAGTGCAAATACTGATATAAACACAATATTTGGTGCTGTTATTAATGAAAATTTAACAGATGAAATAATTGTTACAGTAATTGCTACTGGCTTTGAAGAAGGAGTAAAAGAACAATCAAATAGTTCATTTGTATCAAGATTAGATAAAAAAATGAATGATGATACAGATGATGATGATGACGATTCTGATTTACCTCCAATATTAAGAAAAAGAGTATTCTAAAATACAGTTAAAAACTGTATTTTTTTTTGACAAAATTTTTAAATTTAAAATGTTAGTATATAAAACATTTAAGGAGGGAAAATATGAATTATTATGAAAATATAAAAGAAGAATTAATAAGTAATGAAGTATATAAAAAAGTAAAAGATTATAGTAAAAATAGAAGTGATTTAAAGACTTACTATAATGTAGGAAAAAT
>ERZ808240.2243-NODE-2243-length-21805-cov-4.602023_pt1 | contig 21805 bp, 23 predicted proteins | sample MGYA00521084_ERZ808240 | MGnify/ENA primary metagenome ERZ808240 (study PRJEB31516, sample SAMN03275571) | gut metagenome | biome: mammalia-associated habitat; material: feces | host: Papio cynocephalus | place: Kenya | collected 2012-08-06 ...
GCTTTTAAGTACTTGTAAAGGCATGCACATACCATAGTGATCATTTATACCTACAACTCTCATAGCCATAATAGACCCATAATTAATCGTTGGCAGTAGATACTATCTACTAGACTATATCATCATCTTGTATATACAAGATACCTCCTTTTTCGGTTTCCCTACTCTACTCAGTTCAGTATCGTAAATTAATACCTTATTTTTAAATTTACTAATTAGTAAATTATTACCTTTCGATAGTCGTTGAACGTTATTATATTAAGGGAAATTAATATTGATAAATACAGAAATTCCAAACGATAACGTTTGTCATTGTTTTATAATTTTTAGCCCTTAATATAATCTTCGCTGCTGATTATACATTATCTTACTACCCTTAGCACTATATATTTTATATATAGCTTTTATTTCAGCATAGGTTATTCTATAGATTCTTTCTGTATTTCTACTGCATTCACACTTATACTTACTATCGTATTATGTTGTAGCTCTATAGACTTTAGTACTTTCCAGCAATTTAAGAGGTGGTTTTAACCACACCGTCACCGGTATAGCGAACTCAAGCTAATTCCGATTAACTAATACAGGAATACCGACAGTATCAATCATATTCTGTATGATATTCTTAATCTGTTTATCCGGGGTCAATCTGGCTTTGAAGAAACGCATATATGCGTCTGCGTATCCTATATTGTAAGTTTTTACTAAAATATTGATGATAGTTTGTTGTAATAACTCTAATAGGCTGAAGTAACTTAGTTTAACCTCATCTACTTGTAGAGTAACGTCTGGAATAATAACAGAACGTGAAGTAAACCCACATCTACCACCAATCAATGAACGAATGACACCTTTCTTGTCTTTACATATTTCTACAATTTCTTTGCAAAGTGTCATATATCGTTCTTGTACATCCCATAGCAATTTATTTCTATATTTAGCATTACGATGAATACTTAATGTATCATCATTTACTTTAGCTACTGTTTTAGATAGCATCATATAGATTGCATTTGTCTTTTCGAAGGTCATTCGTTTTCCTTCAATCTTCCATGGACGAAGTGCTGTGGAATATACTGGGATATTATGAATAAATATCATATCTCTATATTTGATTATATCGTTATAATACTCTATTTTCTTTAACTTATTCTTCTTATGAAAGTATTCAATGATTTCATCAAATTTTTCTTTAAATCCCATCATCCCGATTCCAGTATACGTTTCATCTATCTTTACTCGTTTACGTTTACCTTTCTTAGTTCTTGATGATGGGAGAATACGTTTATCGATAGGATTACCATTTTCATCTAGATCTACATCTGGCATTAAAATATTTTCTAGCGTAGCAATCCCGATATATGATGCAATCGTATTATATAGGTTAGGATGAATACAACAATACGGTTCTTTAATATTCAACCAACCAAACATTTCAAGATCATCGCCTACGTATTTTACTTTAGTTCCACAATATGGGCAAATCATATCTTTATGATCCCGACCTTGAACTTTTTTACATTCACAAGAATACCGATCAGCAAATGCATCTGGATCTTGTAATGTCTTCATAAACTTTTCTGAATAAATAGAATCAGAACGACTAACTGCTTTATTCAGTTTAGGAGGTTCTTTGATAAAGAACCCCTTACCTCTATTCATATCTGACTGCATTTCTTTATCCAGATTTATTCTTGTAAGCTTAGTGACATACTTACCATTGTCTGGATACGACACATTTAACTCTAATTTCATACTAATTCCTCCTTATACTGGTTATATAAGAGTGTTTTGGGGTATATTATTTTTTATCTTTTTTATTTCTTTTCCCGTTTAACCTTAATACCGGCTCGGAATGTAGGAAACGGCTCACCGCATTCTACATAACAATCAGCAGTTACATCTCCTATCATATCAGAAACTGCTTCTAAAACTGTTTTATACCATGGAAATGATTCCTGATACCCTAATTCACCCCAATTAATTATGGGATCATCTTCATACGTAATAAATTGAACTAATTTCTTTTTTGATCTATTTTCAATCATCATAAAACCTCCTAAAATAATATAAAAATAATAGAGACTATAATTAGCCTCATTTATATATTATATACCTCAAAAATTTTTTACTAATATAAAAAAGAAAGTGAGGTATAACTCACTTTCTTAATTTTTCTTTACAATGAAATGGTTTGTTCCTTCACTTGGTTTACCAAAATAGTTAATCAACTCTTGTGCTGATTGGTACATATTGAAGTGCATAATTGTATATAAGAGTCCTTCATATGCACGTTTCCCAATTACAGTATATACATCATTAGATGATAAATATATTTTAGTTGCTGGATAACTTACATCATCTTTAGTAGTTGTTGCAATTGGTTCTAATATAATAAATTTACCCATCGGAAATCCATCCATCGTGATAGGTTTAATTTGTTTATTTACATAATATCTTTCATCTCTCTTTATAAATATTTCGTCTTGTTTACAGACCACATTCTTATAGAAATACATTAATCCTCTACGTAATTCATACATATCGGATGGAGTTATCATAATAAACTCTTTAATTCCGTTTTCATTAGCTTTAAGATTTTCTATACTAAGATAATATCTATATGATAATTTAATATTAGTCATAGTATCGTTTATCTTATTAGAATGATATTCTGTCTCAAAATGAAACGATAAGTTTCTAAACCTAGTTTTATCGTCCGTATTAGATAGGATTACATTCATAAATAATCCTGTATTATTTCCTATATACGTTACTAATGAATTTATCTTATTATAGTTCACATTATCAAATCCTTTTAAAAAAATAATGGGTTGGAGATATATCTCCAACCCAAATTAATTATATATTTTCTGTAATAACTTCTCCATTAGGTTTAAATATTACCCTCATGGAGTCATTTTCTAAGATAAAACTACGTTTATTTTTTATCTTAGTTACCACAAATTCTTTAAATGCATTTTTTATATCGTCGTTATTTTCTCCTTTCATAATAGTATTATACGCATTATCTACTCTTCTATGAATTTCTTTACGAAGAGTTCTTGAAATATTCCGTAAAAATTCTAATTTTACGGTATATTTCAATGGCTTAAGCTCTATAGGTTTTTGAATTTTTACTATTGGCTTAGCCTTTTGATTTTCTTTCTTAATATCTTTTTCTCCTTCTGTGTTAACCTTATGAGATTTTGGTTTAATCTCTATAGGCTTTTGAATTTTTACTGGTTTTGACGGTTCAACATAAATTACGTTCTCTCTCTTAATATCTTTATTTTCCTTTCTTGGATTTAATGATAAAACTTCTGCATCAATAGTTTTTTGTTCTTTTTTGTGCTCTATTTTTTCTATAGTAGCCGGTTGAACTTCCGGAATAATAACAGGAATATTTTCTTCTTTTTTAATTTCTTTCGCTGCAAGAATTTGCTTTCTCAATTCTGCAAATTTAGTATAATGCACGAACTGAAAAAACGATTTATTTAATTCTCGCTTTTGTACTTGAATATATCTGAATATTATCCATGCATCACTGGAATTAATAGTTTTATTATTTGGTACATTAATATTTTCTATACGAAAATATTTGCAAATAGCAGTTACTAAATTTTGTAATTTTATCCTATTATCTTTCCAATCCTCCCAATAAATGGTGTATGGATCTAATTCTTCATATGGGATTATATCCTCTTCTTTAACATCTCCTAAAAAATTTTTGATAAATGGAATATAATCTTCTTTTGGAACACGGTTCAAATCAAAAATGCATCCATATTTAATAAAAGTCTGTTTCATAATTTATTCCTCCTAAGAATAATATATAAGTGATAAGGTTCTAATGACCTTATCACTTATATATTATACATCTCAAATATTTTTTACTATACCGTTTTTAGCTATTTTAGAAACTGTTCTTTTTTGATATTATCTGCTACTATAAATCCTATTCTATGATTTTGATTAGTAATCATAGATGCAGTAATTGTGTATGTTTTATTCATAGGATTCTGATTAATACCTAATGTATAACCCATATCTTTATATTTGCTCAATAATTCTTTATTAATATTTACTGTTTCTTGTGTGATTAATCCAAGTTTTAATAGTTCTTGTATTTTATTAGCAGTTTCTAATGATTCTTCCTTTTTCATACATTTGTTTAATTCTCTTAACTGTTTTTCCAAATCAGTCATATTATATTTCCTCCTATAATTTAAGAATACCACTATATGCAGATTTAGTATTTTGTAAACTAAATCCCAATGGTTCTAATGGGAATGTACCAATATTATCTCTAATGATTTGTGTATAATCAATAAATTCTAGTAACCATTTAGGTATTGGAAGATCATACGGAATAGCAATAGATTTAATCCCGTCTTTGTAGAATTCACTATTCATTAATTTTACTGCTTTTTCATACTTATCTTGATATAGTTTCTTTAGATTTGAATCTTCTATATTCTTTAACGTAATATTTGTCTTAATAATCAAGATAGCATTCTTTTCTTCTAAATTGATTGCTGGTTCATTATCATCTTTGAGATCGTTATATACGACAGATGCTTTAATACCTTGATTCTGCATTGGTGTCTTATACGATTCCATAGTTTTAATTCGTGCTGGTTTAAAATATTCAATACTACCATTATGGATAGCATCATAAATTCTACGTTCCAGAAGGGCTAATTTGTTTAAAACTTGTAATTGGTTTACTTCGTCACAATTTAATATGTCTTCATATAATATCTTAGACAACGCTTTAGTGGTAGAATCAGGAACACCGCTTTTATTCATGGCTAATCCTTTAATATCTAATCCTTTGTTTAATGGTACTTTATTTCCTTCTTGTATTTCTTGGAACGTTACATAATTCTTCTTTACTTTCGTTAATAGAATCCGTTTGAATAAGAATTCATTCTTCATTGTCAATAGACAATCTGGATGTTTATCATTGATCGTATTTGTTATTATACTGAGTCTTCTCATATAGTGATTAACCAATTTACCAATACAATATGCTAATATATTGATAATACTGTATCGTAAACTATCTTCTGGTATAACCACCAATGGATTAATCAGTCGTTTTCTTTCGATGACTCTATCATTATGAAAGTCATAATATTCTTCCATATCTCCTCTATGGGATTCTATTTTATTGATATCCATTGCGTCTAATACATTATTCACATCTAATTCCATATGCTTTATGGGCATATCAATATCTTTTACCATGTCTAATACATAATGATACCATGGATCAAGAGATATGATACACGAATCTGTATCGGTAATTAAATCTATTTTACGTATCATCCTTTCTACACGTTCAATCTTATCGATATATTGATACTGATAATATACATATTCTTTTAATAAATCATATAAGAAATTTAGCTTATCTTCAATAGTTTTAGGTGGATGGTTTGGGTCTAAGAATGGTGCATCCAATGAGTTTAACATATCTATCAACATATTCTTTATTTTACTATTTTCAAAGAAGTCGAATAGATTATTTTTATAATAGATTCTGTTTAATTCTTCTTGTGGTAATCTATTTACTATTTGCCATACGACTTCACAATCTTCCATGGATGGAAGCCAGAAATACCCACATGTCATCATTAGTTTAGTGAATACTTGTTCTGGTGATATTGGATTATCTAAGAAATCAGAATCTTTAAACGTACGAGTATGTACTTCACTCATTACGTTATCTATAAATGATATGATTTCATCCAACGAACCAAATTTAATATTATTGGCTAAGAATGATTCAAATACCATAATAGATGATGATATAGAACAACGTCCTTGTCTTGTAATAGACGTTGCTACATAAATATTATAAAATATACTACTAGCAGCACCTAAACAACCGTAAATGGCATTCGTGTCCACTTTTGCTACTACTTGTAGCAAATTATATTTATTAAATAATTCGCTTCCTTTTGGATATTTTAACATTTCTTTCTTGAATCCATTTCGTATAGATGCAAATTCTCCGATTAATTTTTCTAATGGATTTGGTACTTCTCCATGTTGAGTAAACAAACAACCGTACGAAGTTATAATTGGTTTTCTACTGATAATATATTCTGTAAGTTTTAGTAAATTAGTATTAGCTGTTTTCTCTTTATAGTTATTATTAATCATACAATCAGCGTTCTTAAATCTCTTATTGATACTATAATTGATTGCATTTTCTAATTCGTCGTGACTCACTGTAGGTAATAGATATGGCATTATCCTGTGTATGGAGTCCTTATATTTTCTAAATACAATATTATTTGCTACATCATTTTCATTCATTTTAATTCCTCCTTATGAGACCTTAGTTATTATTTTGTGAAAACAATTCTATCTTTTTAAAATGGTGTGATACAAACATTTAGATAACTATTATTGTTTCTTATTAGTAGATACAATAATATAGTAATCATTAATACAAAATCCTTAAAATGGAGGTGAAACCATGTTTGATAATAAAGAACAAGAGCCGTTTGATGGTATTCAAGATCAAGCAGCTCTGTTTGAAGCATTTTTTATTGATGCTTGTAAGCATATGGATGAAGCATCATTAAACGACTTCCTTGAAAGCGATACAGTAAAAGCTCTCACGGAAGCAAATGCTGTTCGTAAATCAACTATTGTTCGTCTTTCGAAAGAAGACGATTATGCACGCAGACTTACAGTTGCTGCTGTTCAGAAGGCTAAAGAACAAAATTCTCCTGACTGGCGTAAACTGAAGAAAGCTACAGCAATGCGTAAAATGGCATTAGCTGCTATTGTAAAACGATATGGCAATTTCGTAAAACGAGATGTCATTAGAGCACAGAAAGCTTTGCTTAAAGCTGACCCGATGCATTATGTTCGTATCCCCCGGAATAATGCTTCTAGTGCAAAGAAGAAATAATTTAAATAACATAAATTTATCATCCTTTCACAATAACTTATACATCACAATATATAGGACTACCTGATATCAGGTAGTCCTAAAAAATGTTTAAAATAAGGTAAGTAAACTTTATTTCAATTATATAATATATAATTGAAATTTATTTTACCCCGTACTTTTTTATAACGGGTTGTGAAAGGAGTTAATACAAATGTTAAACAACTATCAAAATTATTATGTGTATGCACAACTAGTGCAAACAGGTCAATTAACTATTGACACAAGAAGTATCACTAAAGATACTTGGTCAGATTATTATGAAGCTCTAAAGAATATATTTAGAGATGGTATTGAAACAGAACAAGTACACCATATGTTTGTGCATATTATTTTTGCTGATGGTGTAGAATTAGATCTAACTCTGTTTGATTTATTCTTTAATTTAATCTTTTGGTATATCGTTATTCATAGTAATATGGAAATCAAATCAGATTCTTTATTCTTTTCTGATACGATTACTCAAAAAGATATTAAAAAATACTTTGATAGAACGATTATTAAAGTACGAGATAAATATGATATTCAGACGTTAAACAATGTAATTGCCGATACATTGTATAGATTTATGGATATTGATGAATTCTCGTTCTATATTGCAAATACGTTAAATTTAAAAGATACAATTGATTTGGAAAATGCTTGCCCTGAATTTAATAAACTAATGCATACATCATTACGAGATGTACCAATAGAATCTGTAAAAGACGAAGGTCTAAAAATTACGAATCGTAGTGTAGAAATCATTAAAGATTCGGAAAAATATTTAGGATTTGATCATTGTTTAAAGAACTCGTTTGTATCCGGAGAAGGTGTAAAGATACGACAATATAAAGAATTTGCTATTAATATTGGTACCAAACCAGACGGTAAAGGAGGAGTTCTTCCTGCAATTATTGATGGTTCTTATCTTGATGGATCATTAAATTCTATTTTAGCACAATATGTAGATTCAAGTGCTGCTCGTGTAGCGCAGATTCAATCAAAGAAAAACGTTGGTACTTCTGGTGATATGGCTCGTATTCTTGGTATCAATAATATCGATACAACCATCAATCAAGATCTTACGTATCGTTGTAATACAAAGAATTTTCTTAAAATTACGTTAAAGAATAAGAAAGTATTTGATCGGTTTGTTGATAGATGGTATAGATTTCATCCAGATGGATTGGAATATTATATGACAGCAAATGATACACAACTTATTGGGAAGACATTATATTTCCGTTCTCCTATTACATGTGTATCTGCTGCTCATGGTCACGGTGTATGTGCCGCTTGTTATGGTGGATTGTCTCATATTAACTACAATCTTAAGATCGGTAAATATGCGGCAGAACAGTTATCATCACAATTGACACAGAAACAGTTATCAGCTAAGCATTTGTTGGAAACTGTTATTACGAAAGTGGAATGGACTCCAGAATTCTATAAGTATTTTACAATAGATATTAATGCTATCTTTGCTAATCCGAAAGCAGAGCCAGCAACTATCTATATTGATCCTAATAATATTATTTCAAACTTTGATAATGAAGATGCTACTGATCCATCTATGATGGATTATATTTCTTACATTACCGAATTTACTCTTGTAAATAAGAAGGGAGAATCATTTACAATCACATCTAAGAACAATACAGAAATGTATATTACAAATGCACTTCAACAGTATTTAAATAAGAGTGCAACTGTTACTGATGATGGGTTGTATGAAATTAATTTAAAAGATATGATTAATAGTGAAACATGCTTGTTCTTAATCACTATTGATAATAACGAATTAGCTAAGACTCTGAAAGATATTGAAAATCTGATTAATAGAAAAGACTCTGTTGCAGAGAATACAAAAGATTCTATTGTGCAGAAGTTGATTGATTTATGTATTGAAGGTAAACTAGAAATACAAGCGGTTCATTTGGAAGTAATTATTATGAACCAGATTCGTTCTATTCGTTCCATGTTACGTAAACCGGATTGGGAAGTAGAAAACGAAGATTATAATCTCGTATCTCTGGATAAAGCGTTGAAAGATAATCCTTCAGTAGTTGTTTCTCTTCTGTATCAGAACTTAGCATGGATGTTATCGTATCCGTTAACATTCCAGAAAGAACTTCCATCTTGTATGGATCTGTTCTTTATGAAACAACCACAAAATATCGAATCAGACGATAATGCGAAAGAAGAAAGACATCTGATTAATCCTGTGATTGATTTAGACAAATAAACGTTATTATTCCCGGTAGTAAATATTTACTACCGGGATATATTTTTGAAAGGAGCATAGTAATGAATCATCAATCTTTATTACAATTTGCATTTTTTGCTGTAGTTTCTATTGGTGTTATGAATACAATATGCAAAACAAGAAAGACAGCATTTAGTAGGATTATATGGAACTGGATTTCAACATTTATATTTATTGGTTGTGTCTTATATTGGTATTTTTATTTATAAAGGAAGTAGTCTATGATGTATAATAAGATTGAAGCAAAACATACATGCACTGTTATACATAATTACAGAAAAGGAAATTGTGTTAAACTAGAACACTTTTTTAGTATGTGGGATAAAGCATATTTTAGATATTATCCAAAAGCGATACGGTATGATCAGGATAAAAAAGAATTAATTATTCCTAGAGGGTATCCATTAAAGAGATTAGAGTTTTTATTCAATTCGAGAGCATTTGTTAATAGGAGTTGTGATCCATATGATTTTGGATTACAGCTTAAATTACGATACTTACCGAGAGATATGGTACAAAAAGAGGCCATATCTTTTATAACTGGTAAAGGTAAGTACTCCTATACAGCAGCTAAGTCACAATTAGCTATTAACTTAAATACTGGTGCTGGAAAGACTTATGTTACAGTAGTTGCATCAGCAATATTAGGTTTAAGAGCTATAATGATTACATCTTCATTAGATTGGATTAGGCAATGGAAAGATAGAATTACAGAATATACAGATACACAACCAAACGAAATATATGAATTAGTTGGGTCCGCATCTATTGCCAAAGTATTAAATGGTATGGTGCATATTAAAGATTACAAATATATCTTAGCATCGCATCAAACAATTAAGAGTTATGGTGATAAGTATGGGTGGAATAAAGTAGGAGAACTATTCTGTTTATTACGAGTTGGAATTAAAATATACGATGAAGCGCATTTGGACTTTGATAATATTTGTGATATAGATTTCTCTACAGATACATACAAGACATTGTATCTTACAGCAACACCAGCAAGATCCGATAGAGATGAAAATGTCATATATCAAGCATCATTTCAAACAGTTCCAGCAATAGATTTATTTAACGATGAAACAGATCCTAGAACAAATTATTTAGCTATATCTTATACAAGTCATCCAACACCAATGGATGTAGAACGATGTAAAAATTTGTATGGGTTTGATAGGTTAGCATATTGCTCGTATATTATACATAAACCAGAGTTTTATAAGTTAATACGTTCGTTAATAGAGTTAATTTTAAAGAAAGGGAAGACGCTAATATATCTAGCAACAAATGAAGCTATAATGACAGTATATGTCTGGTTATGTCATTCTTATCCGGAGTTAGCAAATGATATCGGAATATATACTACGTTAATTAAAGATAAACAACAAAAACGTAGTATGTTAGATAAGATGATTATTTTAAGTACTACTAAATCTTGTGGTGCTGCTATGGATATTAAAGGATTAAAAATGACTATCGTATTAGCGGAACCATTTAGATCTGAAGTATTAGCAAGACAGACATTAGGACGTACTAGAGATAATAATACAGATTATGTAGAAATTATCGATAGAGGATTCTTTGCAATGACGAATTATTACAAAGCGAAGTATCCAATATTTCAAAAATACGCATTAAGTATGTCATTTTCTAAATTAAGCGATTATGATTTAGACGATATGTACTACAAAGCATTACGATTACAACAGCTTAGATATCAAGCAAATAACAGTGAAAAGAAACTAGTAAATTTTATTCATTACGACACATAAGATATGGGATAGACTCATATGAGTCTATCCCTATTATTTTTTATCAAAATACAAATGAGATGTATATTATATAAATGAAAGAGGGTATATATTATACATTGATTTACGTAATATGTATCCTCCTTCAACATGTCTACTATGAATCGCAGTTCCCATAGTAGACAGAAAGGAAGACTTTCGTTTGGTAAATAACGAAGTCGACCCAAGACTTCAATTTGCCAATTTCAAAAAATGAGTTGAAGCTAAGTACACTGGCAAGATCAGCTATGACGTACCTAGCTTAAGTCCTAATGTGAAACTTGATCCGTTTATATTAGTATAATATGAACAGTAATGGTTTAATAAAGAGTTCTGCTGCGACAGACTTTTTATTTTTTTTTTTATGTATATACTGTAATTAATTACAGTATTACTAAACTTTTTCTTTTTTATGTATTTCTTCGACATATGGTTAATATACGAGAAAGGAGCGTAAATAATATGAAAGAATTAGTAGATATGAATAAGTTAAAAATTATTCATATGCATGGTAAGACTCCTATGCAGAAATTAAACGAATTTAAAAAGAATCATATGCTTAGCCTTTGTACTCCATCTACTTCTAGCACATATTCTATATGCGTAGAATTTATGCGTAATTGGTTCTTGAATAAGTTTCAACCTGGATATTTTAAATCTGAGTTTATATCTGGTAAGAATATATTAGCTGATTATCTCCATAAAGATACGTTAGATTATATTAAACGTAATAAGCCAGCTCTTATGATTATACCAAGAATGGATTACACTTACAATAGAGATACTAGTGATTTATATTGTTATGGAAGAAATACGTATATCAATAGAGCTAGATATAACGATGCATTCTTTAAAGATCCAATATCGCAGAACTTATTATCTATAGAAATGGAACAACTTAGAATAGAATTCCAATTCAGAATTAAAGTATCTGAATATAATCATGCGATGGATTTATATAAGTTTTTACAACTATCTTGCAGATCCAACGCATCTGAAAAAAGATACATTAGTTTAGACTTTCAAGTACCAAAAGAAATATTATACGCAATAGCCAAAGATTCTCATTTTAATATAGATGAAAATCAATGCATCTTCTTACGATACTTGAATCAACATTCAAGATTACCATTCTCTTATAAGTTTAGAGGAACTAAAGGGGAATTTGAATACTTTATTCGTATGACAGATATGTACGTTCATCTTAAAGCAGGAGAAATAGAAGTAGATGATGGAGAACGAGAAGGACAAATAGATACTAATTATATAGTATCCTTTGATACAGAATGTCTATTTCCAGCACCTAAATTCTATGCATATTATTCTAAATCAAAGCATACGTTCTGTATGGATACAACAACTCATCCTAAATTTGTATTTAGAAATATGTGTTTTGATGCAATACCGATGGTTAATGAAAAAGGATGGAATCAATATCTATCTTCTGATTATATAGAAGATGAAAAAGATTTTGATTCTAAAAAACCAATGGTGATTAAATTTAAAGATATATTAACTGCTAGATCATCTCATAACTCATTATTTGAAATAGCAGAATATACTAAATCTATATTCATTTCTCCTGGTACATTTATTGATATTAAATTATTTAATACAATGAGTAAGCAAGAAATAGATGTAGATTGGAATACATATACGATTACTACTAAGAAACCACTATGTACTATGATTTCTCAGGTAGTATTGTACGTGGATTTAGAATATATCAATAACTTTGTAATTAATCACGACAAAGCATATTCTACTAGAATGAAAGATAATCATAATTATACGTAAAATTTAATACCCTATACCAATATTGGTATAGGGTAATTTTCTTGTAATTAAAAATACAAACGAGATATATAATATATACTTGAGTAGGAGTTATATATTATTATTATACATGCTATTTTTATTAATTTTTATAGTAGGTAAAAAATTTTTTAGATATATAATATATAAGTGAATAATAGATAATTACTTATATATTTAAGGAGGAATAGTATTATGTATAATATTATTAAAAGTATCAATGTTAATGGTAATGTATTTACGGTTGATGTAAAACAGAATGGAGTTTCTAAATTTCCATTGAATTTTGCTTTAACAACTTGTAAGCAAGTACAATTACCAAGCACAGAAGAATATCTTGGAAAACAATTATTTGAGGTTGCTTTCCAAGATAAGAAAGGAATATTTGGAATCAAAGTATATCTCGGTATGATTAATAATGTCCTTATTGATTCGTTTGAATCAATGAATGGCAATATTATATTAACGAATAGAAAGAAAAATAATTTTGTGTGTATCAAGATTAATAATCTTGATATGCCATATATTTCTATTCCGTTTGGGAGTATAAAAGTAACTCCCAAATCAGGAGATGTAGTTTGGTATAGCTCATTGTATTTATTATATAAGAAAGCTGTAGAAGCATTCTTATTAAGTTGGGCTAACAAATCTCCACAATCCATTTCGATGGATATTGTGTGCATTGATGCTTAAAGAGTAATTGGGTAAGGCTAATAATAGCCTTACCCAATTATTTTTTTTTTTATATTGTTACAATGATTGGTTGATTTCTGTTACCAGCACTTACATAATTATCTTCTAATTTCTGAACTATTTCTTCTCTTCTATTAGCCCAGTCATTAAGAGTATCTAAGTTTAGTTCTGTAGTAGCGTATGCTGTTTCTACATTAGTAAAATATTTAAGATGATTATATAAGAATATAGCAACATCGGCTGTTGCAAGAGATTCAAATATTTCCATCTTAGTTGGTTCTATAGTCATTAAATTAGAAGAATGTTTTACAAATAGATTTACGGGAATAGATTTCAACATTTCTAGCATATTATTACTTAGATTAGATTCCAGTCTGACTTTATTAGGTGGTTCAAATTCTACATAAATGCCACATTTATAAATACTGGCATGGTCTGTAAGCATTTGAGTCATCATAATATCTTCTGTATTTAATCCAGTAGTAAACATATCGTACGTTGAAAAGAATCCGGAGCCAAATCCAAATGCAGGAGTACATTTAGACAGCAAATGCCAATCTATATCCCCTACACCAAGAATATTAACAGATGAACATACTGCTTCATCTATTAAATAATACGGACCTTTGCGTCTATCCCCAGTAAGGTAATATGTCATTTTATGCGGGTAATATCTACTGAAGGTATCTAACGATTCACATTCAATAACTTGTTCTGCCCACACATCTTTATTTAAGTTATCTGGTAAATTTAATAACTTAGTACCAAGTCGATGTTCTATTTTATTAACCAATGAAGTCATTCTATTAAGCATTGGCATAATAATATTCCTCCTTTCGTATTATAATAATGTAAAACAGAGGTCTGTACCTTATATAAGGTACAGACTTGTTTGAGGAATTTTCAAAATGAAATTTAAGAAAACCTATAGACATGCATATCAGAGATGGAAATATAATGAAATAATGTACTCATAGGGTCAGTATAAGTACATTATAGATATGTTTTATCCATTTCTCCGACAGAATTCGTCTATTTGGTTTCTAATAAATCTCTTAATAGGAACTACAATTACACTGTAATCTTCGTTCACAATAGTAACAGCAGAATGATCTTCGTTAACTGTCATCTTTTTAAAGTATGGTGAAAATTGTTCACAAATGAAATTCAAATCAGCAGATTCTTTTATTAGAATATTACAAATATCTTTATTCATAATAGGAGCAATACAATCTGCAGATTCATTAACAACCATACTATTTCCTTTAGATTTTACATATGTAGTTACTTTAGAAATATCCTTTGCTACATCTTCATACGAAGTAGATTCTGTTACTATATGATCAGTATATGCATTATCGTATGATGGAAAATATACTCTATCGTAACAAATAATACGAAGATTAGTTACTTGAGCTTTACCGTTATTATTACGAAGAGAACCTAATGAACGTAACGAGAATGATGGTTTTTGACCATCTTTCAAATCACGATTAAATGATTCTCCTAATGGATTATTAGTACCTCTAAATTGGGCTTTTACATAAGGACCTTCCATCCATAATTTAGTAAACCATACTTGTTCTAGAGTAGGATCTACTTTTTGTTGTCTTGCCAAATTAAGATCTAACGGATGCCCTGCTTCGCCTTTAAAGTTACCGGAAGTTACTAATTCTCTTACTCTTGGACCATATATTTCTTTATATAGATCTTCTGTAGAATAGAATCGTTTGTTACGGTTAATCTTTTCTGCTTCTTGTAATATACCTTCAGCAATAACAAAGTCATTATCTGTATTTACTAATTCACATTCAATAGGTTCAGATGCAGATTCGTTTATGACATATGCTATTGGAGTATCTTTACCTTGCATAATACTCTCCTTTCAAAAACAACTCTCCTATACCGTAAATGGTATAGGAGATATATTTTATTTTTTCTTTTGCAATTGTTGCTGTTTATTGTGTTCTTCTTTCTTTTCCTGGCGAACTACAATGGGTGTAGGTGTAGGAGTGGCATGTTTAGTAATACGATTACCATTTTTTTCATATGAGATAACTTGATATGAAGAATCTTTTTCCTGTTCTTGTTTAATTTCTTTAGCAATAGGATTAGCTTCATCAAAGTTATCAAAACCCAATGGAATCAATTTACCGTCTATAAATTCTGTAACACGAATACCACAAAGAAGGCATTTACGAATTGTTTCAGTGTTTAATTCCATCCCATTAATATTACCGTTAAATAACATGCCATCAATTCGTGTAGCAGAAGAGGCATATATATTTACTGTTTTCTTATTAACTTTCATTAAGAATACCTCCTTCTAGATATTAATCCATATCATCAATATTAGGATCTTCGTCATCGTCCCACCATGAATCTTTAGCGTACGAAGAGGGAAGTGTATCTTCATTAGAACCAAGATCTAAATCATTTTGTTCTTTTACGTCTTTAGGTCCAACTAAGAAGTTTCCTTGGCCTTTTTGTTTAGAATTGATACTAGAACCTTCAAAGTCGTTCATAATATCGATATTAGCAAGTGAAGCTTCATCCATAGAAGAAATATCTTCCAAATCATCGAAAGCTTCATTGAATTCGTCATCTTCAAATTCGGAATCGTCTAAATAATCTTCTTTAAAAAAATCATTAGACGTATCTAAATCTAAATCATCATCAAAGAATGATTCATCGTGTAATGTAGGTATTTCATTATCCATATTATCATCATCTCCATCGTGATACGCATGACGACCATAATCTGGTTCATCATCGTCGTCATCCTCATCATCGTCGTCTAAGTCTTCGTCACTATCATTATCGCTATCGTCATCATCATGATCTTCATCGTCATCGGAGTAGACTTCATCATCGTCGTCATCCCCTTCAGCGAATATACCATGAGTGTCTAAAATATCCAAATCATCTGCTTCATCAAAATCGTCTAATTCTGGTTCAGCAATTTCGATAGAATGTTCTAGAGCAGCACCACTAAGAAGAGAATCAATTTCTCCTTCAGATAGTATTCCAGATTCAGTAAGTTCTTTAGCGTACTTTTTTACTTCAGCACTTTTTTCACCATTATCTGCATCTTTATCTATTTGATCTTTTACTAGTTTGTGACCTTTGTCTATATCGTCAATATCACCATCAGTAATTAGACCACTATGTATAGCAGCATTGACAATATCTTCTACATCGTTTTCCATATATGTATCGAACGTATCGTTTACGGATGTAGATGCATCATCTTCAATATCCGCATCTTCTTCAAATGCTTGGTCTAAAATATCATCTAAAGTAGACTCAGTACTAGAGACAATATTCTCAAACTTATCTGTAATAAGCAATGGTCTTTCCTCCTTTACTAGAATTTATACTAATGTCTTCCATATCCCTATTTAAAACAAGATATGGCCAACAATGATTACAATAATAACCACTTCAAGAACAGCAATGATTTTTGAACCATATTTATCCCAGAAACCAACTACTTTATCTTGAGCATTATTTACTTTATCGAGAGTATCTTTACCGAAGGTATCTTCAATACGTTTATCAATTTCTGCATCAAGTTTAGTAGCAAAATCTTCTAATTCTTGTTTTACTTGATCGGAAATAGAATTTTTAAGATCACCTAATTGATTGATTGTATCTTGAATTAATTTTTTCTTGTTACGGAGTTCTTCAATCGTAGAATTATCTATATCTAATTCTTTAATTGTCTTGACAAGAAGTTTAATTAATTCAAGTTGTTTAGTTAAATCATCTTTAACATTCTTTGTATCTTTATTTTGTTGATCTTGGTCCGTTGTTGGAGCTTGAGTTTGAGCCGTTGTTGTAGATTGAACCTGTTGAGTTGTTTCTGTTTTGGTTGTTGCAGTAGATTGAGTATCTTTATTTTGCTGCTTTTGATCCGCTGCTGGAACTTGAGTTGTTGTCGTAGATTGAACCTGTGAAGCCTGTTGAGTTGTTTGTTTCGGAGTTGTTTCCGTTTTGGTTGTTGTAGTAGTTTTGATGTCTTCCGTCATTTGTATTATTCCTCTTTTCTATATTATCCGGTATTCCATTTTTGTTAGTATCAATGAACAATCCAGCAATAAAAGTAACTAACCCTATTGCTGTTGGTCCTATTATAGTATTGATAAATTGTAATAACGAACTTAAATCAGGTGATGGAGAATGAAGACTTTTATACCACCATGCTCCATACCATGTTATAGCTACAATAAGGATAAAAGCAATATATACACCAGAAACCCATGCGATAGGTTTTTGGAATGTAATTAGTTTATCCAATATTTGATTAGCATACTCTTTAATCTTATCCAACGTCATAATGATTGGGTACCACCTTTATTAATTAAGCAAGATGGGGATAAATTGTGCAAGCACAACATACGTTAGCCCAACCAACTTTAGCTTTCTTTCCTTCTTCTGGTTTGGAAGGATCTGTAGGTGTTGTTGTACTGCTGTTACCACCAGTTGATGTATTATTTTTATCTTCAGTTTTATCTGTAGAACTATCTGGAGTAACAATAGTAGTATCTTTTGTTGTATCTTTAGCTGGTGAAGTTGCAGTAGTTGTTGTTGTTTCTTTTCCAGCTGTAGATTCTGTAGATACAACATTGGGTTTTTGTTGTTTGTCCTTAGCCATATTTTATTCCTCCTTTAATTAGAATTTTCCAGTATTTGCATATAATCTCTATTTAATTCATTAGGAAATAAAGAATCTATTGTTTCTGCTTCAGACATTGTTTCCATCATCGTATCGAGCATAGTATCAAAAGAATCATCTGCTAAAGACGATACTTCTTCATAGAATATCATGCCATGTAACGATTTAGTAATAGCTGATGCTAATGGATCTTTTATCATAAGTATAGAATCTCTCCTTTCTTAAATAGTTAATTATATGTTTACCCTATGCAGTTATACCATTATTTTTCATTACTTGTTTTATAATATATACCAATATAGGTATAGTATAGTACAGTTCTTTACATGGAGTGAAGCATATATGAGAGATTTGAGAAAGCATATCGGAAGTAATAGTATCTCCGTTAAGATAAGAATAAATAATTTTATAGTATAATCTATTCTGATCTAAGCCAGATAATATTTCTTCACAAGTACACCTATATTTATCAGTATCTAATAGTGGATTACACCCAGGAATTAGATTTGCTAAATCTGTATCAAAGTAATTAATTTTTTCTAATAATGGATTACCGAACATGAGGCAACCATCATCGTCTCTAAATGTTATTTGATAATATGGCTCAATACGCTGTGTTAATAAAGACAATGGGTCTTGTACTAGTAGCCCATATGCATACAAATAACATGTAATAGCTTTAGATGGATCTTCTATCTTTCTAAATATAGAGCGTTCATAGTCTATAGTAAGTAAAGGTGGTTCTACAGCTGGTTGATCTATATGTATATAATCATATCCTGTAGAATAGAACACTTTATTTCTAATCATAAAGTTTATTAAATACGGATCATAGAATAAATATCCAAATGGGCCATATCTAAATACAAAAGTCTGCACTGATTCTTTGAAGAACATACTACAATATGATTGATAAAGTATTTCTAATAAAGAACTACACAGTTGAGATAAATTATATGATTCGGCATCTATTAATGAACCATTCTCTGAATTATAATAATATTCTCCAACTACTTGTGGATTTATATCTTTACCGATAGAATCTAATGTATAATTGATTCTATAGAAATTAGCACCGTTTGGTAATGTATCTGTATTAACTGATACTACTCTAAAGAATAATAATTTCTTTGTATTAAGATAATTAATAGTAAAGAATGATTGCTGATATGGTTTAAATGTATTAGGTAATATAACAGCTTCTCCTTCAATAGGATCTGCTTCTGTACCAAAATCACCTATATTTATATTTACATCTATTCTAGGCATACCATACAATACAGCATTATTTATCTTATCAAATCTAAGACCAGATGCTTTACCAATTGTATTATTTAGGTTTTCTACAGATTCGTCTAATGTAGTATGCTCTTTATTGATATTATAAAACGTTACTTCTGTTTTATTCATATTACTGAAGAAATAGAACGGATTATCAGTAATACGATTAATCATAGAATTAGTAACGTTATTTATAATAGAAGAACGTATAGATTCTGTATTTGTTACTTTAGTATTAGTTGCCATGGGGTTGGTAGTAGTATTGACAAATGTGCCCAATATAACTCACCTCCTTTATATAAATATATTACTTCGATGTTTTAATCATTAATATTACAGGAACACTATGGTAGTGGAATAGTTATATCACGGCATATATAATAGTTCTACTATTACTCCTTTCGTTTCATAATAATTCGCTAATATTCCGGTATACTCATATGAGTATACCGGAATATTGGTGTCTTAAATTACGATATGTAAAATAAAATTAAGATGTATAATATATAACTGAGGAGGAGTTATATATTAATTCCTCCTTCAATACGTCTACTATGGGTCGCAGTTCCCATAGTAGACAGAAAGGAGGATAGTTTCATGGACGAACATGTAAACTATGATGGTACTGTAGCTTATGAGCTACGCGGTACTCATCTCTTTGGTAGTAAGATTTTCCAGAAGATTGGTACATTCCACGTACTAAATACTGGAAAAGATCAAAGAGAACAGCTTCGAGATTTCATGGATCAAATGAAGTCTCAGGTCAAAGGACCTATAAGTTTGGTTATTCCGAGCTTATCGCCCGATATTGACACATCTAAATCCTATCTAATAGTATAATACTATTATAGGTATAAAGGACCTACTGCGATAGGTCCTTTATTTTTATGTATTTTGTAATCAAAAAAAAAAATGAGATGTATAATATATAAGTGAAAAGAAGTACATACGGTACTTCTTACCATATTTATTTATGTTCCCGTTAGGGACAAGGAGGAATTAATTATGAAAATTGTTAATTGTACGCCGCATGTTTTAAACATTATTACTGATAGCAAGGTCATTGACCTTGCTCCATCAGGAATTAATCCGAGAGTTTCCGTTAAGTCGGAACTCTCAGAAAGTATTTTGGTATCAGGAACAGAAGTTCCTGTTTACCAGGATACTTATGGGGAGCTTAATGGCCTCCCCGAACAACAAGTAGGAGTCTACTTAGTAGTCAGCCGCTTAGTTGCGGCTGCTGCTAAGGGAAGAAATGACCTACTTGTACCAGGATCTCTGGTACGAAACGAGCAAGGGCAACCTATTGGTTGCAAGGGTCTTGCAAGAATTTAAAAATAAATTGGAGGAACTGGTTATCCAGTTCCTCCTTTTTATTTTTTTTTTTATTATACACTATAAACACATCCATATAATAGAAAGGAGAGTATATAAATGGCAATTATAACGATAGATAAGAATCCATATGAGTTTACTATTAGCGATAAAGAATTATATTTAAATATAATTACTAAGAAGATCCCATCAGGATATTTTGAATGGCCTACATATGAAGATAATTTAGGTTTAGTTAAATTACAATCAGATTTAAATATTACTATTCCTGGTGGCATTACTGCAATACAATTAAGTATGCAAGTAAATGATAGTATACCAGTATCTAAAGTACGAGTATTAAATAAAGAATCTAATAGATATTGGTTTGATAATATTAATTCTTTTGAAACTACATTTCCTATTATAGGAGTAACTCCTAAGAAAAAATATAGTTTAACTATTGGTAGTGATACTAATATACAAAAATACGGTAGATTTAGATTACTATATTCTAAAGATATAAATAAAGAAAAATACGATACATCAGATTTATAATAAAAAGAAGGATAGACTCATATGAGTCTATCCTTAATAAAACGGAATATGTTTAACTTACTATAGTATATTGATTACTATTTAAACCAGCACCATTAAACCCATTGGGCGGATTCTTTATTTTTACTCCTTTTAATTTAGTACAATTATGAAACATATCGTCATATTTAGCAGTACATGATTTCATATCTATTACACCTTTAATAGTGGTAATAGAAGCACAACCATAAAACATACGCCTCATATCAGTTACTTTACTAGTATCAAAATTAGATAGATCTAACGATGTAAGTTTATTACAATTATAAAACATACAACACATATTAGTTACTTTACTAGTATCAAAATTAGTTAAATCTAACGATGTAAGAGAATTGCATTCATAAAACATATAACACATATTAGTTACTTTACTAGTATTAAAATTAGATAGATCTAATGATGTAAGAGAA
>ERZ808240.2244-NODE-2244-length-21803-cov-33.715238_pt1 | contig 21803 bp, 10 predicted proteins | sample MGYA00521084_ERZ808240 | MGnify/ENA primary metagenome ERZ808240 (study PRJEB31516, sample SAMN03275571) | gut metagenome | biome: mammalia-associated habitat; material: feces | host: Papio cynocephalus | place: Kenya | collected 2012-08-06 ...
TGAGCTGCTTGCCGAGGAAGGAAGAGATGATGGCAGGTGGTGCCTCGTTGGCACCCAGTCGATGCGCATTGGTAGCACTCATGATAGATGCTTTCAAGAGACCGTTGTGCTTATACACACCCATCAAGGTTTCTACGATGAAGACTACGAAACGGAGGTTGTCCTCCGGGGTCTTGCCAGCGGCATGGAGCAAGATACCTGTATCGGTACAGAGACTCCAGTTGTTGTGCTTGCCCGAGCCATTCACGCCAGCGAATGGTTTCTCATGCAATAGCACACGGAAGCTATGCTTGTGAGCCACACGCTTCATGAGGCTCATCAAGAGCATATTATGGTCAACGGCAAGGTTGCACTCCTCGTAGATAGGAGCAAGCTCGAATTGATTAGGAGCCACCTCGTTATGACGGGTCTTACAAGGGATGCCGAGTTCGAGGGCCTGGATTTCCAAATCCTTCATGAATGCCTGCACACGCTCAGGGATGGTACCGAAATAGTGGTCGTCCATCTGCTGGTTCTTTGCCGAGTCGTGGCCCATGAGGGTACGGCCCGTGAGCATCAAGTCTGGGCGAGCCGAATAGAGACTCTCATCCACGAGGAAATACTCCTGCTCCCAGCCCAGGTTGGTCTGTACCTTCTTCACGTTAGGATAGAAGTAGTGGCACACCTCGGTAGCCGCCTCACTCAAAGTATGGAGCGAACGGAGCAGAGGAGCCTTATAGTCCAAAGCCTCACCAGTATAAGAAATAAAGATGGTAGGGATACAAAGGGTATCGTCGATGATGAACACAGGCGATGTTGGGTCCCAGGCAGAATAGCCACGAGCCTCGAAAGTGTTGCGGATACCGCCGTTAGGGAACGAGCTGGCATCAGGTTCCTGCTGGACGAGCAACTTGCCAGAGAATTCCTCTATCATACCACCCTTTCCGTCATGCTCTACGAAAGCATCGTGCTTCTCGGCAGTGCCCTCGGTCAATGGCTGGAACCAGTGCGTGTAGTGAGTTACTCCGTTTTCCTCAGCCCAAAGCTTCATGCCCGCAGCCACGGCATCGGCAATGGAACGATCCAGACGAGTACCGTTGTCTATCACATCGATGAGTTTCTCGTACACATCGGATGGCAGATACTTGTACATCTTCTGACGGTTGAATACATACTTGGCGAAGTACTCCGAAGGACGCACCTTAGGCACCTCCACCTCAACAGGTCTTTTCTTAAAGGCCTCGGCTACAACCTCAAATCTCAAATTAGCCATTCTTCTTTTACTGTTTAATTATAAGTTTGCGGGTGCAAAGGTACGAAATAATTGGCAAAATGCTAGCGTTTTGCCAATTATTTACGCAAAAACACATAAAAAAACGATCCCTTGCGACATTTTACAGCCGCAAGGGATTCTTTTTATAAGATTCTGCCCACAATCTGGAGTTTGAGCACAGGATAGAATTTCCAGTTATCGATGAACTTGGAAATGTCGTCAGCATCCTTTCCCATCGAGTCATTCAAGGCTTGCTTGACATCCACTTCCTCTCCATTCTGATAAACCTTCAAGCTACCCATGAATTGGCATCCCAATTCCCAGCGGAAACCCAAGCGGTTCTTTGGCACCAAACGTCCGAAGCCCAAGCCCAAATATGGGCGGAAATTATTGCATCGAATGTCTCCGTGAACATCACAATTTTCATCTAGCTTTATGTTATAGTCGTCAAGATTCACGCTTACATGGTCTAGTATCGTTTGCTTGTAAGCTGGATACTGATTGATAAGATTTTGCAGTTCATCACTATGTCCGCTCAACTTTGCGATTTTTGCACCGCCAAAGGAGAAGCCACCCGAAACGAAAAACTTGCTGTTTCCTCCAAATGGATAGACGTTTGCCTTCACATTTACCGCCGTGCGAGAAAAATCCGCCTTCACATTCATCTCATTCGGAATAGAAACCTGTTGTCCTTGTATATTTACCGACTCATCTACAGCAAGATCCACTTCTGTATCAATCTTCAAGATAGAAGGCAAGATGCTCACACCAGCCTCAACCTCAAAGAAATTGGAGAGCGGTGCAGCCACACCAATATTGATTCCTTCCGTACCGACACCAGCATTGAGTCCCACATGATTGAACAGGGATCTTTGAAACTGTGCGAAGCCACTTGTCGCAAACATCAGGCTACAAATAGCCACCATTACCATTCTTCTCATCATACTATAAAAATCTTAAAAGTTAGTACTCTCTATATCAAATTATATTGAAAAACTATTTTTTCTTGCCTACCTTCCACTCAAAGAGATAATCTATGCCCTTGATCTTCACCTTGACAAAAAGGTCTGCCACCTTGCGGTCGGACGTATAGAGATACCCCGACACCACCTCTCCCGGGTGGATGGTCGTACGCTCCAAATACCCCAAATCTTCTGGCATTTTCTCAGAATACTTCATACGATTTCCCGCCTCCAGTTGCTGCATCTTGCAAATACGCATCTGGAAATTCTTCAAGGTGTTAGACGTACCTGCATCAAATACCTGAGCGCCCAAGTTGGCATTGACATTATTCTCACGCTCCACCTGGACTACAGCCTTGTTCTTGACAGATCGTTTAGCCACTTTCTTCTTAAACTTCAGAATCTTCTTGTCGTACTCGTCTGCACCAACTAGTTCGAAGTTCTTGCGTTTTCCTCCTTTCATCTCATAGATTTCTATCTCGGCTGGATCAATATCTACATTGATCATACTCTTGTTGACAATGAAGACCCCTATCTCACGATAATCGCCTATGTTCTCATCGACCATGGAATTGCTGACACCCACAATAAGACCATTCTTGTTATAATAAGGCCAAGCTACTCCGTTCTTGTATTCCGTGAGTATCTCGTCTGGTGATGGAGTCTCCAAGACCGGCTGATGGTCTGTAATGGAATACTTAGAGTAATTGCCGTCGGCATCTACCACGACATAATACCCTTCCGTAACATCATTTTTATAAGGAGTAAGGGTACAAACGCGCCCATCTTCGGAGAAAGAAGCACCAACCCCCATTTTCTTGCCGTCTGTCATAAAATAATGTTCACGCACATTGCCATTGCTATAGTAAGTGGTATGTTCACCTGTCAGCTTGTTCGCCTGATAGGTTTTCTGCTCTTCCAACTTGCCATTCTTAAAATACGAGGTTACCGTACCGACGAACTCGCTCTTTGCATCATCCATTTTGTCGAGCAAGACAAAGCTACCCTCACCTTGCAGTTCACCACTCATATAGTAGGTTCGAAACTCCTTTACTGCCGAAGAATCAGCAGGATAGAGTGCCAACCGATAATAATTGGCGAAAGCCTTGTTGGAGGTAACCTTCCAATTTTTGTTGTAGTAGATAGTATCCAGTCGGTCTTGCGGCACAGGGGGTGCTACGGGAGCCACCACCTCTTGCGCCACAGGCGCAGGCTCTACAACAGTTGCAGACTCAACCTTTGCGGTTTTCTTCACTTTCTTCGCTTTTTGAGCGTATCCCACTTGTCCCAAGAAGAGGGAAATCATCACCATCATGATGACAGAATGCTTTTTTCTCACCATACCTTAATCTTACTTTTAAACAATGTGTTTACATAACAAAAGGCATCACAGAAAGAAATCCATCGGCATAACGATTCTCGAGCTCTTTTGCTATGTTCATTTTACCTATCATTTTTACTATCGCTTTGCAAAGATAATGATTTTTGAGCAAACCAACAATTTTTCTAAGCACTTTTATCAATCGAAGCACTTCCATCTTACACTTTAATAGCACACATCGGAAACGGATAAGCAACAAAATCAACATCATAAACACGATTTCACGCCGAATAAGCACAAAAAAACAAATAATAACCTACCAAAGTATTTTCGCAAATTATTCAAGATTTATAGAGGATAAATAAAATATGGGGCCAACATAGGAAAGCTGACCCCATATTACTATATAATTAATATTCTTAGAAGCATAAATAATATCCTTAGAAGCGATATACCACGAAGCTATTCGCCTTCATCTTTACATTCAAGACATTGCCATTAGCTTGGGCATCCGATACAACAGGAACAACTACGTTCTTGTTGTCGATCTTGTTTTCTGCCTGAATATCATCAGCATGGAGAACTGTCATCTTACCTGCCTTCAAGTTCTTCAAGCCATTGAAGGTAACGTTAATTTCCTTCTCCTCGTTAGAGGTGTTGGCAATCTTCACGATGTAGCTCTTGGTGTTCTTGTCGTAGCAAGCAGAAGCATACAAACCATTCTCACCAGCCACTACCTTGCCATTCTCAGTGAGTTTCAACACATTGGTACCCTTGTTCAAACCGTAGAGCTGCTGTACATAATAGTTAGCTGAGCGAACAGAGCTCAAGTTGTCGAACCAAATGAGGTCTGGGCGCCACTGCCATCCCTCGACATGGGCGAAGAGAGGAGCATATGTAGCCTGATAAACCACGTCGGCATTGCGCTCCAAGCCTGTCATAAATGCAGCCTCAGAGAGTGCTGCCTCCCAAGAGTTAGGGTCGTGCTTGGCATGAGCCGCATATTCACCAGCGAACACCTTAGGACCCTTGCGGTCGTAGTTGTCATAACGCTTGGCGTTGTCGCGGAACCATTCAGGGCTCTTATAGTAATGCTCATCCACCAAATCTACGCCGAGCTTGCGCATCTGCTCCCAGCCATAGTCAAAGTCCTTGCCATCGGCAGAAGGACCAGATGAACCACAAATCTTCATCTTAGGATACTTGGCACGAATCTGCTTGATGAACTCCTGGAGACGCTCTGGATACATAGGTCCCCACTGCTCGTTACCAATACCAATCTGCTTCAGATTGAATGGAGCTGGATGTCCCATGTCGGCACGGAGCTTACCCCACTTAGAGGTAACAGGACCATTGGCAAACTCGATGAGGTCGAGTGCATCGTCAATATAGCTCTGAAGATCCTTCAATGCCACGTGGGCGTTAGGATCCTTGTCGTCGTTCTGATACTGACAAGCCAGACCTACGGAAAGGATTGGCAATGGCTCTGCGCCAATCTTCTCAGAGAGGAGGAAGTACTCATAGAATCCCAAGCCCAAGCTCTGATAGTAGTTAGGGAAGAGGCGATGTGGGAAGGTGTCGCGCCAACGGTTCTCGTTCAATGGACGATTCTCTGGAGCGCCCACAGAGTTTTTCCACTCATAGCGAGTGTCGAGGTCGGTACCCTCTACGATACATCCGCCTGGGAAACGGAAGATGCCTGGCTTCAAGTCAGCCAAGTCCTGTACGAGGTCGGCACGAAGACCATGCCAGTTGTCCTCTGGGAAGAGAGAGATGTGGTCGAGATCCACGCTCTCGCTGCCTTTTTCCAAATATACACGCATCAAGCCCTTGGCGTCTGTCTGAGGAGAAGTCAAGGTAGCGGTATGTTTCTGCCACTTGTTGTTGGTTATCTCGATGGTCTGCTTGGCTATGACATCGTTCTTGGAGTTGACAAGTTCCACGCGAATCTTGCCACTCTTGCCATCCAAGAAATGGAGGCGACCATATACAGTGAAGTCGTACTTCATGTCCTTCTTCAATCCCATGCCGAAGAAACCACGGTTTTCAAGACCCGTCTGCTTCTCCTTGGCGCCAGCGCTCTCCAACGTTACATAGTGAGGGTTGCGCTCGAAGGCTGGCTTCAAGTCGTTGACGGTGACATTACCAAATGTATTCCATCCCATCAAGCGCTGTGGAAACTCAAAAGAGCGGTTCTCCACCATCTCTGCATAGAGACCTCCATCAGCTCCGAAGTTGATATCCTCGAAGAAGATACCATACATGGTTGGCTGAATTTCTACTCCAGGCTTGTTGGCCTGTACTGTGAACTGATGCTGTGCGAAGGCTCCGAGAGAGGACATCGCCAACAGTGCGGCTGCGAAAATCTTTGCTTTTTTCATTCTATCGTTATTGTTGTTTTATAGGTTTAAATTACCATTATATGATTATATCGGTTGCAAAGATACAAAAAATCCACCCGATTGGGGGTGGATTTTCTGTTCAAATATATTGGATTATAGTTACAATCCTGTTATTTCTCTCGTTTTTTCTTATTTTGTCTGTGGAATGAGCACGAAGTTGAAGGTCTTGTTGCCATAGTGGATACGATACTTCTCCAATGGCCAAGCGCCCCAAGAATTCTCGCCACCTACACCCATGTGGGCTGCATCGAGGAAGAGATTGGTAAACTTAGACTTCTTCAATTCGTAGCTATGACGCTGCTCCTTCTCATCGCCGTCATCGAGTTCGTCGGTGTCAAAGTGGAGGGCACTCGCATAGAATGGTTCGCAGCTCTTCACCTGCAAGCCCAAGCCTGTGGCATCGGTCTGCTTCCACCAGCGCATGTCGCTCTTGGTACCACTCTCCTGTGGACGGATGTATGGGAAGTACTGGTTGTCGGCATCATCATTGTAAATTCCTAAGCGCATGCAGTCCTTACGATCTGAGTAGTTCTCGATAGGACCACGACCATAATAAGTACTCTTCTCCATGCTGTATGGCATCTGCAACAACATACCAAAGCGGAACAAATCGCTCACCTTGGCACCTTCGGTAGCCTTGAAGTCCTCAGTTACCTTCACTGCACCAGTATTAGCGAACACGAGATAAGTAATATCCAACTGACCCTGTACCTCTGGCATATCGAATGATGTTATCACAGTAACAGTGTTGGCCTTCTTGTCCTTCTTCACGTCGATGTTCTTCAAGTTCATCTGAGGGTTCTTCCAAACCTTGAACTTCTTCTGGAGCTGGGCACCCATATCGTTGTCGGTAGGAGCACGCCAGAAGTTTGGCTTCAAGGTACCGCCCTCGCCAAGCAATGACTTGCCATTGTAAGCATACTCAGAGATAAGACCTGTAGAACGATTGATTTTGAAAGTCAGGTTAGGAGTGGTCACAGCCACCTCATTGTTCTTCTTGTCGGCAAGCTTCATCTTCTTCTTGCCATTGCCCTGAGCCAACTGCTTAGCACAACCGTCACAAGCCTTTGCTGGAGTTACCACTGGCATCTGGGCATAAGCCACAACCTGACCTGCCTGCATCAAAGGCTCGGCGTTCTTCAGACGGAAGTCCACATTAAGGAGCACTTCCTTGCCTGTCACCTTGCTCTTGTCGTAAGGAATGGTGATGTTCTTGGTTTGCTGGGCAGGAACATCGAGATTATCGATGGTGCCCTGCTGAGTCTCCACGCCGTCTTCTACCAAGGTCCAAGCCAAAGAGTAATTGCTCAAATCACGGAAGAAGTTCTCGTTATATACGCTAATTTCGCCAGTTTCGGCATTGACCATCTTTGCCCATACATTCTGGTACTGATAAGCCAACTCGTAAGCATGAGGATTAAGCTGACGGTCTGGACCTACGATACCATTGCAGTTGAAGTTGTTGTCGCTTGGGTCATACTTGTTGTAGTCGCCACCGTAGGTATATTCTATCTTGCGGAGTTCCTCGTTGTTCATCTTGCCCACACGGATGCTCATAGGCTTCACGATGTTGCGATGCAAGCCCTGGTCAACGAAGTCCCAGTCGAAACCACCCTGGAGGATAGGATACTTGCGAATCAAGTTCCAGTAGTCCACCAAGTTACCACCCGAATTACCCATGGTGTGGTTGTACTCACACTGGATGAGAGGCATAGGGCTGTTAGGATCCTGGGCATACTTCTCAGAAGCATCCACAGAATAATACATTGGGCAGAAGATGTCGGTACCCTCGCCACGGCGAGCCTGCTCATACTGTACAGGACGAGTCTTATCCTCGTTTTTGATCCACTTGTAAGCCTGCAAGAAGTTGTCGCCCATCACGGTCTCGTTACCCAAGCTCCAGGTTACGATAGAAGGATGGTTGTAGAACATAGACACATTGTGCTGGTTGCGCTCCAAAATTTGCTTAGCGAACTCAGGCTTCTTGGCAGCTGCGTCGTCACCATAGCCGAAGCCATGGCTCTCCTGGTTAGCCTCAGCCACTACGTACAATCCATACTTGTCGCAAAGGTCGTACCAACGTGGGTCGTCAGGATAGTGGCAAGTACGAACAGCATTGATATTCAAGCGCTTCATCAGCATGATGTCCTGAATCATACGCTCCTCGCTTACATCGTAACCTGCGTCTGGGTCAATCTCATGACGGTCGGCGCCCTTCAAGAGCACAGGCTGTCCATTCACCAAGAACTGCTTGTTCTTGATTTCCACCTTGCGGAAGCCCACCTTTACCTGGATAATCTCGTAAGGTAAATACATACCGCCATTCTGGATAGGAGAAACCACGAGGGTATAGAGGTTAGGAGTCTCGGCACTCCACTTGCGAACGTTCTTCACACGGAGCTGATACTTAGCCACGCCATTCTTCACCTGGTCGGTACCTGTCACGATAACCTCCTTGCCATCAGGGTCGTAAAGACCAAGATAACATGCAGTGTTACCCTGCAACTTAGCGGTGATATTAAGGGCACCATCCTTATAATTGTTCTTCAACTCTGTCTCCACACGAACATCCATCAAACGATGATCCTTGTTGCGAGCATAGAGATAGTTCTCACGAACAGGACCGCTCAAACGCCAGAAGTCCTGGTCCTCGCACCAAGAGCCATCGCACCAGCGGAATGTCTGGAATGCAATAAGGTTCTTTCCTTTCTTCAAGAAAGGAGTGATGTCGAACTCGGCAGCCACCTTGCTGTCCTCGGCATAACCAGCAAACTGTCCGTTTACATAGAGATAGATATTAGATGTAACACTACCGAAGTGAGCAATCACACGCTTTCCATCCCAGTTGGCTGGGATATTGATTTCACGGCGATAAGATCCCACGTGGTTGTCCTTGGTAGGTACGGCTGGTGGCTGCTGGTCGAAATGACCACGCCAAGCGAACCCAGAGTTGACATACTCTGGCTGGCCATAGCCCAACATCTCCCAGTTGCCAGGCATCTGGATGTTGTCCCACTTTGAATCATCAAGATTGGTCTTGTAGAAATCTGCAGGACGCTCATCGGCGTTGGCAACCCACTTGAACTTCCATGTGCCGTCTAGCGACAAATAGTTCATACTCTGCTTCTTGTCGAGTGCCTCGGCACCAGTACCGGCAAAGTCACTAGGATCGTAAGCAAAATGCAAGGTGTGCAAAGGCAAACGATTGATTTCATTCACTTGGAGGTCGTGCCACTCCGTGAAAGTAGGCTGCTGGATAGTCGTTTTTACAGACGACTTAATGGCAGCCTTCCGTTTCTTTGCACCGAAGGTTGCCATTACCAAGCCTGCCATACATAATGTAACGAACAGTCTTTTATTCATTCCTTAATTATTTTGTATTTAAATATTTATCATATTCACAAGCCGCCAGAAGCACAGCGCCCACACCGAAGTTTGCCTGAGAGTTGGCATCCACGGTCTGACCAGGAATGGCGCGCTCGCCGATAGGCTGCACATAGCCTACCTTGCCATCTTCCTGAACAGCAGTCTCTGTGAGGTAAGTCCAAGCACGGTCGATGGTCTTCTTGTACTCCTTCTTGGCAAGATAACCATTGTTTACTCCCCAAAGCATACCGTATGTGAAGAAGGCTGTACCGCTGGTCTCTGGTCCTGGAGCATGGTCTGGATCCATCATCGAACGAGTCCAATATCCCTCAGGCTGCTGAATCTCAGCCACAGCCTTTGCCAATTTCTGGAACTTATCCACAAAGAACTGGTAGTGCTTGTAATCCTTAGGCATGTCTTGCAACACCTTCGCCAAACCTGCGAGAACCCATCCATCTCCACGTGCCCAGAAGTCCTTCTTGCCGTTGGCACTCTTGTGCTTAGGATAGACATACTTGCCATCACGGAAATAGAGGTTGGTCTCCTTGTCGAGCATAATCTCGTCGGTGGTCTGGAGGTTATCGTAAAGCTTGTCGAGATACTTTGTATCGCCAGTAAGCTTATACATCTTGGTCATAACAGGCATTACCATATAGAGGGCATCGCTCCACCACCAGTAGTCGGTAGGCTCAGAGTAAGCCTCGTAGTGCATCACTTCCTTGGCACGCTTCACCATGTATTCGGATGCAGCGGCATTGCCCTTGGCTGCTTCGATGTTGTAGAGGTCGATGTAAGTCTGGAAACAAATCTGCCAATCGCCGAAGAGCACATGGTCCTTGCCCTCGCCGTATGGTTTGTACTTCCACTTGGCAGGGTTTGCCTCCGTGGCACCCGTCCAGTCGTTGTGCTCTGCCCAACGGATGGTGTAGTCGAGCATCTTCTGGTCCTTGAGCATCTTATAGACCTCCATGTTGCCGGTGTGATAAGCAGCATTATCCCAGAAAGCACGAACCTCAGGCTTATTGTTGGTCTGCCAGTAAGTATTCACCTTATTAATAAGTGCCACCACTTGCTCGTGGTTCCACTTTTTGGAAGCTTTCACTTCCTTCTTAGCCTCCTTCTTGACCTTTGCGGTCTTCTTAGCTGGTTGTGCTGCGCTCAAAGGCAAAGCCAAAACCGCAGCTACCAACATCAAAAATATCTTTCTCATGTATCATTCAACATTTAACATTCAACACTTAACATTGTCTCTTACCACTTGTCAGCAGTGCGAATATTGTCCTTCCACTGGTGGTCCTTAGGGAATTGCTGGTTATTCCAAGCCTTCACCTGGGTCCAAGGCTGCGCTGCATCCGTCCAGAAAGGATGGTTGGCTGGCAAGCCAAGCGGCATAAAGGCGAGGGTCGTCATATAGAGCGAGCCATTGTTGGTGTACCAATCGGCTACATTCTTCTGGTTGGTTCCGCAGAAGCCGATGCTCAGATAGCCCTTCTCATTGAAGTTGTTCTCCTGATCGAACATACGGTGCATCACCTTGGTCAATGCGGCACGAACCTGACCGTTGCTCAAGTCGCTAGGTAACTTCTGGTACCAAGCTAACAAAGCTAAAGGCTGCATAGTAGCCATACGATAAGGAATGCTTCTGCCGAAAACAGGGAAGGTTCCCTCTGGGGAAATGAATCTTTCGAGCACGATGCTGTACTTCTGGCAGCGCAGCATCTCTCTATCATAATACTTCTGATAGTCGAGACGCGTATTAGCCTTGGCGTCTATCATAGCCTGGAGAGTCTCCAAGTACATCGGATGGAACACATAACTGCTGTAATAGTCGAAAGCGAAGACTGGCCCATCAGAGTACCAGCCATCTCCTACATACCACTCTTCCATCTTGCGGCAAGCCGAGTTGACACGATACTGGTCGTAGTCGCCACCCGCCTTTGCCATGAAGCTCTCGATGGTAGAAGAGAAGAGCAACCAGTTGGTGTATGGAGGGTCGATGTGGCGAAGCTTGGCAAACTCGGTCAAGTAACGCTGCTTGGTCACCTCGTCCAATGGTTTCCACAAGGTATCGTATGCACGGAGGAAGCTCTCGGCGATATAAGCGGCATCCACCAAGTTCTGTCCACCGATGCCCCAGCAGAGATAGTCGGGGTTCTGAGGGTCAACGGCATTCTTATAAGAAGCCAAGGCCCACTCACGTAGCTGCTTGCGCTGCTTGCCCTCGGCGGTGTTATCGTCTGGCAAGGTGAGCCAAGGAGCCACACCTGCCATCAATCGTCCGAAGCACTCCATATAGAGCACCTTCTTGTTGCGATTGTCGAAGCTAGGGCTGAACTCGGTCTGCATATTTTTCTGCAGCTCGCCCTTCGCCATGTTCTCCAGCACAGGTTGTGCCATCTTATAGGCAAGCGAGCACCAATATTGGCGGTCGCTCTGCTGCCCTGCTTTCTTCTTGGCGGCACTGATTCCCATGAATGGAACGAGCGCCAAAAGAAGCGTTATCATGATATTCTTGTATATATAATTCATAGATAGTTGTGAGTTTGTAATTTTGTTTGTTATTTAATCTGCAAATATAATAAAAATTAATTAGAAACGAGCAGAGCGACCGTATTTTTTATCATTTTTTCAATACTGGAGCACCATTTTCCCAAGAAATAGGTACCCAGAGGTGACGGCTGTCGCTCAAATGCTTCGGATTCCACATGTCAGCCATAAACACATAGTCGGCTCCATGGAACATCTTCTTCTGTGCTGCGGTCTCCACCTTATATATATAGGTACCCTGTGCACCGAAGGTCTTGTTGGCACCTTCACCACGACAAGGGTTAGGCAACTCCTCCCAAGGGCCAAAGATGTTTTTCGCCTTGAACATACGTGCCGCATTCGGTGCCCATCCCGTACATCCACTGGTTATCATCCAGTAAGTGCCATCTTGCTTGAAGATGGTTGGAGCCTCGTTTTGTCCTCCTGCCGCCACACGTACATAGGAGCCATTGTGCTGCATGTAGTCGTCGGTGAGTTGAGCTATCTGGAGCGTCAAGTTGTCCTCGGAAGAATAGATGTGGTAAGCCTTGCCGTCATCGTCGATGAAGATGGTCATATCGCGAGCCATCTGTCCTCCCTCGAAGTCACGCATCCAGAACATGCCTCGTTCTATCTGCTGACGCCATTCTGGAGTCCACCACTTTTTCATCTCTGGGAAGAGAAGTTGGTGCTTCAAGTCAGTAGTGTCTGGCTTGGCGAATCCGATGGGATAAAGTCCTGGATTCACTCTGCCCGAGCGGATGAACTTGAAAGGTCCGAAAGGAGTCTTGCTGGTAGCCACCGCATAACGAGCGGCAGCATAGCCCTTACCTTTCAATTCGAGGTGGAACCACATCACGAAGGTCTGCGTCTTCTTATTGAAAAGCACTTTAGGGCGCTCGATGATGCAACCACCCTCGATGTCTGAACCTGCTTCCTTGGAAACAGGGAGCACCAATCCGTGGTTGGTCCAAGACTTGAGGTCTTTCGATGTAAAGCAACTTACGCCGAGCGAGCTGTAAGGCTTGCCATCCTCCGATCGACTCTCGCCGTACCAATAGTAGGTACCTTTGTAGTTGAAGATGTTGCCACCGTGCGCATTGATATGCTTGCCGGTATTGTCCTTCCATACACCGCCGTCCATTGGAGCTTGCGCTAGTGAAGGCAGAGCCGACACCATCATCAACATAAGTAAAGTGAATAGTTTATTCATTGTTGTTGACATTATTATTAAGTTAGTGAATACTCTCATTGTTTGTTGTCTATCTTCGAGTGCAAAGGTAGGGAATAAATACGGCTTGATAGTCCAATTATCGGTATTTTAAGGATGTAAATCGTGAAAAAGGCTGGTTGTCATAACTAACAACCAGCCTTTATAACATTAATGCCTATTGCATACTATTATTTATCTCCAACTTCATAACCTGGATTCTGTTCCAACTTAGCATCCTTATTCAGCTGTGTCTCAGTGAGAGGGATAGGCAGCAAGCAATGAATATCCTTGTTGAAGCCAGTAATACGCTTGTTTTCTGACTTCTCTGCCCACTTGGTCATCATCATATTCACACGATTAGCCAATTCGCCTGTACGCATCAAAGTGAATCGGCGATTCTCCTCACCTACCAGCTCGCGGATACGCTCATCAAGGATAAAGTCGATGTTGATATCAGATGCACTCACCTTACCAATAGTTGGGTCACCCTTTTCTGCACGAATGTCCTTAAACGCACGGTCACGGAGTTTGTTAATATCTTCGGCAGCTCCCTCAAGGTTGTTCTGGCGGAAACGAGCCTCCGCACGCAAGAGATAAGCCTCGGCAAAGCGCATCAAAGGAATATCCTTCACCATTGCATAACCGAAATCATCAGTTGGGTCATAAGCACCCCATTTTGTAGTATGAGGATACATCACATTCAACGTATCTGCCTCATGGCAATACACCTTGTCGCCCAGACCAATAGTCACTCTCTTCACTATCTTACTTTCATCAGTCTCCCAATATCCATTTGCATTGATACCGATTGTTGCCTTATCGGCAGAAGGTTGCTTGTTACAATAGATGGTGCGACGGATATTAAAGTTAGAGTTACGAATATCACCTTCCTGGAAAATACCGTACTTCACATAGTTGCTCAAGCGAAGACGACCATTACCACGACCTCCGATAGAATCTGCATTCTGCATGAAGTCTGAGAGCTTATGGAAAGCTGGCACCCAGTTACGACGCTGTTGGGCATTATCGATAGTACCACCAGAAACAGAAGTATTGTATTCCTGCTCATAAGTCCAAATACCCTCTGTATTACCCTGGCTACGACGCTGATTGCCCCAACGGAACATATCATGATAGTAATCACCAGCCTCACCAGTAAACTTACCATAACGAGCCTCTATTAATTTATAGTTGCCCTCGGTAATGGTTGGCGTAATCGCATTCTCTGCTTTCTGGAAGTAGGAAGCATCTCGCATACCCATACGAAGGTAAGCCTCGGCAGCCAACATTCTGGCAGCGTCCTTGCTGATACGAGACTCCTGTTTCAACTCAGTAACAGCAGGAAGACCTGCGATAGCATCTTCGATATCCTTGGTTATCTGCGCATCAACCTCAGCCACAGGAGTACGAGTGTAATCTGTCTTAGGAGACTTTGCTGACTCTGTCACCAATGGCACTGCTCCCCAACCTGTAACCAACTGATTATAGCAATATGCACGGAAGAACTTTGCTTCTGCGACCAAAGCCTTAACACTTTCATTACCTTCGTTGTCTGCAATAATCTGGTTTGCCTCATTAATCATATTATACATACGATTCCAAAGCACACCTACACCATTGTTCTCTGCGTTCAACTGTCCATACTGGTAGAACGGCACCTCAGTACCCTCCGTATCACCAGGAGCACCCACATCGGTACCATCTTGCCAAATGCCCCAATAGCCTTGAGGCCAAGAAGCGCCCAGCAACTGTCCTAACTGATAATGCAAGCCCAAAACCTTGGCGTTCACATCAGTAACGTCTGTACCATAGTTAGAATACATCTTCTCATTCAGGAAGCTATCGCTACAAGAAGTGCTCCCCAATGACACCACCGCAGCAAGTGCGGATGCCATAAATATCTTATTTAGTTTCATTATTACTCAAATTTAGAAGGTTAAGTTGATTCCGAATGTATAACTCTTAGTCATAGGATAGTTGTCCTCCCAGTTTCCAGAACCACGACCATCCTGGCGAGTCTCAGGATCCCAACCAATCCAATCGGTAAATGTAAAGAGGTTACGACCGGTGAAATAAACGGTCAAGCCTCCCAATCCTGCCTTGTGGATGATATTCTCAGGCAATGTGTAACTCAAGGTAATATCCTTGACACGAGTAAAGTTTGCCTTCTGAGCGAAGCCATAACCATGCTTGTTTGAGTTCTTGCGCAAAGAACGCCACTCATTACTCTTGTTTTCTGGTGTCCAATAACCAATCTCGGTTGTGGTGTTACGACGTCCCATCTCATCACCAGCCATACCAATCAAGTTATTATTCTTCATCATACCCTGAACGGTCTGAATGAATACGCTCAAAGACAAGCCTTTGTAAGTAAAGGTATTGGTCATTCCGCCTATCCACTTAGGAGTAGTCTGTCCCTTTACATGGCGGTCGTTATCATCGATTTTACCGTCACCATTGCGGTCTGCAAGTTTCACGTCACCAGCCTCTGCCTGTGGATCCCACTTCAAGTGATCGCCACGCTCGATTTCATCTTCCTGCCAGATGCCGACCATATCATAGTCGTAGATAACTCCAATAGGCTGGCCGATGAACCATCTGTTGCCTAAGTCGTCCTTACCATCACCATAAAGGTCCTTGATTTCGTTCTTGTTCCAAGAGAACACCAAGGTTGTAGCCCAAGTAAAGTCTTTGGTTACAATATTCTTGGAGTTGATGGTAAACTCAACACCCTTATTGGCTGTTTCACCCATATTGGCATAAACATCCGAGTAACCAGAAATCTTTGGCAAGTTACGCTTCAAGAGCAAACCGGTAGTCTTAGAGGTATATACATCCAAGTTACCGTTGATGCGGTTGTTGAGGAATCCGAAATCGAGACCCACGTTGAAGGTCTTGGTGGTCTCCCACGACAGATTCGAGTTACCCATTCGGGTGGCTGGAGTAAGTCCCACTACAGAATTCTTGCCCATGGCAAACTTCTTCACCTCCAACTTAGCCAAAGTCTGGTAAACGCCAATAGCCTCATTACCTGCTTTACCATAAGAGAGACGAAGCTTCAAATTATTAAGCCACTTCTGAGTCTTCTCCATAAATTTCTCATTGGCGATGTTCCAACCCAAGGCTACAGAAGGGAACGTACCATACTTGTTATCCTCACCAAACACGGAAGAACCATCTCGACGAACGGTAAAGGTGAACAAGTAACGACTATCGTAAGAGTAGTTCAAACGTCCCATCTGGGAAACTGTAGTGTATAAGTCGGCATACGATTTAACGTATGGAGATTCTGCACCCTCAAGGTTATTGAAGCCTAAGTCGTCATTGATAAATTTCTGGCCCTGAGCTGTTGATTCCGAATATTTCTTACGAGAAGCTGCATACAAACCTGTAAGGTCGAAGTGGTGCTTGTCAATGTCCTTAGCATAAGAAACAATATTCTCGATGGTATAAGTCTGGGTATCTGCATTGAATATCTTACCAGTACCATTCAAATCGTTGGCAGCAGCACCCGTATAAGTGTTCTCACGCTTTGGAGCATAGGAGAAACCAGCATTCAACTTATATTTCAAACCAGCCAAAGGTTTCCAAATATGTCCGAAGTCAACCTCAGCAAAGCCATTGATGCTTACATTCCACTGACGACGCTCAGCCTGCTTGTTAGTTCCAATCATAGGATTAGCCCACAACTGCTCGGAAGCCATAGGATAGATGCAATAGCTGCCATCATCGTTATACATCTTGCCCCAAGGAGACATAGCCTCGGCATTGAGGAAGTTCACGCGACCACCATCACGGTTATGAGAAGCGATATAAGTGTTAGTACCCACCTTCAAGTAGTCTGTCACATCCATATCCACATTGGTACGGAGAGAATAACGCTTATAGTTGAATCCCTTCAATACACCTTTTTGGCTCAGATAATCGCCAGAAACATAATATCTCACTCGTTCTGCACCTCCGGCAATGCTTACATTGTGGTCGGTGATGATACCAGTCTGTGAAGCCTCATCATAAAGCCAATCTGTCTGAATTCCCTTTTCGTAGTTCTCAGCCTCGTTGGCATACTTCACATTGTCATTATACATAGTCTCGCCAGGATTGATGGCAATATAGTCCTTATAACGCTGGATAATTTGGTCTCCATCGCAGAATTTCAACTTATGAGAAAAATCCTCAAATCCTACATAACCACTATATTTGATAGTAGGTTTGCCGCTCTTACCATGCTTGGTAGTAATCAAGATGACACCATTGGCACCATTTGTACCATAAATAGCAGTAGCAGAAGCATCCTTCAAGATTTCCATAGACTCGATATCGGATGGAGCGATATCATTGAGCGAACCACCCGTCTTATTGATAGGCACACCATCTACTACGATATATGGCCCCGAGTTGGCATTGATAGAGTTTTGACCACGCACCAAGGCATCAGGTGCATCACCTGGAATAGAAGATGTCTGGGTAATAGTTACACCTGCAGCAGCGCCCTGTACAGCCTGCAAGACATTGGTTACAGGAAGTTTCTCCAAACGGTCTTTGCCTACAGAAGTAACGGAACCCGTTACGTCGGATTTCTTCTGCACACCATAACCCACAACGACAACCTCGTTGAGAGCTTGGTTATCATCTTCCAAACTTACCTTCATCTTGCCAGCGGTAGCTTTCAATGACTTTGTCTTATATCCGATATAAGATACTTCCACCGTTGCGCCAGGTGCAGCCTGAAGCGTAAAGTTACCATCAAGGTCGGTAACCGTACCCGTCTTGGAACCTGCCACCTTTACGGTTGCACCAATAACAGGCTCACCAGAAGCATCTACAACTTGTCCTTTGACAACACCCGACTGCTGCACAACCTGAACGGCTGGAGCTGCCATCATGGATTGCAGCGGAAAAGCAACGCCTGAGGCTATTGCTGCCAACGCCATCAATCTTCTTGATGAAGTAATTAGATTCACATTTTTCATTAGTTGTTGTTTTTATATTGTTAGTTTAACATTTTATACTTATCACTTCGCCTCGCCTATATAATAAGGAGAGACTGCGTAAACGTTTGCATCGGTGATACCGCCGAAAAGTTTACAACTGCAAAATTCGCTCATTTTTGTTAAAAGCAGGTAGAAATATCGTTATTATTAGGGAACAAATCATTAAAAAAGTAGGGAAAAGGCTATAATATGTGAAAAATTATGTATATCTTTGCATCCAAATTGTTAGCAAACCGAAAACAAAATTATAAAAGAAAAGAATATGAGACAACTATATATATTGCTCTTATGGCTAATTTGTATTACTGCGAAGGGACAAATCTTTCCTTATCGCTACCTTTCTCCATTTATCATTTCACCATCAGAAGACACCAACTGTATGCTTTTCGACAAAGAGGGAATGATGTGGCTAGGAACCAACGCCGGTCTCAAATCGTATGATGGCTATACGGTAAAAACATTCAAGTCGGATGCCTACTCTCCAGGCATCCTACCCAACAACAACATTCGCTCTATCATAGAAGACCACCATGACAACTTATGGTTGGGTACGAAAAACGGGCTCGTACGTATGAACAAAAGAACTGGCACCTTCAAGACTTATCACCTACCATCGGAAAAACAGAGCGTCATCTACACACTCTATACGACAAAAGACGGAACGCTGTGGATTGGCACCGATGAGGGTCTCTCCTATTTCAATCCAAAAAATGAGTCATTCTACACCTACAACCACCAGAACTCCTGGCTTATCGACAGCGACGGAAGGAAGCAAAAGATGATAGGGTACAGTGTAAAAGCCATCTTAGAGGACAAGAATGGCGACTTACTGATAGGCACCTGGTCGTCTGGACTCATGCGATTCAAGCGTGGAAGCCATGTGATGCGCCGTTATCCCAAGATAAACGCCACAAACTCCGCTTACTCTCTCTTTTTCGACAATCATCATCGTCTCTGGGTGGGCACCTGGGGATATGGCGTGGTGCGCATCGACAACCCACAAGACGTGAGAGGTGCAAACTATCACCAATATCCTTACGAGACAACCTTTTTTGACACCTTCTACAAGATAGTAGAGGACCCCGTGAGCCAGAAGCTATGGGCTTGTACCCGAGAAGGCGTATGCTATCTGGACGAGAATGACCCAAAAGCCACTTGGCAACGCCATACCCAGATAGGGAACAACAAGCTGACCTTTAACAACGACATTGCCACAGATGGGAAAGGCAACATTTGGCTCTGCACCCAGCTTGACGGTATCATACAGGTCACCACAACGCCTTCGCTCTTCCACAACTGGTACCTAGACCGAAGTCACGTCCTCAACATCAACTTCTTGAACAGTATGTTCACTCAGGATGGAGAATGGTTCTGGCTAGGGCTCAACCCATACGGCATAGCCCTATACAATCGCAGGACACAAGCCACCTATTATAATAAGGAGATACCAGGTTTTGCATCGCTCGATGCCAGAATCCTCACTACCTCTATATCTAGTATTGCCAAGCGAAGCAACGGCGAGCTGTGGTTTGCCTGCAACAACTATGGTGTCATCGTAAAGCCACAAGAGGGAAACGTAAAGAAGCTAAACCATCAGAACACCCACTTCATCAAAGACGACTTCGTAACCACCATATTCGAATCGAGGGACAAGACGATGTGGATTGGCTCGCGAAGCGGAATGGGTATCGTCTTTCCCGACAACAGGGGGCTAACGCTAACCATGAAGGAAGGCAAGAAGGACTTTAGCAAATGCGATATCCGACACATCAACCAAGATCGTCAGGGTAACATTTGGTTAGCCACCGACAATGAAGGAATCATCCGCATATCAGGAAATCCCAAAAGCATCAAGTCTCTGCAATACAAACAATATTGCGCAGACAATCACAATTTTTCCATCAACGATGCCACCGCATGCCTAGAGGATAGCGAGGGGAGACTATGGGCCATATCCAATAGCGGCGGACTTTTCTTATATGACAAGGAGAGCGACTGTTTCTACCCCAAGAACAGAGACTTTCATCTACCTAACGTAAGAGTTTTTAGCATTCAGGAAGATGCTAATCAGAATCTGTGGCTTGCCACCGAAAGGGCTCTCGTACGCCTCACATTCCCGAAAGGAGACCTGCATCCTGAAAACATCACTTACTATACGAAGGAAGATGGGCTTGAGGACGTTTTCTTCCCTGCCAACACCAGCTGCAAATATGGAAACGAACTGTTTTTCGCAAACCGCACCAGCTTTTTCTCCTTCTTACCCGAACAGGCGAACCGTAGCATCAAGCAGCGAGGCAAGAGTCCTATATCCTCAAACAAGAAACTCGTCATCACAGACATCTTGATAGACGATGTTCCCTTTGAATTGCTAGACTCCGCCAGCATGGAAAAAATAGCCAAAGAGATGCCAGGCTATACCCACAACATCAAGATACCATCTAGCGTCAAAAAGTTTAGTGTGGAGTTTTCCCTTCTCACTTATGGCAACGCCAAGAAGAATGTCTATGCTTACCAACTAAAGGGATACGACGAAGATTGGCAATACTGTAACGGCGAGACCCATCAAGCTATCTTCCAAAACCTCCCTGCGGGGAAATATCAGCTACTACTAAAAGCCACCGACAGCTACGGCCACTGGCAGGAGCTACCCTACGCCATCACCATCCGAGTGTTGCCGCCTTGGTATGCCTCACGCCTAGCCTACATGGCATACATCCTGCTGCTCATCGGCGGAATCTTTACTACAACCCGTTGGTACAAAGACCGACTGAAGACGAGGAACAGCTTGCAGATGGGTGTCATCCTCACCAATATCACCCACGAGCTGCTCACCCCGCTCACCGTCATCTCCGCCACCATCTACAAGCTCAAAGAGATGGCTCCGCAATACGAGGAGGACTACCAGGTGATGGACAGCAACATCAACCGCACCACCCGACTCCTGCGACAAATCCTGGAAGTGAGAAAGTCGCAGGCAGGACAACTGCGCCTTCTCGTGAGCAACAACGACCTCATTGCGTTCGTGAGAAAAGCCTGCGAAAACATTCATCCTATGGCGGAACACCAGCACATCACACTCTGCTGGGACTTGCCTCTAAAGGATGGCTCTGCTTGGTTTGACGCAGACAAACTGGATAAGATACTCTACAACCTGCTCTCCAACGCCATCAAATACAACAAACAGGAAGGAAAGATAGACGTTTCTCTCCATCTCAACAGGGAGCAAGCCTCCATCACCATCGCCGACAACGGCATCGGAATGTCGAAAAACAAGCTCAAACATCTATATACCCGTTTCTTCGATGGCGACTACCGAAAGCAGAACCAACCAGGTACGGGCATCGGACTTGCCCTGACCCACGACCTCGTGAAACTGCACCATGGCAACATCGAATGCGATAGCACAGAGGGACAAGGTACCACGTTCACCGTCACCTTCCCTATCAAGAAAAGTGACTATGCAGAATCTGAAATCGACGACTCTGGCAAGAGCAAGAAAGTGGACGAAGAGTCTATCCGACTGGCGAGCCTATCGGAACAAGCCTTGCCCCCTATGCACCAAAGTATCTTCATCAGAAAGAACGTGAGCAAGATACTCGTGGTGGAGGACAACGAGGAACTTCTGGCTCTGATGCTACAGGTGTTGAGCAAGAACTACCATGTCTTCACGGCTAAAAACGGCAAGCAAGCCATGAACATCATCATGAAGGAGCAGCTCGACCTCGTGGTGAGCGACGTGATGATGCCTGTGATGGACGGCATCGAAC
>ERZ808240.2245-NODE-2245-length-21778-cov-6.295263_pt1 | contig 21778 bp, 17 predicted proteins | sample MGYA00521084_ERZ808240 | MGnify/ENA primary metagenome ERZ808240 (study PRJEB31516, sample SAMN03275571) | gut metagenome | biome: mammalia-associated habitat; material: feces | host: Papio cynocephalus | place: Kenya | collected 2012-08-06 ...
ATCTCAACCAGCAGCTGGTTGGGCGTTTGCTCACGCTCGTCGTGACCGCCGCCCAAGCCGGTGCCGCGCTGGCGGCCCACGGCGTCAATCTCGTCGATGAAGATGATGGACGGGCTTGCTTCCTTGGCCTGCTTGAACAGGTCGCGCACGCGGCTTGCGCCTACGCCCACGAACATCTCAACGAAGTCGGAGCCGGAAATGCTGAAGAACGGCACGCCGGCCTCGCCGGCCACAGCGCGAGCCAGCAGCGTTTTACCGGTGCCCGGAGGGCCCACCAGCAAGCAACCGCGCGGGATTTTCGCGCCCATGGACTGGTACTTCGCGGGGTTAGCCAGGAAGTCTTTGATTTCCTGCATTTCCTCCACGGCCTCGTCAACGCCGGCCACGTCGGAAAAGTGCACGTCAGGACGCTCTTCGATGTTCTGCTTAGCCTTAGCCTTGCCGAAGTTCATCTGCGAGTTGTTCGCCTTCGACATTTGGTTGAACAGGAAGAACAGCATGGCGCCAATCAGCACAATGGGCAGCAGCGTGGTGATGATGTCGCCCCACGGGCTGGGCGTTTGCACCTCGTACTTGATTTCGGGGTGCTGCGCCATCAGGTCCGAAAGCGAGCTGCCCGCCCATGTGCACGTGAACTTGTGCTGCGTGCCTAAGGTTTGCTGGTCAACGTCGGTGGTGCCCAGGCCCGAAAGCGACTTGCCCGTTTGCGGGTCTTTGATGGTGGCCATGCCAGCGTTCATGGCGTCAATGGCGCTGTTGAACGCGTCAGCGGCGGAGCTGCCCGCGGTGATGGCGGGATAATAGGTGCCGGTGATGGTGTAATCGCCGGCCGAGTACGTAACTTCCGTCACGCGGTTTTGCTCAACAGCCTGCATGAACTCGGACGCAACCAGCTTGTCGGTGGTGCCTTGCGAGGCTTGCGACATGCTCATGAACTGCTGACCCACAAAGAACGCGACCAGCAGGAAAAGGACAACCGAGATGATAGTTGTCCGTGGATTGGGCTGTTGGATTTGCGGTTTGTTGTTTTGCGGCATAGGCCTTGCTTTCCTAATTGTTGTAGAGCTCGGGCTTCAAAACGCCGATGTACGGCAGGTTGCGGTAGCGCTCGGCGTAATCCAGGCCGTAGCCCACGATGAACTCATCGGGGCACTCGAAGCCCACGTACGAGCAATCAATGTGCGCCTGCGCGCGCGTTTTCTTGCGCAGCAGCGTGGCAACTTCAATGGACTTCGGGTTGCGCGCCTTCAGCGTTTTCAGCAGATACGTAAGCGTAAGGCCGGAGTCCAGCACGTCCTCGGCGATAACCACGTTTCGGCCTTCGATCTGCGAAGACAGGTCCTTCAGGATGCGAACGACGCCGGAGCTTTTCACGCCGTTGCCATACGAGGAAACGGCCATGTAGTCCATTTCGCACGGCAGCTTGATCTCGCGCGCAAGGTCGGCCATGAAGATGGCGGCGCCACGCAGAACGGAGATCAGGATGATGCCGTCGGGGTCGTCTTTGTAGTCCTCGGTGATGCCGGCGCCAATTTCGGCGACGCGCTTTTTGATGTCATCCTCGGTGAACAGGATGCGGTCGATGTCTTGGTGCACGATGATTACCTCTTCGATGCATTTTGCCTGCAAGGCGCACAAAGCGCCCTGTTTTATGAACGAGGGTAAGTTTACCATTGGCGCATTGCCAGCAAATAACAATACCGTAACGTCACATAATTACGTTGCGTCGGCCTGACGGCCGACGCACTGACTCGACGCTGCGGGGCGTTCTCGCTGACTTTAGTGAACCTGCGACGTTTTTAGCGGCAACGCTTGGACAACTCGTAGAGCCATGCCCATATAACGCTTTCGTGAACGGGGGACGGAGCAGGTGTTCACGGTAGCCCTTTTATTTTCCAAAAAGTTTCTCGTGAACACCTGCTCCGTCCCCCGTTCACGGTGGCCCTTTGGCAAAAGGCTTGGGCAACTCGCAGGTCTAGCAAAAGTCAGCGAGGGCTTCTGTGGTGCGTTGTATTGTCGCGAAGCGAGCGGGCATTGGCCTGAGGGCCATGCCCGTGAAGCTGAACGGCAAGACAACGTGCCACAGAAGCCCGCAGCGTCGAGTCATTCTGCTGTTCGGCAGAACAGCAGAACAATCTACTTCAGGTCGGGGAATTCTTGCAACAGGCGCGTTACGGGCAGACCAATCACGGTGTCTAGGTCGCCTTCGATGTGCTTGATGAGTTTGGCGCCCTCGCCTTGCGCTGCGTAAGCGCCCGCTTTGTCGAACGACTCGCCACACTTCAGGTATTCGGCCAGCTGCTCGTCGGTTTGCGGGTGGAACGTAACGGCGGCGCGGTCCACGAACGTGCGGAACCCCAGCGACACGTCTTCGGCATTCGGCGCGCTGACCAGCCACACCGACACAGCCGTGAGCACCTCGTGCGTGTTGTCCTGCAAACGGCGCAGCATGCGCTTGGCGTCGGACAAGCTGGCGGGCTTGCCGAAAATTTCGCCGTCGCACACCACCATGGTGTCGGCGCCGATGATTGCCGCCATGCCCACGTAGCCTTCGCCCAGCACTTCCTGCACCACAGCGCCCGCCTTGCGTTCCGCCAGTTTTTTCACGGCCTCGGGCGGGTTTGCCATCAGGTCGGGCTCCAGCGATTCGTCAACCTCCGACACGCGGATGGTAAACTCAACGCCCTCGCGCTCCAGCAACTGCTTGCGGCGCGGGCTTCCGCTTGCCAGGATAACGTCCACATGTTGTTGCTGGTCAGCAGCTTGTTCGGCCGTTTCGGGCTGATGGTTTTCGGGCTGCGATGCTTGCTGTTCGGTCATTTCTTCCTCCTTGCTCGAAACACGGCCATGGGCTCGATGCGCACGCCGTGCTTATTTGCGCTTATTGCTAAGTTGCCTTGGATGTTTGCCACGTAGCCACCGTTGGGTTTTGCTTGCGGCGTGCCGGGCTTGTTCCACGCGGCCAGCACCGCGTCCACCGACGCCGCCTCCACACGGGCGTCAGGACCCAGCATATGCTGCAGCACCTGCACCACCGCACGACGCTGCAGCGGAACAGGTTGCTGCCCAAATTCGGGTGCCAGCACGCCCCCTTCCTCGTACTTCGGCGGGCGGTCGGGCAATGCTTCTGCCCACTGCATGTTGCATTGCACCAGGCTGGCGGCCATTTCTTCCAGCATGTCGTCCTCGTCGGCTATCAGGTTCATGGTGCGCCCCAGCACATCAAGCAGCTGCGGCACGCGCCGTTTCACGTGCGGCACCACTTCATGGCGAACATAGGCGCGAAAGCGGTCGGTATGAGCGTTCGTTGCGTCCTCGCGCCACAGGTTTCCCTTAGCATCGCATGCGCACGGCAGGCCGGCACGCTCGCGTTCGCGCAGGTAATGGCGTAAATCCTCGCGACCAACGTCCAGCAGCGGGCGCACAACGGGGCCGTTGGCGTACTTCATGGAGCGAAAACCACCCGGACCCGTGCCCACCATAGAGCGCATGTAGAAGTTTTCCACACGGTCGTCGGCGGTGTGTGCCGTGAAAATGCGCCCATCGGCCAGCGGGGCGGACGCGTGGCGGCACAGGCTTGCAAGGGCCTCGTTCGCCGCCAGGTAGCGCTCGCGACGCGCCACCGCTTCCACGTTAGCGCCTTCGCGCTGCGCTTCTGCGGCAACGTCAATCTTGCAGCTGAACAGGGGAATCGCAAGCAGCTCCGCCAACTGGGCCACGAAGGCTTCGTCCTCGTCCGCTGCCCCGGGGCGCAGGCAGTGGTTCACGTGGAGCATGGCAACCGGGCCGATTGCGCTCTCGTCGGCAAGCTGGCGCGCAACATACGCCAGCGCCGTGGAGTCCGAACCGCCCGACACCATCAGCAGCACCGGCGTGCTCGCATTTGCAAGCCCGCGTTCGGCAATGGTGCCGCAGGCCACGGCCAGCACGTCTTTAGGATGCGCCGCCGCAACGCTGCCGGAAGCCGCAGCCGCGCCAGCCGCGACTTCCGGCGCACCCACGTTCTGCGTTCGCTCTTCTTTCGTCATGCTCTCCCCTACCTATATATATCTGTTGCCGATGGGCCGGCGTAGCTCCCCAGCTTTACGCGCGCTCGATGAGCGCGATGGTCTCAATGTGGTCGGTGTGCGGGAACATGTCCACCGGCTGCACCGTGCGCACGTTAAAACCGAACTTGCACAGAAATGCCAGGTCACGGACCTGCGTTTCAGGGTTGCACGAAATGTAGACGATGCGTGCGGGTGCCAGCTGCACGGCGGCACGCAGGAATTCCTCGCTTGAACCGGCGCGGGGCGGGTCCATAAGCAGTACGAACGGCCTGCCTTGCTCGTCTGCGCCAACACGCCCGGCCGTTTCTGCGTCTGCTGCCATGTCGCACATGAAGTTGCCCGCATCTCCCGTTACAAACCGCGCGTTGTCAACGCCGTTGTGACGCGCGTTTTGCCGGGCGTCACGGATGGACGACTCCACACAGTCCACGCCCGTGACCTGGGCCGCGCCCATGGAAGCTGCCACCAGGCCGATGGTGCCCGTGCCGCAATACGCGTCAATGGCGTGCTCGGTGCCCGTGAAGTTTGCCAATTGGATGGCCTGGCGATACAGCACCTCGGTTTGCACGCTGTTTACCTGGTAAAACGACTGCGAGGAAATGCGGAAACTCAGCCCGCACAGGTTGTCCAGGATAAAGCCGGGGCCGTACAGCACCCGCTCGCGCTGGCCGAGCACCACGTTGGTTTGGCGCTCGTTGATGTTTTGCACCACGGTGGTGATAAACGGGCAGCGGCGCACCAGTTCGCGGCAGAAGCTTTTCGCGCCGGGGAATTGCTGGCCGTTGGTAACCAATGTGACCAGCACCTCGCCCGACGTATGGCCCACGCGCACCACGGCGTGGCGCATAAAGCCGGTGCCGCGGTCCTCGTCGTACGGCGGAATGCCGAACTTCAACATCAGGCTGCGCACCGCGCGGATAACCTGCTTGGCCTGCTCGTTTTCGAGCAAGCATTCCTGCGTGTCGATGATGCGATGCGTGCCGGCGGCGTACATACCGCACAGGATGTCGCGTTGCGCAGGTGCCGGACGGCTGGGGCGCTTGCCGCCGCGTTGGTTGCGCGCTTTAGGCTGCGCGCCCTTTTGCGGGCGGCCGGGCGCAAAAGGCGACATCACCTTGTTGCGATAGTGATAGGGGTTTTCCATGCCCAAAATCGGACGCAACGCTTCAGGGGTTGCCACCTGGGAAAACAGCTGGGCAACGCGCTCGTTTTTCGCGGTAAGCTGCGCCTCGTAAGGCTGGTTGACGTGCTGGCACGCGCCACACTGCCGCGCCACCGAGCACTTCGACAGCGTGCCGTCCTTAGCGAATGCCGCATTCTCGCCGTTGCCATAGGCTGTGCGCCGTTGCGCCCGCTTGCCGCCGTTGCTTTTCATGACCACCCCTTGAGCCTTTACTAATCGTAACTAAGTAGTATACGCACGCGGGCACATGCGCAAGCGTTGTCACCTGCAACCTCAAGCCAGAATCCACGACCAGGCAGCGCCGCAGCACGCCGCAACGTAACGCGCCGGCAACGGGGGCGGCACGGGTTGGCATCCGTTCGGACTCGCCCGCGAAAACGTAGCCCCGCGCGCGTATGATGGCGCACAAGGCGGCCATTGCAGCCGATGCGCCGGGCCCGAACGCGCGACCAGGCCCGATGCCTCCTGCGCCGCCGAAGTTCTCTGCACTCCCGCGCGAATTTTCCGCGCACTCGCGAAACGAGGTCTCATGAAACGTCGATCCCTCGCCGCTGCTATCGGCATCGTCATTGTGGCGCTGGTATGCGTCTGTTCCTTGTACGCCCACTTCATCCAAGAAAAGGTTTACGAAGAAAGCGCCGACCACTTGAAAGAGATATACACCCAGGTCAACAACACATTTTCCATGATGGTATCCGACAACTGGAACCACTTAACCACCTGGAACATGTTCTTCGAAGACGCCGCGTCGCACTCGCCCGACGGCACCGTTGCCGGCCAGGCCGCCGACGAGACGCGCGCGTTCATTGACAGCGAGCAGGACAAGTGGGGCTTTACCAGCTTCTACTTCTTAAACGCCCAGGGCGAGTACGCCACACCCGACGGCGAGCGGGGTAAGCTGAGCTTGGGCCAGCAACTTGACCAGCTGAACAGCGGAAACAGCATTGTTGCCGACACTATTCCCACCAGCGGCACGGGGCTTACCGTATTTGCCGCGCCCGTAACGCCCTCCGCGTTTAACGGCTTTGCGTACACGGCCATTGCCATCAGCTACAACAACCACGACATGGAGGCCGCGCTAGACGTGAACGCGTTCGACGGGCAATCCAGCTGCTTTGTGATCACGCCGGCGGGCAACCTGCTGTTCTCGGCAACCGACCAGTATTCGCAGTCGGCAAACTTGCTGGACTGGTTCGGGCAGATTGCCGCCTTCGACGACGGCACCACCATCGATTCGCTGCGCGCCAGTATCGATGCAGGTCAAAGCGGCATCACGCAATTCTCAACCGCCACGAACCACTATTACCTCACCTACATGCCCGTGGGGTTTGAGGACTGGATTATGGTGGGCGTGGTGCCCAGCAACGTGGTGAACGCCAGCATGTCCGAGGTGCAGCTGCTTACCATTGTTACCGTGTCGGTGGTGCTGTTCGCGCTGGCGGCGCTGGCAATTGTGGTGCTGGTGCAACATGGGCGGCGCGTGCTTGACCAGCAGGTCAGCGAGGTGAAATACCGCGAGCAGCTGTTCAGCGCGCTGTCGGGCAGCACCGACAACATCTTCGTGATGTTCAGCCCCGACGGCAGCTCGGTTGACTACGTCAGCCCGAACACGCAGCGTATCTTAGGCATCCCCGCGGCCGACATCAAGGCGAACGTGCACAACATCGACCGCTCGCTGGAACCGGGTTCGCAAAGCTTGCTAACGAAAAGCATGAGCGACATGGCCAGCAACGACCACCGTGAGGGCAGCAGCACGCGCCGGCACCAGGAAACCGGCGAGCTGCGGTGGTACCACGAAACGCTGTTCCGCGCGAAAGTAGGCGACTCCGAAAAGCTGGTCTTTGTGCTGTTCGACCGCACAAAAGAGACGGAAAGCCGCGAGCGGTTGCAGCAGGCGCTGGTGATTGCGAAGCAGTCGAACCAGGCGAAAAGCACGTTTTTGGCGAAGATGTCGCACGATATCCGCACGCCCATCAACGCCATCATGGGTATGACGCAGATTGCGCGCGACAACGCCGGGAACTGGGAGAAAACCGACGAGTGCCTGGCAACCATTCAAGCATCGTCGCAGCATTTGCTTAGCCTTATCAACGACGTGCTGGACATGAGCAAAATCGAGAGCGGCGCCATTGAACTGCAGGAAGAATGCTGCAACCTCGACGAGCTTTTGCGCGACGTTGACGCCATCATGCGCCCGCAAACCGCCGCGAAAGAACAACTGCTCACGCTTGATGCGGTGAACGTGCAGCATCGCCTATTCGCCGCCGACCCGCTGCGCGTGCGGCAAATCCTGCTGAACCTGCTGTCGAACGCGGTGAAGTACACGCCCGACGGCGGCATGATTGCCCTGCATGTTGAGGAGCGCGAGCAAACCAGCCCGCACTTCGTACGACTGAGCTTCATTGTGCGCGATAACGGCATGGGCATGTCCGAGGAGTTTGTGAAGCACATTTTCACGCCGTTTGAACGCGCCGACGGGCAGGAAATGCAAGGCATCCAGGGCACCGGGCTGGGCATGACCATCACGAAGGCGCTGGTGGACGCCATGGGCGGCACCATCGACGTGAACAGCGTTGAGGGTAAGGGTACAACGTTTACGGTACAACTTAAGTTCAAGCTGAGCGAGAAGCGGAAACCATGCGAGCGGCCTGCGACGGCGAAGACGGCGGACACGCAACCTGACGAGCGTAAAACGCCTGATGGAAAGGTTGTTGCACCCGACGCAGCCACCGAAACCCGCAGCTCAAAAGATACGGATGCAAAGCAGCTTTCGTTCACCGAAACGTTCAAGGGGCGTTGTTATCTTGTTGCGGAAGACAACCAAATCAACCGCATCATCCTGGCAGAACTGCTTTCCGAACGCGGTGCGCTACTCGAGGAAGCAACGAACGGCCAAGAAGCCGTCGAGCTGTTCGCCAACAGCGAACCGGGGCACTTCGATGCCGTGCTTATGGACGCCATGATGCCCGTGATGGACGGTTACGAGGCCACGCGCGCCATCCGCGCGCTTGACCGGCCCGATGCGAAAACAACGCCCATCGTTGCGCTCACAGCCAACGCGTACGCCGACGACGTGAAAAAGGCCCTCGACGCCGGCATGAACGCCCATGTGGGCAAGCCCTTCAAAATCGGGGACTTAGCCGAAGCGCTCGAAAAGCTGCAGTGAGCTGCGACTACGGCGGCAACGCCACGAACTGATAGCGTTTCCGCCGCTCGGAACGCGCTCGACCTCCTCCGAGAACGATATAATCAGGGCATCGTTTTCGTCCCCCGAAAAGCAACGGGCCACACGTGCGAAACGTGTGGCCCGTTTTGAAAGGATACGCCATGAGCTTCATCGTCCGCTGGCTGGTTACCGCCGTTGCCGTAGGCGCCGCCGTGTGGCTGGTGCCGGGCATCGAGGTGATCGGCTCCACCGAAAGCTGGGTAGCCATCGCCATCACCGGCCTGGCGCTTGCGCTTATCGACATGAGCGTCAAACCGCTGCTGCAGATGCTCAGCCTGCCCATCACCTGCCTTACGTTCGGCATATTCTACCTGGTGGTGAACACGATCCTGCTGTACTTGGCGGCATGGCTAAGCAACGAGATATTCAGCGTGGGTTTCGTTATCGCCAGCTTCGGCAGCGCGTTTGTGGCGTCCATCGTTATCAGCGTCGTGTCTGCCATTATGAACGCCATCGTGGGCGAAGATTAAGCCGCGCGCCCTTAGCGTTTCCGAGTTTTAAACGCCAGGGCCGCCGCTACCGCCAGCAGCAAAACAACCGTTGCTACCAGGCCAAACGTTGGCGCCTTGTAGCCTATGGCCATTACGCCCACGCCAAACGCCGCCATGCCCGCGCACAGCACCGCCAACCATTTCGCATACAGCCGGGCTTCCATTTACGCCACGTCCTTCTGGCTCAAGCGCCCGCGGAAAATGCGGTACGACACCACGTGGTACACCAGCACCAACGGCACGCCCACGCACGCGATGCCCGTCATCCACGCCAGCGAGGTGTCCGACGACGCCGCACTCATCAGCGTGATGGACGCACCCACGCTGCCGGGCGCCGCAACCACCAGGTTGGGGAACAACGTAACCGCACTCAGCGCCACCAGGCACACCGCCGCAGCGGACTGCAGCACGAACACCGACAGGTCCGCGCCGCTGCGGCCCCGCGCAATCGAAGCCGCCACGCACGCCGCGAAAGCCAGGGCAAACACCACGCCTGCCATCAGCATGCCGTCGGCAAACTGCGGTTTCACCACCGCAAACACCAGTACCGTTGCCACGGCGAACACCACCAGCGCCACCGCCTGCAAAGGCGTGCGCAGCTGCGCCGCGCGCTGCTGCACCGCCGAGCCCGCCGGAGCCTTCAGTGCCACCCAAGCCGCACCGGCAGCCAGGCACATGACCAGGCCCAACACGCCGCACACCAGCGTAAACGGTGAAAGCAAGCCCAGCAGCGGCACGCCGGCGTAGTCGCCGTTGGCGGCCATGGGGATGCCGGCAATCACGTTGCCCAGCGCCACGCCCAAAAGCAGCGCCGGCAGCAGCGAGCCCACCGTGAAGCACGCATCCCATGCGCGGCTCCACTGCGGGTCGTGCGCGCGGAACTCAAGCGATACCGCGCGTACGATCAGGCCGAACAGCACCAGCATAACCGCCAGGTAGAACCCCGAAAACGTAGTGGCATACGCCGCGGGAAACGCCGCGAACAGCGCGCCGCCTGCCGTAAGCAGCCACACCTCGTTGCCGTCCCACACCGGCCCGATGCTGCGCCGCACCAGTGCACGTTCGCCCTCGTCCTTCGCCAGCGCGCGGTACAGCACGCCAACGCCCAGGTCAAAGCCGTCAAGCACGAAGTACCCGGCAATCAGCACGAAAATCAGGAAGAACCACAGAACTGCAAGAGCGCTCATTATTACTCCCCTTCCTTAGCGGCAACTGCGGGTGCGGCGGCTTTGTCGTCTTCACCAACAGGCCCGCGCTTGATGAAGTGCGAGATCACGCGCGCCCACCCGATGAACAGGAACACGTACACCACCAGGAACAACGCCAGCGTGGTAAGCAGCTCCGGTGCCGAAACCGACTGCGAAATGGCACTGTTCGTAAGCAAGCTCACGCCGTCGGGGCCGGACGTAGAGGGGTACACCACCCAAGGCTGACGACCAACTTCAGCGGTGATCCAGCCAACCTGAATAGCCACAAACGGGAACAGCGGGCTTATCACCAGCAGCTTTTGCAGCCAACGCATAGTGCGGATGCGCTCGCCGCGGAACGTAAACACAAGGGCCAGCACAATCGTCACCATAATGAGCCCGTACATGGCAACCATCAGGTGGTACGACTGGAATACCACGTTCACCGGCATGTCGGCAACGTCCATGTCGCCGTATTGCTCGGTTTGCGCCAGCGAGTTCAGGCCCTGGAATTCAGTGTCCCACGTGCCGGTTGCCAAGAAGCTGGTGCCGCCCGGAATGGCGAACGGGGTTATGACCTGCTGGTTCTCTTCGTCAACCCAGCCGAACGCGTACAGCGGCGGCACCTCGTCGCCATACATGCCCTCCATCATGGCAAGCTTCGTGGGCTGTTCCTTCGACACTTCTACCGCCGAGGAATGCGCGGTCACGATCATGGCGCACGAGGCTACAATGCCCACAACGGCGCCGACGCGGATGGTCTTCATGGCAAAGTCGGAGTGCTTGCCGCGCAGCAAGTACCACGCGCCCACGGCCAGCGCGGCGAACGCGCCCATGATAAGCAGCGCCACCACCACATGGGTGTAACGCGGCAGGATGGACGGGTTTGTTGCCGCCGCCAAAAAGTCGGTGATAACGGCTTTCGAACCATCGGCCGCCAGCTCGGCGCCCGCCGGGGTTTGCATCCACGAGTTCGCGATAAGAATCCACAGCGCGCTCAGGCACGAACCGGCCCATACCAGCCACGCCGACACGGTGTAGAACAGGCGCGATACCTTGTTGCGCCCGAACAGCAGCACGCCCAAGAACACCGACTCCAGGAAGAACGCGAACAGCGCCTCGGCGGCCAGCGGCGCGCCGAAGATGTCGCCCACGAAGCGCGAGTAGTCCGCCCAGTTCGTGCCGAACGAGAATTCCATGGTAATGCCCGTAGCTACGCCAATGGCAAACGTGGCGGTGAAGATGCGCACCCAAAAGCGCATCGCATTGCCGTCCTGTTCGCTGCGGCTACGGTAGTACTTTGTGGCGAATATGGCCATGATCAGGCCTAAGCCAATTGAAAGCGGAACGAAAATGAAGTGATATGCCACTGTCAGCGCGAATTGGATTCGCGAGAGCAGCGCAACATCGGTAAGCACATCCATAAGAGCCCCTCTCCGTATTCGATATGCTACTAATTAAGTAGCATAATACGCCGCAATTGCGGAAATGCAAGGCTTAATGCGAATTATTATCAATAAATTTTGCCTCTCGGTGGTAGCGCACGGCTGCCACCGCCGCCCACGCACGGCTGCCACCGCCGCCCACGCACGGCTGCCACTGCCGCTCACGCACGGCTGCCGCCATCGCCTACACGCCAGCATGCCGCCGCCCACTCCCAGGCTGGTCGTTGCCGCCCGCGCCCCAGCTGGTCGTTGCCACCTACGCCCCAACTGGTCGCCGCCGTCCACACCCCAACTGGTCGCCGCCACCTGCACTCAAACCGGCCAAGGGGCACCAGCCTTAAGTTGGCACTGTCGCAAACTCGCTTGTGTTTGCGTTTTAATCGGCAAGTTGCAACTAGCACCCTCTTCGACAATCAAGTTTCCCCAGTTCAAACGGCTGCATAAAATCGAGCTACTCCGCTGTTTCGCAACAAAACACAAACACGAGCGAGTTTGCGACATTCGCCCAATCGCGCACGCAAGAACGGATCAAACCCGCACCTTCAAGCCCATTGCGCGTCAATGCACACGTCACCGCCTTTGCTCCCCATTCGCAGCAATGCAATGTGACGGCAAACGAGAGACAGCCAAGCAGATAGCGCTCCTACAACACGCAGACCGTCTCCACCACTTCGACCCATACGCTTCCCCGCCGCGGCCAATCCACATTCCGCAATTGCTACCACAGGCCTCTCATCTGGGATTTTGCTTGTGTTACGTTTTGGCAACGTTTATGGCATTTCGTTGCAGACGTTGTACCGGTCGCGTGAATTCGCCGCCGATTCGCCTACATCGCCCAGCGGCAGACTAGTATGAATGCTCGAAACATATCGGTATCTGTTCATCACATCAGCAAGGGGTTGTTCCACACATCATGAAATCGAATAACGACGCCGCAAGCGTCAAGGGTTGTGCGCGCAAAATTTGGGCGCACACAAAAGTTTTCGTCGCTTCTGTCAAGTCCGACCTTAAAGAAACGCGCGACGAGATGTTCGAGGGAGCCAACACCCCCAAAGAGCGCCTGCAGCGCTCCGTCAAGCACGGCCTGCTGCTACTTGCGCAGTTATGCCTGATCATGGGCGTGTACGCCGCCGGTTGCGCACTGGCTTCCGTGCTGCCTATCGCACTGCCTGGCAACATTATGGGCATGGTGCTTTTGCTGGTGCTACTTGGCACGCACATCCTGAAAACGAAATACATCAGCGAGGCATGCGACTATCTTATTGACAACATGTCTGTGTTCTTCATCCCGGCCGGCGTGGCCATCATGGGCTGCTTTTCCATGCTGGAAAACTCGGCGGCAAAGTTCGCGTTCGTGTGCATCGCCACTACGGTAATCGTGTTTTTGGCCACGTCGTACACGGTGCTGTTCGTGTCGTGGGTTATGGCGAAGCTGGGCAAGGACACCGCGCTTGCGCCCGCCGTTGAAAACAGTCAGGCAGCAGACGCCAATCAAAACGCGAAGAAATCCCAGGTCAGCAGCATGCATGATGCGAACGCACACGCTGAAGCGCACACCAAGCACCACCCGCACACCCACAACCACGCAACCGGTGCTGGCATTGTCTCGCCCGTAGCCGGCAAGGAGGCATAAAGCCATGCTCAACCTTATCGCAACGCTTGCCATCGGCACCGTTATCTCGTTCGTTGTGTTCAAACTTGCCGTGGCGCTGTACAAAAAAGTGCGCTCGCCGCTGCTGAACCCGCTTATGGTGACGGTGGTGTTCATCATCGCGTTTTTGTGCATCTTCCACATTCCGCTGGACTCCTACGAATCCAGCGCTCAGCTGATTTCCTTCCTGCTGGGGCCAGCCACGGTGGCACTTGCGTACTCCGTGTATCGTCAGCGTCAGATCCTCAAGCAGCACTTCATCCCCATTTTCTGCGGCTGCTTGGTGGGCTCGTGCGTTTCGATGATCAGCGCATATACGCTGTGCGAGCTGCTGGGCCTGGGCGACGAGATGGCTGTGTCGTTCATTCCGAAATCCGTGACCACGCCTATCGCCATTGCCGTGTCGCAGGAGCTAGGCGGCATCACATCCATCACCGTCGCCGCCGTGATTATCACCGGCATTCTGGGTGCCATTTTCGCGCCGCTGATGTCAAAGATTTTCCGCGTGAACAACCGCATCGCGAAAGGCGTGGCCATTGGCACGTGCAGCCATGCGGTCGGCACCACGAAAGCGCTTGAGATGGGCGAGCTGGAAGGTGCCATGTCCGGCGTAAGCATTGCAGTATCAGGCCTGCTCACCACCGCAATCGTTATTATTACCAGCTGCTTTATGTAAGCAACACGCAGCCCGCGCCGCAACGTTAACCCTACAAGCCAAGGAGCCCGGTCGCATGCGACCGGGCTCCTTGTGTATTCGGCACCATATGCAAGTGATTTCACAATCTTGCTGCCAAAATTTGCGATTATGTGTGCTCTGGCGGCGCGTAGCTGCATCTTCGTAGCCTTCCGCGCTCAATATCGCTTGTTTTTAGCGCGTTCGCGCAACAATATATCGCGCTTATTACATCTAGAGTCGCGGGGATACCCAACAAGCGCACACCACCGCAAATTTTGACAGCAGCAGTGTAAACTCCCTCAAAAACAAGCCCCATGCAACGGCGCGTGCCGTTGCATGGGGGCAGCAAAACCTTACAGCGCCAGGCGGTAGATTTCTGCGGCGTCTTCCATCGTCAGCTTCTTGAAGCTGCCAAACGGCTCGCCTTTGTTCTCGCGCAACGTGGGGATCATCTCGGCGATGGCATCCTCAATGCCGTCCTCGTCAAGCCCCAGCTCGCTTAAGCTAGTTGGCATACCCAAGCTGGCGAAGAACATGCGCGTCTCGTCGATAGCCGACAGCGCATCCGATTCCACGTCGCCCGTAGGCGCCAAACCGAATACTTCGCTGCCGTACTGCGCGAAGCGCGCGGGATTCGCATCGTACACGTACTCCATCCACGCGGGGAACAAGCAGGCCAGCCCCGCGCCGTGCGTGACGGTGGTATCGAAGGCAGAAAGCTCGTGCTCAAGCCCGTGCGTCGCCCAATCCTCGTGACGGCCCATACCCATAAGGCCCTGGTGGCACAGCATGCCGGCCCACATGATATTCGCGCGCGCGTCGTAGTTTTCAGGCTCGGCTAGAACGCGCGGCGCCTCGGCGCGGATGGTGCGCATAAGCGACAGATTCATGCCGTCGGTCACAGGTACCGGACCAACATCGTCGAAGAAGCGCTCCAGCAGGTGACAATACATATCAGTGATGCCTGCAGCCGTTTGGAACGGTGGCAACGTAAACGTAAGTTCCGGGTTCATAAACGCCAGCTTGGGGCGCTGATAGTTGTTAGCGTAACCGGTTTTCATGCCCAGCTCATCGTTGCTGATAACCGTGTTTTTCGACGCCTCGCTGCCGGCTGCCGGAATGGTGAGCACCACGGCAATGGGCAGCACATTGGTGTTCGGGTGCTTCTTCGTGATGAGCTCCCACACGTCGTAATCGATGCACGCACCGTTGGCAATGGCCTTCGCCGAGTCCACCACCGAGCCGCCGCCCACAGCCAGTACCCAGTCCACGCCGTGCTCCTTGCACAGCGCAACACCCTCGCGCACCAGGCCAATCTCGGGGTTCGGCCGCACGCCGCCAAGCTGCACGTACGCAATGCCGGCATCGTCCAGCGACGCGCACACGCGATCTATCAAACCCGACTTCACAGCGCTTTGCCCGCCGAAATGCAGCAGCACCTTGCGCGCGCCACGCTCGGCAAGCATGGGGCCGACCTTCGCCTCGGCGTTGTGGCCGAACACGAAATGCGTAGGGGAAACGAACTCGAAGTCTTCCATGGAAACCGCCTTCCTCGGTTGCGGGAAAAACAGCCGCCCGCCTCACCCGCGAGCAACATTGCGGCCAGTATACCGCGCAACCACCTCCCTGCCGAGGGTGAAACCCTCCACCGGCACGTACGGCAAGCATTCCAATTTGCAGCAGTATTGACGGTTTTACGGCAGAACAGAAAGATATTGGAACGCTTTGCGGGCAAGCAGCATACGTATACGGGACATTGCAATGTCCCGTATTTCGCGGTCATGGCGCTGACCTGCGCAAACGCATTTGCGATTTCCTCTTCTATTGGAATACCCCACTCAAGCGGAGGGGGCGCGTTCCAACATCTTGCCGTTTTGACGAAAAGCATTCCAACTTCTGAACAAGTTGCCGAAAAACCGTCATTTTAGCTGCGTATTGGAAAACGAAGACCGTGCACCGCAAACGGCTGCAGCGTCGAGCAGCCATATCGTCGAGCAGCTGCGGCTTGCCTGCAACAAACCGAAAGCAAAAAAGAAAGCCGGAGAGGAAGGCTCCGGCTTTGAAAGGAATCCCGACAGGTTTGCAGGTTCTTGGCAACCCGCGTTCCGCTTGGCGCGGAACTTTGCAAACACGAGACAGTCATTTGGCGAAGATAGTCATATCAGTAATTGCAAAATATCCACTGTCGGATACTTATGCATTTTACACACCGCTCAGCATCTTGCAATGCCTTCACAAAGCGTCCACGCAGGTTAAACGCTGTTTTCATAGCGTTTGAACTCGAATTATAGGGCGGGTTTTCAACAAATCATTTTTTGATAGTTTTGCATAATACGTGACATAGTATGCAAAATGTCAATTTAGCAACAAAAACGCCGTGCCGCAGCCACCGCCGCAGCACGGCTTTTGGCCAATACAGCCACCAACCGAACGCCACACATGCGCTCATGTCCGCACGGCGCATAACGAGCAAGAGCTGCCAGCAAAATGCATACCAAGCTAATCCAGCGCCGAAAAGTACGAAAGACGCTGCACGCTCGATGCGGGGGTGCAAAACCGTATGCTAAGCAAGCCCACTCTACGCAGGCGCATCTTACGCACCCGCAAACGTACGGCATGCTAAAGCACGCGCCAACACAGCGTATGCTAGCAGCCCGCCGCCCTACGCAGTTGCCAGCGGGCTGGGCACCGCGTATACGCGCGCGGCGTTTTCCTGGTCAAGATCGTAGAGCGCCTTGGCATCGCTGCCGAACAGCTTCATGCGCGCTACCTGCTTTTCGGCGTTGTCCTCTTCCTCCTGCTGCTCGGTGATGAACCAGTCCAGGAACTTCATGGTGCGGTAATCCTTCGCCTCAAGCGCGGCGGTATAGATGTCGTTGATGGTGCCCGTGATGTACTTCTCGTGCTCCAGTGCAGCCTCAAGCGGCTCCAGATGATTGCTGAACGTTTTGTCGGGCTGGTCGATGGCCTGCAGCTTTACCTTGCAGCCGTTGTCGTGGAGGTAGTTGCGGAAAATCAGCGCGTGGTCGCGCTCTTCTTGCGTTTGAATCTCATACCAGTGCGCAAAGCCTTCAAGCCCTTCTTCCTGGTAGTAGTCGGCAAACGACAAGTACAAGTACGCCGAATACAGCTCCTTGCGAATTTGGTCGTTTAACAGCTCATACACCTTTGCATCCATAACGTTCTCCTTAAAACGCGCCCGACCACGCCGAGCCCGACTCCAGTAAGCAAGCCCATAGTACTCCCACCCGAATCGCACTGCGCCCTTCCGTGCATGGTTTTGCAGAAATCTAAGATTAAAAATCGCACACCCCGCCCTTCCGTGCACGGTTTTTACGGCATTTTCTTCCAGAATGCACTAGCAGCAGCAACGAAGCCCCAGGTCGACCACTTCAGCATAAGGAAAATCACCTGCAAAACCGCGCACGGAAGGGAAACCATGTCAACCGAGGAAGCAGAATAGGACAACTGATAGCCCGCAAGATACAGAACAGTACCTGAACTGCCTCCCATTTCTGGTCGCGAGGAGCGTGGGACAGGGGTCGGGTACCGTCTCACAATGCCTCATAAAGCTCATAGCGTCCAAAGTGGACCTGGACGCCCACGTGGCCCGTTGGAACACGAGGAGGCAGCAGGTCAAGCTAGGGGGACTAACCTGAAAGGAGTTCCGGAACCAGTCCCTTGTGGCGTAGCCTTTATAAAGCCGTCGTGGGGAAAGGGGCGTAGGACAGGGGTCGAGTACCGTCTCGCCTTGGAAGGGGATGCGACGAGGGGCGGGTGCGTCGCACCTGTTAGCCGTGCGGGTCGGACCTTGGCGGCAGGAGCGTGGCGGAAGTCGGGCGCAGAATGCAAAAAGCCATCGCCCGGAGGGAATTGGGCGATGGCTTATGGGGAAGGCGGCCGATAGTTGGAGGGGTTTACGCGCTCGTCTCGGCCAAAGCGGGCGCGGGCAGCGGGACCGGCGAAAGCCCCGCCAGAAAATCTTGCACACTGTGGCAGCACGCCAGTGCGACCCCGCCCCGTGGGACGGGGTCGAGCACCGTCCCAATCGTGGGACAGGGGTCGGGCGCCGTTCCAACTCGAGACGGCACACCAGGCGCGCCGCCCCGGCAGGCTGCTTGCCGGCCAGCGCCCTTACGCGCCAGCCGGCAAGCGCGACAGCGGCCCTACAGCACCCAGGGCACCGTCATGGTCACCGGCACCGCGGCCAGCAGCACCAGCAGACGAAGGACGAAGCCGCCGACCAGAACGCCGATGTCGGAACCGGCGCTGATCATGTGGGCCGTCTTGGACTCCTCGAACTCCTTGGGGCTGAAGAACAGCATCTTCGTCTCCAGGATCGTCGGGATCACCAGGCCAACGGCCACGAACAGCACCCAGAACACCACCGCGTACTTGCCGCACACGAGCGCCTGCACGGAGGCCAGGCCGGCCGTGGAGTTCGTCGCCGTGATGAACAGCAGCGCCGCCACCAGCAGCATCTCGATGCACGGGAAGCAGAAGTGGAACTTCTTGAACACGCCAACGCGGTTGAACTCCTCGGGGCACTTGAACACGCCGGCAAGAAGCACGATTGCCATGCCGGTGGACATAGCCGACACCAGGAACAGGATGGGCAGCAGCGCGTTGTTCCACAGCGGGAACGTCTTGCAAACGCCCAGCAGGCAGCCGGTGTAGATGGCCACGCAGATGCCGAGCACGGCACCCACGATCTCAAGCCACATAGGCACGCGATGCTTCGTCAGGTCCAGGATCAGCGCAATCAGCGCGATGATCACGAACAGCGCCAGGATGACGACGCCCCAGGTCATCACGGACCCGAAGTTCGTCAGCAGCAGGGCGAAGCGCAGCGGGTTGCTGAAGCCCGCCTTCGCGTCGAACATCAGCAGCACCAGGCCGACGATGACCACGATCGGGGCGATCAGGTGCCCCAGCTTGCGCATGGTCACGGCCTCGGGGTGGCGCCAGGCAAGGAAGGCCGAGGTGGCGAACGCGCCGCCGCCCAAGCCGCCTAAGAACAGGTAGCAGGCGATGATGCCGCTCCAAATAGGTGTGTACTCCATCTCAGCATCACCTCACGTAATAGACTTTGGACTTGGTCAGGTCGCCGGCGATGGGTGCGGCATGCGTAGCCGCAATCTCCTTCACCAACTCGCAGTCCGGGTCGTCCAGGTCGCCAAAGATACGAGCACCCGTGGGGCAAGCCGTCACGCAGCTGCACATCTCGGTGCCGCTCGTGTAGTTGGACACGGTGCAGAAACGGCACTTGTCCACAGCGCCCGTCTTCTCGTTGCGGTTACGCACCTGGTAGGGGCACGCAGCCATGCAATACAGGCAGCCGATGCAACGGCCCTGGTCGACCTCGACGATGCCGTCGGTGCCGATGTGCGCGGCGCCCGTAGGGCACACGCTTGCGCACGGAGCGTCCTCGCAGTGCATGCACTGCAGCGGCACGTGCTCCACCGTCACGGACGGATACTCGCCAACCTCACGCTCCTCAAAGCGGATGAACGAATCGGTGGGATCCAGGCCGTTCTGACGCTGGCAGGCGGTGCGGCAAGCGTAGCAGCCGATGCACTTCTTCGTGTTAATCAACATTCCATAGCGTGCCATATGCTACGCACCTACTTTCTTAACGGTGACGACAGCCTCTTGCGAGCAAATGCCGCCGTAACCAGGCTCGATGCGGAAGGGCACGAAGTCCATCTGGCGCAGGCCCACACCGTAGGCGGTCTTCTCCTCCTTGGAGGAGCAGCCGTAGTGGCTGGGGATGAACAGCGCGTCGGGGTTGATGCGCTGCGTAACCTTGACCTGCACCTGACCGGTGTGCTGTTCATTGGACACCTCAACGGTATCGCCGTCGGAAATGCCCAGCTCAGCGGCGCGCGAAGCGTTCATCCACACGCGGTCCAAACCGTACTGCTTCGTGATGGCCATAAGCGGCTCGACGTTGGCGGTTTGCGTGTGCGTGTGGATAGCCTGCTTGCCGCCGATCAGGCGGAAGGACTTGCCGTCGTCGGGCACGGACACCGCGGGCTCCATCCACTGCGGGGTGCGCGGCAGGCCGGCCTTCTCGCAAGCTTCGGAAGCGAACTGGAACTTGCCGGTAGGCGTCTTCCAGCTGGGGTACTTGCCGTACGTGAACTTCTTGTCGTCGAAGCTGGTCACGCCGCACTTGCGCAGGCCGTCAAGCGAAAGGCCCACGGTTTTCAGCTGCGCGTCGGCAAGCTCTTCAACGGTGAAGTCGAAGTACTGGCCCACACCGCACGCCTCAGCCAGCTCGGTGAAGATCTGGTCGACGGGCTTGGTGTTGGGGTGAACCTTGTCGATAACCTGGTCGCGGATAGCCACAGCCGGCACCTTGCCGCTGTAGAACTCGGGCAGCTCCAGGCGCTCCAGATAGCTGGTGTCAGGCAGCACGTAGTCGCATGCGTGGCACGTCTCGGTCATCTGCACGTCGACGCACACCGAAAGCTCCAGGTTGGACAGGCACTCCTCCAGGTAAGCCGGGTTGGAATAGCCCGCCACCATGTTGGAGTTGTAGAAGAACATGCCCTTCATCTTGCCTTCCTTGGCAAGCTGGGCAGCGTAAACGTTCACGCCCATGCCGGACAGGGACAGCGGGTACTCGGACTGGCCGGCGATCTTGGTCTCAATCTTCGGCGTGGAGGGGAACTTCTCCTTGTCCAGGTCGCCCGCCTTCACGGAAGCGCCGAACAGGGCGCCGCCCTTCTGGTTCCAGCAGCCCAAAAGGCCGTTGAAGCATGCAACGGCACGCGCCGTCTCGCCGGAGTTTGCGTAGCTGCAGCCGTAGGCGCCGCGCCAGCTCGGCTCGATGCACGCGGCAGGCGCGCTCTCGGCCAGCTTCACGGCAACGCGCTCGATGTCGTTGGCGCGCAGGCCGGTGATTTCAGCAGCCCAATCGGGCGTGTACTGGTCAAGCGTCTTGGCCCACTCTTCGAAGCCGGTGGTCTGCTCGGCCACGAACTTCGAATCGTACTTGCCGCTGCGCACCAGCACGTTGCTCATGGCCAGCACCAGCGCCAGGTCGGTGCCCGGGTTAATGGGCAACCACTCGTCGGCAAACGTGATGGAGTTGTTCAGACGCGGGTCAACCAGCACGATGTACGCGCCGTTCTCGTGCGCCTTCTCCAGCGCGTGCAGCTGGCTGGGGCGGATAGCGTCAGCATAGCTACGACCGATAAACATGCAGGCCTTGGAGTTCTCAACGTCGGCGATGTAGTCGCCTGCGCCGATAACCTGCGTAAAGCCGGCGTTCTTAGACATATTGCAAGCTGCGCCGTGCGTGTACACGTTGGCGCTGCCCAGCGCATTCATGAAGCGCTTGGTGTAATAGCTGCCGGACGGGCGCGGGTCCTGAACCATGGCCAGGGCCTCGGGGCCGTTAGACGAGATGATGGACTTGACCTTCTCCGCAATCTCGGAGTAGGCCTGATCCCAGCTGATCTTCTCGAACTCGCCCTTGGCGTTTTTCTTCAGCGGGTCGGTCAAGCGGTCCTCGGAGTAAGCGATGGACGCGTAACCGTAAGCGCGGCCGCACAGCGTGCCCTCACAGTGGGGGTGACCCAGCTCGCCGATCATCTTGGTAAGCTTGCCGTCGACCACGTAGCCTTTGAACCCGCACTTGGAAGAGCAGGAGTTGCACAGCGAGTAAGCGGTGTGGGATTCCACATCCTTCGTCCCGCTCGCGTCAGCCTGCTCCCAGGCGCCGAAGCTCATGAAGCCTGCGCCGGCCGCTACTGCTGCGACCCCGGCGCTGCCGGCCAGAAAGCTTCGCCTGGTAATAGCGTTTTCTGACATTGCTGATTCCTCTCTATATGCATCCTGCGTCATCGTTTCGTTCATGATG
>ERZ808240.2247-NODE-2247-length-21765-cov-4.230953_pt1 | contig 21765 bp, 15 predicted proteins | sample MGYA00521084_ERZ808240 | MGnify/ENA primary metagenome ERZ808240 (study PRJEB31516, sample SAMN03275571) | gut metagenome | biome: mammalia-associated habitat; material: feces | host: Papio cynocephalus | place: Kenya | collected 2012-08-06 ...
TTTGATCGATACCATGCGTTATAATCTAAGTGACAGAATGATAGCATTTTATAATATGGAGTCAAGCCATGAGAAGATAGATATAACATGGGTACGCAAGAATGCAGTGATTCTGCATTACTGTGGCAAACAGAAACCATGGAATAAGAATTATGTTGGAATATTAGATACCTTTTATCATGAATTAAAAGAGAAAGAAAAGTTACAGATAAAGGAATAGATTCAGGGAAAACAAAATGGAAACAAATAGTAGTTTTTACGGAACAGAAAAGATCAATAAAATATTCTTTAAGGTTGCACCTCCGGTCATGCTGGCACAGCTGATACAGGCACTTTATAATATTGTAGACAGTCTGTTTGTCGGAAAATGTTCTGAGAGCGGGCTGACAGCGTTATCGATCGTTTATCCGGTTCAGCTTTTGATGATCGCGCTGGCAGTTGGAACAGGAGTTGGAATTAATACAAATATTGCACATTTTCTTGGAATAAAGAGACATAAGAAAGCAGATGAAGTAGCGGGCATTGGTTTTAGTCTGGCGATTATCATGTGGATCCTGTTCGCAGTGAGCTGTTATCTTCTGATGCCGGCATATGCACGGCTGTCGACAAACTCCGAGGTGGTTATCGCAGATGTCATTACATATGGAAGGATCGTATGTGTCGGAAGCATTGGTCTGTTTACAGAGAGTATCTGGACAAAGGTGCTTCAGGCAAATGGTGATATGAAGACACCGATGGTCGCGCAGATAGCAGGAGCAATTACAAATATCGTGTTAGATCCGATCCTGATCTTTGGATTTTTTGGACTTCCGAAGCTTGGTATCGCAGGAGCAGCGTTAGCGACGATCACGGGGCAGATCGTGGCGGCACTTCTTGTTATGAAGAAAGGCTTCCGGCGTTCACCCTCCCCTCGGAAATATCCGGAAGATATTCGCAGAATATATGTGTTGGGAATCCCGAATATCATCATGCAGGCGACCTATACCTTTTATATATTTGGGTTAAATATGATACTTGCTGGTTTTTCCGATGAAGCGGTGACCGCACTTGGACTATATTACAAATGGCAGACATTTTTCTTTATTCCGCTTGGAGCCTTACAGACCTGTATCGTTCCGATCATCAGCTACAATTATGCGTCAAAGCGGCTCGACCGTTGCAAACGGACAATGACGGTTGCATTTATATGGGGAATCGCATTGATGCTTGTCGGAACCTTATGTTTTGAAGTTATTCCGAGACCTATGCTATCGGTTTTCACAAAAAACAGTGAAGTTATCCGTATCGGAGTACAGGGATTCCGCTTTATCGGGATCAGTTTTATACCGATGGTAGGTGCACAGATCTATCCGGTTTTTTTGCAGGCAACGGGATATGCATTTAAGAGCTCGTTTCTTACCATCATGCGTACTGTGTTCTTATTCGTGCCGCTGGGATATATTTTTTCCAGATTTGGTTTCGTGTATTTCTGGCTGACTTTCCCGGTTACGGAAATGATCACAACGTTTGTCGGCTTCCTGTTTTACAGTGGATTTTATAAGAAACATGAGGTAACGGTTTAAGGGTGGAACAAGTGTACATTTTCACGAATATTCAATTGTAAAAAATGCGTGAATTTATTGCAAAAAGGGATTTACGAAAAAGAAAAAAATGCTATAATGTGCATCAAAATGAGTTTTTATTTCAGGAGGTAATTTATCATGGATATTAAGAAAGTTGGAATATTTGCAGCAGGTTTATTATTTGGTACAGCAGGTATCAAGGTATTATCAAGCAAGGATGCAAAGAAGGTTTACACAAACTGTACAGCAGCAGCCCTTCGTGCTAAGAAGTGTGTTATGAATACAGCGACAACGATCCAGGAAAATGTAGATGACATTTATCAGGGTGCAAAGCAGATCAATGCAGACCGTGAAGCAGCAGAAGATGTCGTTGTAGAAGATATTCCTGCTGAGACAGCAGAAGAAACTGCTGAATGTGCTTGTGAAGCAGCAGAAAACACAGAAGCATAATAAGAAATTAGATAAGAGGATGAGCTGAATTGAAATTCATAATAAAAGATAAGATGAAGGGCAGACTTCGTGTGCATATGTGTCAGAATCGTATGTCATATGAAGAAGCAGATATTCTCTTGTATTATCTGGAGTCATTTGAACCGGTCAGCTCGGCAAAGGTGTATGACCGGACAGCAGATGCAGTGATCTGCTATACAGGAAACGATGATGTCATCATCGACAGACTTCGCAGATTCCATTATGAGGATGTAAAAGTTCCAAATGGTTATCTGGAGCGGAGCGGCAGAGAGACAAATGCAATGTATCAGGAGAAGCTGATCGATAAGGTTATCTTCCATTATGCAAGAAAATGGTTCCTTCCATATCCGATATCAGCAGCCTACACTGGTCTGATGTCAGTCAAGTATATCTGGAAGGGCTTAAAGACACTTGCAAAGGGCAAGATCGAGGTTCCGGTACTGGATGCAACATCCATTGGAGTATCTGTCTTACGTGGTGATATGAAGACTGCAGGTTCGATCATGTTCCTGCTTGGGATCGGTGAACTGCTTGAGGAGTGGACACATAAGAAATCGGTGGATGATCTGGCACGTACGATGTCGCTAAATGTTGGCAAGGTCTGGTTAAAGACAGAGGACAGTGAGATCCTGGTTGATTCGGATACGATCGTGAAAGGTGATCATGTCGTTGTCAATGTCGGAACGATCATTCCGTTTGACGGAACTGTCTGTGATGGTGAGGCTATGGTAAATCAGGCATCACTTACAGGAGAATCCGTATCCGTCAGACGTACGACAGGCAATGTGGTATATGCAGGAACCGTAGTAGAAGAAGGCTCCCTTATAATAGAAGTAAAAGAGGTATCCGGTTCCAGCAGGTATGAGAAGATCGCACAGATGATCGATGAGTCCGAGAAGCTGAAATCCAATCTGGAGGGCAAGGCGGAGCATCTGGCAGACCGTCTGGTACCATACAGCTTGGGTGGTACGATACTTACCTATCTGCTTACCAGAAACGTAACGAAAGCACTGGCGATCCTGATGGTTGATTATTCCTGCGCATTAAAGCTTGCGATGCCGGTATCGGTATTATCAGCGATCCGTGAGGCAGGAAGTCATAAGATCACAGTTAAGGGTGGAAAATATCTGGAAGCGGTAGCAGAAGCAGATACAATCGTATTTGATAAGACAGGAACATTGACCAAGGCACAGCCTACAGTGGCAGGCGTTGTTTCCTTTAACGGAACAAGTGAAGACGAGCTGCTTCGTATCGCTGCCTGTCTGGAAGAGCATTTCCCACATTCGATCGCAAAGGCAGTTGTGGATGCGGCAAAGCGAAAGAATCTGGATCATGAGGAGATGCATTCAGAAGTCAAATATATTGTAGCCCATGGAATCTCGACAACGATCGGTGATTCAAAAGCGATCATCGGCAGTTATCATTTTGTATTTGAAGATGAGAAATGTACGATACCGGAGGGCATGGAAGATGTATTTGAGAATCTTCCGGTGGAATATTCCCACCTCTATCTGGCAATCGATAATGAGCTTGCAGCAGCGATCCTGATAGAAGATCCATTAAGAGAAGAATCTGCGGACATCGTAGAACGATTAAAGGCAGTTGGAATTTCGAAGGTCGTTATGATGACCGGTGACTGTGAACGGACGGCAAAGGCGATCGCAGAGCATGTCGGAGTCGATGAATATTATTCTGAGGTATTACCGGAGGATAAGGCGGCATTTGTAGAACGTGAGAAGGCGGCAGGCAGAAAGGTTATTATGATCGGTGATGGCATCAACGATTCACCGGCACTTTCGGCAGCAGATGCAGGTATCGCGATCAGTGATGGCGCAGAGATAGCAAGAGAGGTTGCAGATATTACGATTGATGCAGACAGTCTGGATGAGATCGTGACATTGAAGACGCTTGCAAATCTTTTGATGAAGCGGATTCACAGGAATTACCGCTTTATTGTAGGCTTTAATACAGGCTTGATCGTGCTCGGGGTAGCAGGTGTGATTGCACCGACAACATCCGCACTTCTTCATAATACATCAACCTTGATGATTGGTTTAAACAGCATGAAAGATATGTTGCCCGAGTTATAATAAATGTGCTATACTGTCCCCATATGTTTGAGATGTGGAAGAGGATCTGCATTTTAGATATATGGGGATATTATTATATAGAAAGAGTTATACGAACATGCCTGAATCAAATCTTACAAAGAAAGCCATAGCATTAAGTGCAAAGGAGCTGACCCGAGAAAAGCCATATGACAAAATATCGATCAGTGATATTACAGATCGATGCGGAATCAAGAGACAGACATTTTACTACCATTTTCAGGATAAATACGAGCTGTTAGTCTGGATCTATTTCAATGAATTATTTGCTCCGAATATGAAGGGTATATCCTTAGAGAACTGGGATGAGAAATTAGGAGCAATCCTGACACAGATGCAGGAGGAGAAAAAGTTCTATATTAATACGATCAGGCATGCGGAAGAATATATTATTCAGTATATGCTTGAGGTAGCAGAGCAGACCTTTGAGGATGCCATCGATATTCTTGATGAGAAATCTCATCTGAAGAATGAGGAAAGAGCTGTATTTTCCCGATTCTTTGCATATGGAATCTGCGGGATCATCGTTGAATGGGCAAAGGGCGGCATGAAGATGACACCGGAGAAGCTCGCAACTTATATGCGTGAGATGCTTGAGAAATGTAAGCAGGCGGTTTATATATCAGATCACGACAGATTGTAGCAGAAGATGCCAGTATTTTATAAATAGCAGAGAACACAGAAAATGATAAATTTTATCAGGTGTTCAGCCTTTGTTTATACTTATTTTAGATTGCGTTTTGACATTTTAGGGTAAATGTCAAAAAAATTGTCAACCCTAAAATCTTGTATAATTACAAACAAACAAAATAATCATATTCTATGAACGGAAACAGGAAAACGTTTCCGTTCATTTTTGTATTAATGAAAGGGTTGATTCTATGAACAAATTTGGAAAGGCGATCGTAAAGCTTCGTGTACCGATCTTAATTATCAGTATCCTGCTTTTGATCCCGGCAGCGATTGGTTTCTTAAAAACCAGAGTAAATTATGATGTACTTTCATATTTACCAAAGGATATCGAAACCATGAAAGGTCAGGATATTCTGGCAGATGATTTCGGAACGGGTGCTTTCTCCCTGTGCCTTGTAGAAGGGATGGACGATAAAGATGTCGTCAAGTTGAAAAAACAAATGGAACAGGTAGACAATGTTGATACTGTTATCTGGTATGATTCAATTATGGATATTTCAATTCCGGATGAGATATTACCAAAAGATATCAGAGAAGCATATCGTAATGACGATTGTACGATGATGGCTATTATCTTTAAAACAACAATGTCTTCCGATGAGACAATGGAAGCGATCACTCAGATCAGAAAGTTAGCAAGTAAGCAGTGCTTTATCAGTGGTATGTCAGCCGTTGTAACAGATACCAAGGATCTGTGTGATAAAGAGGTTCCAATCTATGTAACCATAGCAGTTATCTTATCACTGATCGTATTATCACTGACTATGGATTCCTTCCTTGCACCGATCTTCTTCTTATTAAGCATCGGTATGGCAATCATATATAACTTAGGAACAAATGTATTCAAAGGAGAGATATCCTACATAACACAGGCACTTACCGCAGTCCTGCAGTTAGGTGTAACAATGGACTACTCGATCTTCCTGTGGCACAGTTATCAGGAAGAGAAAAAGGTAAATGGAAAAGAGAATAAAGAAGCTATGGCAGATGCAATTGCTTCCACCTTCTCATCGGTTATCGGTAGTTCGATCACTACAGTAGCCGGCTTCGTTGCATTGTGTTTCATGACCTTTACCTTAGGTCTTGACCTTGGTATCGTTATGGCGAAGGGTGTTGTTATCGGTGTTATCTGTTGTGTAACCGTACTTCCATCCATGATCCTGATCTTTGATAAGCCGATCGAGAAGACATGCCACAGATCCTTACTTCCTAAGTTTGATAAGATTAGTAAATTTATTGTAAATAAGTACTGGATCTTCCACATCTTATTCCTGCTCCTTCTGATTCCTGCTTTATATGGTTATACACATACAGATGTTTACTATAATCTTGACAGTTCATTACCGGAAGATCTTCCAAGTATTCAGGCAAACCAGAAGCTGGAAGAAGAATTTGATATGAGTTCTACACATATGATCCTGCTTGACAGTACATTGGATGAAAAGAAAGTTAACAATATCATTTCAGAGATTAAAGATGTAAAGGGTGTTAAGACTGTACTTGGTCTGGAATCTGTAGTTGGTCCTATGATTCCACAGAGCATGATCCCACAGGATCTGAAATCCAAGCTTGACAATGGCGAATGGAAACTGATGTTGGTCATGTCAGAATATAAAGTAGCAAGTGATGAAGTAAATACACAGTGTGATGAGATCAATGCGATCATCCACAAATATGACAGTAAGGGCATGCTGATCGGTGAAGCTCCTTGTACAAAGGATCTGATCGAGATCACAGATAAGGACTTTAACACAGTAAGTACCGTATCTATCGGTGTTATCCTGTTGATCATCTTATTCGTATTCAAATCCGTATCACTTCCAATTATTCTGGTATGTGTGATCGAATTTGCGATCTTCATCAACATGGGTATTCCGGCATATACAAATACAACATTACCATTCATCGCATCTATCGTTATCGGTACGATCCAGCTTGGTTCTACTGTTGACTATGCGATCCTGATGACAACAAGATATAAGAGAGAGAGAAGTAATGGTCTTCCTAAGAAAGAAGCAGTTACAGTTGCACTTCAGACTTCTATGGTATCCATTATCGTAAGTGCATTAAGCTTCTTCGCCGCAACCTTCGGTGTTGGCTGTTACTCTGAAATCGATATGATCAGTTCATTATGTACTCTGATGGCAAGAGGTGCTATCATTAGTATGTTTGTCGTAATCTTCCTGCTTCCTGCAGCGTTGATGTTATTCGATAAGCTGATCATCCACACAACGATTGGATTCAAGGGGATCACTGGCAAACAGAAAGCAGCTTATGCAGGAGCAGGAAATGCTGATCCGGCTCAGGAACAGAAAGCAGCAAATGATGATGATTTCCTGAATGAGGACAGGTCATTTGCAAAGAAGAGTACCGGAAAATTCGATAACTTTGATTTTGATGACAGTTACAGTGACGATGATAAATATATAGATGTAAATAATGATTCAAATGGTCCTGCTGACGGACAGTAGTAATGTAGGAGGTAATTAGTATGAGTTATAAAAATATGAAAGCAAGAAAAAGATTTATGGCGATCGCTTTAAGTGGTGCAATGATGTTATCTGTTACAGGTTGTGGCAGCGCAGCAACAGGTGAAGTACAGACATTAGAGAACCCGGAAATCATGAGCAAGAGTGATGAAGAATTATCAGATGTGCTTGGAAACTCTATCGGACTTTCTGAGGACACTGACAGTGATAAAGATGAGACCGTTTACGTTGTTGCTGATGCAGCAGGAAATAAGCAGGATGTCATCGTCAGTGAATGGTTAAAGAACACAGACGGTGCAGCAACCATTAAGGATAGCAGTAACCTGACTGATATCGAGAATGTAAAAGGTGATGAGACATTTACAGAGAACAACGGTGAGCTTGTATGGCAGGCGGATGGTAATTCCATTTACTATCAGGGCAAGTCAGAGGAGCAGATCCCTGTAGAAGTAAAGGTTACTTATTATCTGGATGATCAGGAGATTGCACCGGATCAGCTCGCAGGCAAGAGCGGCAAGGTAAAGATGAGATTTGAATATGTAAATAATTCAAAGAGCGGAGATGTATATACTCCTTTCCTGATGGCAACCGGTATGATCTTATCAAATGATAAGTTCTCAAATATCAAGGTTGAGAATGGTCAGGTTGTAAATGATGGAAACAACAGTATCGTTGTAGGTATGGGCATGCCTGGTCTTCAGGACAGCCTGGATCTTCAGAAACTGGATGTTGAGATTCCGGATTACTTCGAGGTTACAGCTGATTGTACAGATTTCTCTCTGGACATGACAATGACAGTTGCTTCAACCGGTTTCTTATCAAAGGACAGCGATAATAAAGATCTGAAAGATGCTGAATCCGATATCAACGAACTGGTCGACACATACAGTGAAGGTATGGATTCTCTGGTATCAGGAATCAAAGACTATACAGATGGTGTAGCTTCTGTATCAGATGGTATCTCACAGGTAAAGACCGGAGCAGATGATCTTTATAAGGGATCTCTTACACTGGCTCAGGGTGTTGACTCAGCTACAACAGGTGCCGGTACATTAAAGGCAGCATTTGAAGGTGATAATGGTGTCTTATCAGGATCAAAGCAGATCAGCGATGGACTTTCAAAATTAAATAAAGCAGTAAAGGGAATCAGCCTTCCAACAAAGACAGAATTAAGCGATAAAGAGAAATCTGCTGTTAAGACAACGATCACAAATAATATCACAAATAATCTGACAGCAAATAAAGATAAGATTGCAGCAAGTGTTGATAAGGATGCAGTTACTGCTGAGGCACAGAAGAATGGCAAGGCAGCAGCACCGTCTAAGGATGCAGTTATAAAAGAGGCACAGGCAGCAGCACCTTCATCTGAAACAGTAGCATCAGAGGCAAAAAATCAGTTTGCAACATATTTCAAGGACTTCGCGGATGCTTATGAAAAGATGACAGGTTCACAGCCGGATGAAGCAATGACAAAAGCATTCACAGCAGTATATGGTGATGTATACGGAGCAGCTTATAAGTCAGGTTACGGAACAGCTTATGGCACAGCTTATACAAATGCATTCACAGCCGGATATGGCAGCGCTTATGGTACAGCTTATCAGTCAGCATATGGCACAGCTTATATAGAAGGTTATAAGACAGGTTATGCTACAGCATATCAGGATGGTCTTTCCTATGGTGCAAATCTGGTACTTAACAAGTTAAGCTCATTCAGCTCACAGCTCACAACATTAAAGACCAGCGTTGGACAGCTTGCAACAGGAGCATCAGCCCTCAATACAGGATTACAGAAAGTATATTCAGGAACAAAAGACCTGTATACCGGTATGGTTAAGTTAAATGGTGGTGCAGGAAGCTTATCCAAGGGTGCAAACACTCTGAAAGAAGGAGCAGGCACATTAAAGGATGGTGCAACAAAGCTTACAGATGCAAGTGGTGATTTAAAGGATGGAAGCAAGCAGTTATCTGATGGTACAGATAAGATCGTTGATGCTGTAAATGGTGCAGAAAAGGATCTGGATTCTCTGTCAGAGAAATGTGATAAGGTCATCAAGGCCGGTGAAGCTTATGAGTCCTTCGGTGGAATCTCAGACGATATGAAGGGCAGCGTTAAGTTCATCATCAAGACCGATTCAATCAGTAAGTAATTAACAAATGAAAATCGTTTGCACTGTAAAAAGGCATTGGTTTGGACTTTGTTTACGATTTAAGACAAAAGGATGCCTCGCCAGGACATCCGCAGTAGAAAAAAGAATATAGTTTGACATAGGGACTCCGGTTTCGCATGTTTTTCAATGAATCAATCCTTGAATATATGCCGGAGTCCTTTTTATATTGTATTAAGTGCATTTCCGGTTTTATATTCTGAATATGCCGATTAACTTCCTCCTGATAAAATCTCTACATGAGACGCACTTGTTTTTCTATTTGAAACACATGCCTGATGCGCACCTGCTCCGTGCTAACTCGCTCTTCGAGCTCAAACAAGCACCCACAGGTGCTGGCAATGTGTTTCGCATAACGAAAAACTGCGTGAGTGTCGTCATGTAGAGATTTTATTATACGGAAGCAACGGCAATTATGTTATATGAACCGGAAATGCTTGTTGCAGCATGTAAAGGCGTCAAGCAGATTTAATATTTAGCCAGAAATACAGCAAATATAATATAAAAAAAGGGGTTGACATATATTCAAGTTAGATGTAACATAACGATGTTATGTGAATGATCGTTCATATGTTAGAGCGAGGTAGAACTGGTGGTGAGACGAGATGAAGGACGATCGGGAGACAAAAGAAAAGCTGCTTGCGAGTGCAGAGCATGAATTTATGGAGAAGGGATATCAGGGCGCATCCCTTCGGAATATCTGTAAGAATGCAGGCGTAACGACCGGCGCATTATATTTCTTCTTTAAAGATAAAGATGATATATTTGCTTCTCTGGTGACACCGGTGCTTGGAAGTATCCGTGCGATGATGGAAGCACATATGCAGCAGGAACTGCAGGTGGTAAAAGGGGAGCAGCAGGAGGGACAGGACGATTTCAGCGATGATTTCTACGCATCCCGGAGTATCATCCATGAACTATATCTGAATTATGACAGGGTACAGCTTCTGCTGACCAAGAGTCAGGGCTCAAGTCTTGCGGGCTGTATTGATGAGTTTGTGGCATTTACAGAGAAAAATTACCGGATGCTGGCAGATGCACAGGCAAAGGTGTGTGGAGTTACTGCACTGGATGATTATACGATACACTGGATGGCACATATGCAGATTGATGCATTTGTCCATTTGCTGACACATGAGCCTGATGAGAAAAAAGCAGTTGCACATCTGGGGGATATAATGAAATATCTGCTTGCGGGATGGTATGCATTGTTTCAGAAAGATGAATAGATAACAAAGAGCTATGTGAAATTCTATTTTGCATAGCTAAAAAAATGATAACAACATAACGGCGTTATGTGGCGCAAAAAATAACAGGAGGAAGCGAAGTATGTATTTAGAGGTATCAGATGTAAAAAAGAGTTATGGAGAAGGCGAAAGCTACATACAGGTGTTAAAGGGAGTGTCCCTTCAGGTAAAGCAGGGAGATATGTGTGTCATTCAGGGAACCAGTGGTTCCGGTAAGTCTACATTATTGAACTGTATCGGTGGTCTGGATACGATCGAATCCGGTTCAATCAAGGTAGATGGAACTGAGATCGCAGGCATGAAGGCAGATGAGTTATCCGACTACAGGAGAGATTATCTGGGATTTATCTTCCAGTTCTATAATCTGGTACCGAACCTTACCGTGCGGGAGAATATACAGGTCTGTGAGTATCTGACAGATCAGCCGCTTGATATGGATGAGCTGCTTGAGATACTGGGACTGACAGAGCATCAGAATAAATTCCCGGCACAGTTATCCGGTGGTCAGCAGCAGAGATGTGCGATCGCAAGAGCACTGATCAAGAATCCGAAGCTGCTCTTATGTGATGAGCCGACCGGAGCACTTGATTCCAGGACATCAAGGGATATCCTGATCCTTCTGGAAAAGATCAATGCGACCTATGGAACTACGATGCTGATCGTAACGCATAATAATTCCATTAAGAATATGGTCGATCAGGTCGTGATCGTAAAGGATGGTCAGATCAGGAAAGATTATTACAATGAGACAAAGGTACCGGCAGCAGAATTGGAGGATTTGTAAGATGCAGAAAGTATTGAGAAAAAGGATTTGGAGAGATTTCAAAAGGAACCTTCCAAGATATCTGGCATTGTCCCTTCTGATCATACTTGCCATGTATCTGGTAGTCAGTCTGGTCGGTGCAGCAGAGACGATCATTAGGGGAAGCGAGAATGCTGACAGCAAACAGTGTGTTGAGGATGGAGATTTTTCACTGTTCGTACCGATGAAGGATGAGGAAATGGAAGATCTGAAAGCTGATGGCGTGACGATTGAGCCACAGTTCTATATGGACTATGAGATTGACGAAGATCATACGCTCCGTATCTTTGCAAACAGAGATGAGATCAACAAGATCAATCTGGTAAAAGGTACACTTGCAGAAAAGGAAAATGAGCTGGTGGTAGAACGCCAGTTTTCAGAGAAGAATAATATATCAGTAGGGGATGTGCTTACATTTGGCGGACGTGATTTTACTGTTACGGGAATCGGCACAACACCAGATTACGACAACGTATTAAAATCTCTGGGAGATACCGGATGCGACTGCCTGCATTTTGGTACAGGATTTGTTACAGCTGATGTATACGATACACTTCGTGCGGAAGGAAAAAGCACGAAGTCAGAGGAATATTATTATGCATACCGATTAAATGGTGCTATGACGGACGATGAATTAAAAGACCGTCTGGAGGATCTGGAGTTCTCATCGGGAGATGTAGAAGATCCATTTTTCCAGGAATACTGGGATCGTACGATGGGACAGAAGGACGATCTGATTGATGGTATTCAGGAGCTGTTAGATGGAGTAAGAGAGTTAAAGGACGGACTTGCTGAACTGACCGATCATAATTCTGAATTAACAGATGCATCGGGAGAGATCTTTGAGTCTTATCTGAAAGAGGCAAATAAGACCTTAATGAATTATGGTGTAGAAGAACTGACAAAGGATAATTTTGAGACTGTTCTGCAGACGGAGATCGACGGTGCAGACAATGCGATCCTGCGCTTCTCTTATAAAGATCTGTTGGCACAGTTAAAGGAGCTTAAGTCATTTGACGATGGAATTATAGAATATACAGATGGAACAAAAGAAGCAGAGGATGGTTCCGGTGAGCTGCTGGATGGTATTCAGGAGTTAAAGGATGAGACAGATGATATGATCGATGACATCTTCTCAAAGGATGCACAGAACCTAATGACCTTTGTAAAGGCAGGGGATAATGCGAGAATTCAGGCAGCTTCCGGCGATCAGGAATTATACCGGAGTGTTGGTACGATTGCAGGTGCGATCCTACTTATACTGATCTCTTATGTATTATCCGTATTCGTTGTACATTCGATCGATCAGGAAAGTGCCGTTATCGGTGCATTATATGCACTTGGGGTAAAGAGAAAGAATCTGATGGCGCATTATGTAACACTTCCGACTGTGATCACATTTGTCTCAGGTCTGATCGGAACGCTGCTTGGATATTCAAGCCTTGGTGTGCCGATCCAGATGCAGGACTGCTATAACTATTATTCTCTTCCGGATCTGGACGTTATCTATATGCCATATCTGTTCATTTATGGAATCGTGGTTCCACCGGTTATTTCTATAATCGTTAATTCACTGGTTATCCGAAAGAGACTGTCGAAGCCGGTTCTTACAATGATCAGGAATGAGCAGAAGGTTGGCAAGGGCAAGGATATAAAGCTTGGAAATATGAGTTTTATGAATCTGTTCAAGATCCGTCAGATGCTTCGTGAGAGCCGTACCGGATTTACGGTAGTATTTGGAATGTTTGTAAGTCTTCTTCTGGCGATGATGTCACTGGAGATCTATGTTTACTGTGCGAATGTTAATCGTGATTATGTTAAGGATACAAAATATGAGTATATGTATACCTACAAATATCCGACAGAGGAAGTTCCGGAGGGTGGATATGAGGCATATGCAAAGACACTGAAAAAGAAAATTTACGGTTATAACTTTGACGTAACAGTTATGGGACTGACAGATGAAAATCCGTTCTTTGATGTGGATCTGTTAGATTCATCCAGTAAGGCTGCGATCAGTTCTTCGATCGCTTACAAATACGGTCTGGGTGTCGGTGATACCCTGACGCTGAAGGACGATGAAGCAGATAAGATCTATGCATTTGAGATCGCATCTGTTACACAGTATTCACCGTCATTTATGGTATTCATGCCTTATGACAAGGCGCTTGAGTTATTCGATGAACCGGATGATTATTTCAATGTTGTATTTTCCGACCATGCCCTTGATATCGAGCCCGGAAGATTATATGTAACAACGACAAAAGCCGATGTGAAGAAGGCTGCCGGTATCTTCTCAGATGTGATGCAGGGAATGATCCTTACGATCGGTGGCGTATCCGTTCTGATCTTCATTGTTGTTATGTATCTGATGATGAAGGTTATGATCGATCGTTCTTCCTTCAATATTGCTTTGATCAAGATCTTCGGATACCGGAATAAGGAAGTGAAGAAGCTGTATCTGGATGGTAACTTCTATATCATAACGATAGGTGCTTTGATCTCGATTCCACTGACCAAATGGATCATGGATGTGGCTTACGAGCCTGCTTTCGTTCCCAATATTGCCTGTGGTATCGACAAGTCCTTCCCATTCTGGATGTACCTTGCCATCTTTGCAGGTATCATGATCCTGTACTTCATCATCAACCACCTGCTGATCCGCAGAATCCGCCAGATGGTGCCTGCTGAAGTGCTGAAGAACAGAGAGTAGTAATTGCGAACATATAAGTTTTAATGTGAATAAGCTCGCTTGATATTACCAAGCAGGGGACGCTTCCGCTCGTTTCGGTCTGCAGCGGTACTAAGATGCCGCATATGCGCCATCTAAGGACCGGCGACCTCAAATGCCCCTGTCTCGGTAATTCAAGCGAGCTTATTCATAATTTAAGCTGAGAAGTTCGCAATTATTCTTTTTCGCCCAGTATTATAGCTCAAACAAGCACCCGCAGACGCTGGCAATGTGTTTCGTATAACGAAAAACTTCGCGAGTGTCTCATGCAGGGGTTTATTATGTGGAAGTAATGCCAGTGACGAGGTAAGAACCGGAAATGCTGGTTGCGTTCATATAATTAAGATGTGACAGCAGATATAAGATAAGAGCAAAAAGGCGGTTGTGTTGAAAAGACAGGTTGTGGTAAACTGGCATTGCAGGTGGGTGGACAAGGCATAAAGTAAAGAGAGTCTCAGGATGAAATGTGAGATATGGCACATGCCTGCGGATAGTATATATCAGGAGGATATTACATGTTATTGATAAAGAACGGCAGGGTTGTGGATCCTGTGACAAATACAGATCAGAAGCTGGATGTGCTGGTTGATGGTGCGGTGATCGCAGAAGTGGCAGAGCAGCTAGATGCAGATGCATGCAGGAAGAAGCTTGGTACAGATGATGTTCGCGTGATCGATGCGGAAGGGCTGGTGGTTGCACCGGGTCTGGTCGATACACATGTACATTTCAGAGATCCGGGCTTTACTTATAAAGAGGACATTGAGACCGGAGCAGAAGCTGCCGCTTATGGTGGATTTACGACGGTTGTCTGCATGGCAAATACGAAGCCGGCAGTTGATAATGTAGAGACACTTGAGTATATTCAGAAAAAAGGGGAAACAACCGGAATCCATGTGATCCAGACAGCGACCGTTACCAGAAATCTGAAAGGAAAAGAACTTGTAGATATGGAACTGCTGGCAGAACATGGTGCTGCCGGATTTACAGATGATGGTATTCCGATCATGGATGAAGAAGTTTTAACGGAGGCAATGCTCCGTGCGAAAGCGCTTGATCTGCCGATCAGTCTGCATGAAGAAGATCCTGCATTTGTAAAAGGTGCAGGTGTGAATATGGGAGCAGTATCCGAGCAGCTCGGTTATGGCGGAGCTTCCAGAACAGCAGAGGATGTCATGGTCGCAAGAGACTGTATCCTTGCACTTCATACAGGCGCATCTGTCTGCATCCAACATATCAGTTCAGGAAATTCCGTTGAGTTAGTAAGACTGGCAAAGAAGCTTGGAGCGGATGTTCACGCAGAAGCAACACCACATCATTTTACACTGACAGAGGATGCGGTTCTTACTTATGGAACAATGGCAAGAATGAATCCACCGGTCAGAGAAGAGGCAGACCGGTTGAAGATCATAGAAGGCATTCAGGACGGTACGATCGATATGATCGTAACGGATCATGCACCGCACAGTGCAGAAGAAAAGGCATGTCCTATGGCACAGGCACCAAGTGGGATCACAGGTCTTGAGACATCGCTGGCACTGGGAATCCGTTCACTGGTACAGCCGGGATACATCACACTTATGAAGCTTATGGAGCTGATGAGTAAGAATCCGATGGAGTTCTACCGGATGACACCGGGCAGCATCCAGGCAGGAGCACCGGCTGATATCGTGATATTTGGAGAAAATGAAGAATGGGTCGTTGAGCATTTCCATTCCAAAGCCTCAAATTCACCGTTTCTTGGCTGGACACTTCCGGGAAAGCTGCATTACACGATCTGTAACGGTAAGATCGTAGCAGAGAACTAGAACACAGGGGATACGGGTACATACAGGGAATCAAATATTTTTTTGTACAGGAGGAAGAAGAAATGGCAAAAGAATTAAGATGGGCAGTACTTGGTACAGGTGTAATTGCAAATGAAATGGCACAGGCACTGGAACAGATGAGCAAATCCCTATATGCGGTAGGAAACCGTACCCATGAGAAGGCAGTTGCATTTGCAGAGAAATATCATGTAACAAAGGTATATGATGATTTCCATGAGATGTTTACAGACCCGGAGATCGACATTATCTATATTACAACGCCGCATAATACCCACATTGAATTCCTGAGACAGGCGCTTGCAAATGGCAAGCATGTATTGTGTGAGAAATCGATCACGTTAAATAGTGATGAATTAAATGAAGCATTGCAGATCGCAGAGGAGCATCATGTGATACTGGCGGAAGCCATGACGATCTGGCAGATGCCATTTACCAGAGATGTCATGAATATCATGACAGACCTTCGAAAGAACTGGGGCTTAGTTTATCCGGAAGAATCAGGAAAGACGAAGCAGATCCCATTTCGATGAGGTTTCGGTCTTTCGGAAGATATTCTGTAAGTGCTTCTGGATCGTGTTTTCACTGATCCCAAGTGTGGATGCAATCTCATCATTATTTGTAAATGAATAGATCAGAGACAGGATCTCTGTCTCGCGTGGAGTAAGGTCATAGTCTTTTGCAAGTGCCGGGATACGGTTTGCAAGAGCGGTATAGCCTTTCTCTTTTTCAGGATAGAGGATCTGCTCGTAGGTGACATTGATATGCTTGCCAAGAGAGCGGAAGAAGAACATATCATCGTCTGTAAAATCCCCATCGATCTTGGTTCGAAACAACGTCAGGATACCGGAGAATTCTCCCTTGCAGATCATGCTGTACTGTAAGGAATCGTAAACATGGAATTTCTGATAACAGTGCTGATATAGAGCAGAACTCAGACGGACATCATCATTTACCAGATCACTTTCTCTTACAAGCTGGGATTCCCGTACTTTGTTGATCCAGAGCAGATGATCCTCACTCATATGCTCGATGTAGAGCAGTTCTGCTTCATAGAAATAATCAGGGAAGCAGACAGGAGTCGGTACGATCTCTGACCGGTTTTCCGGGTTGACCGAGATAATGCTCGCATAGGTAAATGGGATCAGCAGGCGGAGCCTTGGGAGAAATTCATCTCTCAGTGCTTCATAAGATTTACATTGGTACAGGGTATATACGATATCGTTATAGATCAGAAAATTGTTCTTTTCCATTATGGTTCTCCTTCGTGTGAAATGGTGATGGTTTTCGGGCGAATGCCAGGGACTGCATCATTTGCAGGTCAAACCATCCGGTCGTAAGTTATATATAAGTACAATTATATATTGAATGATACTTGTTTTCAAGTATATACTACCGAAAATGATTAGCATTTACCTCAAATTAATAATTGAAAAACGGTAGAAATCTGCGCTAAGCTATATAACGAAAAAGAATTCAGAGAAAGGAAGCGTTGCGGATGAAGGACAAAAAATATGTTATAACAATTACAAGGCAGTTCGGAAGTCTTGGAAGACCGATCGCAAAACTGATGGCGGAACAACTGGGAATAGAGTATTACGACAGAGATATCGTGGATCAGGCAGCCAAGCAGTTGAAACTTCCTGCTTCTGTTGTAGACGAAGAAGAAGAAAGTGCAAAGAAGATCTTCAAGAATCCATTTTCCAGAATGGTGCTTCCACTTGGCGGTGGCACGAACAGTACACAGGATGATATTTTCGATGCACAGCAGAATATCATACGATTTCTTGCAGAGAAAAGCTCATGTGTGATCGTTGGACGCTGCTCCGACTTTATTTTAAGTGAGATGGATAATGTGATGAATATATTCATCTATGCTCCATATCCGGATCGTGTTGAGAACTGTGTGAATTCAATGGGACTGGAAATTGATGAAGCCCGTAAGATGATCGTGGCAGTTGATGAGGCGCGCGATTCCTATCATATGAACTATGCCGGATATAAGCCGGGAGACATTAACCATTGTGATATTCTAATTAACAGCAGCCTGCTTGGTGTAGAAGGTACTGCAAAGTATCTGGCAGAACTGGTACGAGAGAAGTTTATTAGTGATTAAAACGTATTATATATAATTAAAATTAAGTAGGGACTTATCATATATAATAATTGTAAATGAGTAAATGAAATTGTAAACTAAAAGCAGTTGATACAAAGGTGTATCTGTAATGTCTTATTGCATTGCGGATACACCTTTTTCGTTTTATAGGAAAAATACAAGACGGAAAGGAAGAATGGTTATGACACATGGCTTAGTAGCACTGTTAATAGTGCTGATCGTAATTGTCGGTTCGATACTGACACACCGCTGCGAAGAATTTATGGTCGGAGGTTCTCTGGTCGGCGCGGCATTTCTATTCAAAGGCTCATTCCTGACACACTGGTGTACGATGCTTCAGGAGACAATTTCGGAAAATGTATGGATCATCGTCGTATGTGGATTGTTCGGAAGTCTGATCGCATTGCTTCAGACAGCAAAAGGAAATTATGGTTTTTCGAAGCTGGTTTCCAAATTGTGTAACTCGGAGCGTAAGACATTACTTACCACATTTATACTTGGTATCTTGATCTTCGTAGATGATTATCTGAACGTCTTATCGATCGGTGCATGCATGAAGGGTGTTTATGATAAACGTAAGATACCGAGAGAAACACTGGCATTCATGCTGGATTCCACGGGTGCTCCGGTCTGCGTACTTCTTCCATTTTCAACATGGGCAGTTTTCTATGCAAGCCTGTTTATTGATCAGCCGAGTGTACAGGCATACGGATTCACCTCCGGTATGAAAGCATACTTAAGTGCTATTCCATTCTGTTTTTATCCAATCATTATATTATTGATCGTATTTTTATTCTGTATGGGAATCATGCCAAAGCTTGGTGGTATGAAGAAAGCATATAAACGTGTAGAGGAGACCGGAAAGGTCTACAGTGATGCCAGCAGAAAGTACAACCATGAAGACCGTGCTGGATATGAGGAAGATGGAAATATCTGGGATTTCGTTATCCCTATGGCAGTTCTTGTAGCGGTTGCCATTATTACCGGAGATCTTCTTCTGGCAGTTGTACTTGCGATCGCATGCTGTATGCTGATGTATTTACCAAGAAAGATCATCGATGTAAATGAATTTTTTGGTGTGATCGTAAAAGGATTTGCAGATATGCTTCCAACCCTTACTTTACTGGTACTTGCATTCTTATTACAGAAGGTGACAGAACAGCTTAATATGACAGACTATATAATCAATCTGGCAGAGCCGTTATTAACAGGAGCATTGTTCCCTATGATCACATTTATCCTTGTTGCAGCCCTTTGTTTTGCAACCGGATCTTTCTGGGGCATGAGTGCAGTCGTAGCACCGATCGTATTTCCGCTTGGCGCAGCGATCTCTGCAAACCCGGTTCTGATCATGGCAGCCATTATCTCCGGTGGTGCATTTGGAAGCCATGCATGCTTCTACTGTGATGCAACGCTTCTGTCATCGAACAGTGCAGGTATTGATAACATGGAACATGCCGTATCGCAGCTTCCATATGTTATGATTGCAGCCGCGTTGTCGATCATTGGCTTCCTGATCTGTGGATTTGTAGTTTAGGTTAAAGGGGGTATGTGATATGGCAGAATATATTATAAAGAGCCGGGCAGTATTTGATGGCAGATCGGATGACTGTAAGCCACTGGCTGTCTGGATCGAGGATGACAGGATCAGGAAGCTCCTGCCATATGATGAGACAAATGTTGTTCCGGCGGATGTTCCGATATACGATATGGGTGACAAACTTGTCATGCCGTCCTTTATCGATGCACATACCCATATATTTACCGGAGCGGTAGCCGCGAGTGAATATGTATGTAATACATTGGATACCTGCCATTCGGAGCAGGAATGTGTGGAGCAGATGGTGGAATATGTAAAGGCACATCCCGGACAAAAGCGGATCCGTGGAACCGGATGGTTTGTCGGGAACTGGACGGAAGACCATATGCCGGACAAACGAAGTCTGGATGCATATTTCCCGGATACCCCGGTATATCTGGAATGTGCGGATGCACACAGCATGTGGCTGAATTCCGCAGCACTTGTTGAAGCGGGGATAAGACCTGATCCTGATCTCGCAAATGGGGTGATTGAGACTTACCCGGATGGGGAGCTTACCGGAATGTTGATCGAACCGGAAGCCTATGCACCCGCTATGGAAAAGTTCATGGATTTTACGGATGAAGAAATGACAGAAATACACAGACATTTCAAACAGGTGCTCGCAGAGAATGGAGTTGCAGGCTTAAGTGAGATGTTTGCGGAAGATTATACAGAAGAAACTTATAAGAAATATGAATTACTGAAAAAGCTGGATGATGAAGAAGGTTTATATGCAAATGTATATGTCTATACGAAGCTGTTTGGCTATACCTCATTTGAAAAATTCTTTGAGATGAAGGAAAAACTGGATTCCAGACATTTTCAGATCACCGGCTTAAAAGGCTTTATTGATGGAGTGACAGAGACTTATACCGGACTGCTCTTAGAGCCATATACAGACCGCCCGGATACCTGTGGAGAGAAACTTCCCCTCTGGCCGAGAGCGAAGATGCAGGATGAGATCACGGCGGCAAATGAGGCTGGCTTGCAGGTCAGACTTCATTGTATCGCAGATGGTTCTGTCCGCATGGCACTCGACATGTACGAGGAAGCGGAAAAGAGAACCGGAAGAAAGGATCTTAGAAATACGATCGAGCACATCGAGAATATCCATCCCGATGATATCAGAAGATTCAAGGAACTGGATGTCGTAGCATCGATGCAGCCGTATCATCTGATCCTGTCGAATAACGACAAGATCGTGCGACTTGGTAAGAAGCGGTGCAGATACGAGTGGCCGATGAAAAGCATCACGAACACGGGAGCAGCATTTGCAGTCGGAACAGATTATCCGGTTGTGGGCTTAGACCCATTCCAGACGATCTATGCGGCAGTTACCAGAAAGGATGCGGATGGAAGAATATCCGGTCAGAATCCATGGGAAGTCATAGATATGGCGACGGTCTTAAAGGGATATACTTACGGAGCCGCTTACATCTATCAGGCAGAAGATCGAACCGGTTCGATAGAGGAAGGCAAATGTGCGAACCTCATCGTACTGGATCAGAATCTGTTTACGATAGATCCTGAGAAGATACCGGATACCAGAGTGGTATGGAATATATTTGAGGGACAGACGATATACGACAGGCTGAATAATCTGGCAGGCGCGAGTGGAATGTAAGCCGTTGGAAAAAGACAACTGGCAGAAGATGGATTAGGCAGATGTAAGCCAGAAATCAATAGCAGAAAATATAGGATAAAGAAATCAGATATTTTGATGACAGGAGGATATGATTATGAGAAAGGTAAAGGTAGCGGCTACACAGATGAGTTGTAGCTGGAATAGAGAAGAAGTATTAGACAAGGCAGAGAAGCTGGTTCGAAAGGCAGCAGCAGAAGGAGCAAATATTATCTTATTGCAGGAATTATTTGAAACACCGTATTTCTGTCAGAAGCAGAAATTTGAATATTTTGATCTGGCAAAGCCGCTTTCAGAGAATGCAGCAGTAAAACGATTTACCGAAGTTGCA